>Ga0256783_1000108_pt1 | contig 23499 bp, 23 predicted proteins | sample MC6MC0934MT_FD_189995 | JGI IMG/M metagenome (GOLD analysis project Ga0256783, IMG submission 189995) | Metatranscriptome of enriched soil aggregate microbial communities from Iowa State University, Ames, United States - MC6-MC0934-MT... | ecosystem: Environmental > Terrestrial > Soil >... | reverse complement strand
GGGGGACGTGATCGAAACGCTCGCAGCACTTCTGCTGGAAGCGCTGGGCAGACCGGTGAACGCAAACGACCTGGGAGATCGTGATGCGCCAGAAGATTTCCGCTGAACATCTCTGCCGCGGCTTTGCTTTAGTAACAACCATCGACGATGATCTCGGACGTTCAGGGTCCGGCAGTGTCGAGCGGCCTGGATTCTTGAAGCTGGTCGCGTCAATGTGTGCGGGGGCCGTTGGCCCCGTGTTCTGTCTTGAAGCTTCACGACTTGCACCCGACGGTCGCGATTGGCACCATCTCATTGATCTTTGCGCGCTGGTCGGAACGGTCGTCGTTAATCACGACGGTATTTATGACCCCAAGTTGGTCAACGACCGGCTCCTGCTTGAACTCAAAGGCACGGTGTCGGAGTGCGAACTCAGTTTGCTGCGGCAGCGTGGCATTGCCGCGCGTGACTCAAAGGCACGGCGTGGCGAATTGGCTTCGCGCTAGCCCCGGGCTACTGCCGGAACGAGCTTGGGCAGATCGAGATGGATCGAGACGAACGGGTTGCCGAGGCCATCCGCGTGCTCTTCCGTAAGTTTCGCGAACTCGGCAGTGCCCGTCAGGTGCTGCTATGGGCCATAAGATCGGACGTCAAGCTGCCCGTAACGGGGCACGGCTCGGCCGGCATCCGGATCGAATGGAGCCGGCCTGCATATCACACGGTTGTCCAAATCTTGGAACATCCGGTTTATGCTGGGGCCTATGTGTTTGGAAGGACGACCCAACGCACTGCCGTCGTCGACGGACGGGCTCGCAAGCCTAAAGGCTACTCCAAACCGATGAAGGACTGGAGCCTCCTGTTGCGGAACCACACCCCGGGCATATCACGTGGAATCAGTTCGAGGAGCATCAAAGGATGATTGCCGAGAACACACGCATGAAGAAGCGGGCCTCCCGCCGATCTGCTCGTGGCGGGCGTGCCTTGCGGACTGGCCTGGCGCGATGTGGTCGATGCGGTCGAATGATGCGGGTCAACTACGGCATGAGAGCCGGTCACGCGCATCGCTATTATTGCCGCGGCGACGAGGCACATGCGGGAGGGATTCTCTGTATCGGAATCGGCGGAGTACGTGTCGACAAAGCGGTGGAGGCCGCAATTCTCGAAGTGGTTTCGGAGCACGCCGTGGAAGCGGCCTTCGCGCTGCATTGCAAACATCGCGCAGATGACGATGTGCGTCGCGCGTTGGCCCGCGAACTCGAGGAAGCGCGCTACGATGCATCTCTCGCCGCACGCCGGTATGAGGTTGTCGATCTGACCCAGCGGCTGGTCGCACGGGAGCTTGAAACACGCTGGAACGCAGCCCTTGAGCGTGTCGCCGACCTTGAGGAGCGCGCAGCGCTTCTGGACCGCGAAGCTGCAGGCCGACCCACGATCGACCAGGCACAACTGATGACACGACATGAGGACAAAGCAGCGGCTGACCCGTATTCTTATTCAGGAAGTCGTGATTGATCTGGACGACATTACGAATGAAGCGGTCGCCACAGTTCATTGGACGGGTGGTCGGCACACTGAGCCGCGCGTCGCACGGGTAAATGTTGATCGATATCCATCCAGCCAACACTCCAATGCTGTTGAGGTCAAGCGCAGGCTCGGCGGGCAGTGGCCGGACAGGAGCTTGCGGTGACCATGAACCGCATGCGAGGCAAATCGCCAGACGGCAAGACCCGGACCACTGTCCGTGTTACCGAACTGCGCGAACGGCTAGGAATTGCGCCATTCGATCCGATGGCATCGCATGCGGAGACGATCAGCGTGGAAGAGCCCTCACGACGATTGGGAATCTACGGGAGCTCGATTCACCACCTGATGCGTGAGGGAATACTGCCTGCCACCCAGCTTATGCCCTCGGCGCCTTGGCAGGTCCCCGTTGCTGCACTCGATTCCGAAGCGGTCAGGGAAGGTGTACGGGATATCAAGGAACAGCGCCCACCTCACTTCAAGGCCCGACAGGAAGCAGATAAGTCACTCAAACTGCCCGGCTTCTGACCAAAGGATGCACTATGTCACGAGACTCCCACGACGGCTGCGGAAGATGAACACGTGACCGCCCAGCGATCTCTCCTGATGTATGGGGCACCTCCGCCGACGGTCCTTGGAAACCGCAGGGCAAGTCGGTGATGCCGGTGACGATCTAGATGCGCATGCCCGATAGAAGTCCGAGCGTCAGCGCAGGCTCTTCAGGACGTTGCGTATCATGTCGGCATTGACCATGGCGCTCATGGTTGACCACAGCGCGGCCGATCCGCATCTCCAGCGTTCCGCCAGACCTCTATACACATGGTTGCGCCACCGCCGCAACAGCATCGGCCACTGGCCCGCTTTGCTCACCACTTCGACGGGCATCAGCGATGTCGCACCGCTGTGCTGTTGCGCGCGACATTGACGCCGCCTCATGAACAGCATGTTCGCGTTAATGCTGCGCTCGCGCGCAAGCTGCGACACGGACATGCCGGACTTACAGGCATCGGCTGCCAGACGGCGCCGAAACTCCGGACTACGGTTGGGGCGGCCTTTACGCTCACGCCTAGATACCTGTCTTCTCTTGGTACCAAAGCGATCCCTACTACAATAAATGATAAAAATCACTTTGGCTCGTCGGGTCTGTTAATCCAAGGCGGCCGCCACGAGTTGCTTACCATTGCTCGCGCATCGTTGACGGCGCGTCGCCCGACCCGCTTCGACGTTCTGCCGCAAGGGCAGAGCGTCCGCTGTTGTAGCGCTCGAAGCTACAGTTTCAACAGAGCATATTTTCCAGCTACCCAGTCCGCTCCATGGGCACAGTCCGCTCGCTTCCACCGAACGTCAAGCTCAACCGCGAAATCTGACGGTGGAAAAGTTCATCTTTCTTATCTCCCGCCGCGGGGGACCGGTGCCCCCTGAAACAGCCGTAAAGGACAAATTATTGTGAATGTCCTCGAGCGCAGCGTCGACCGGAAACCTCCAAGAACTCGCCGGCCGTCCGACAGATCGTGAAGTTGGTCGAGCCCTTGGTCACTGAACTACGCCCGCAACCGCGCGCGTGGGCACTGATGTACCGTCAAAATGAAGTGCTGTCCAAGTACCCGCTCTGCAATGGCAGAGATTGTATCGCCCCTCAACCAACCGCCGTTCTCCCACCTTAACATGAGAGGAGCGCACAGCCGCCATCGGTCGCCGTACCACGCGATCGTCGCGAAATGAGCTTCACGTACGCCTCCCACCCGGATAAATCGGAAGGCGCCGTATCGAAGATCATGCAGACGGCTATGACAAATCCTATACCGCGGCGATCAAGTCAGCACACCTTTTCGGCGAATGCAGCAATCCGATCCATGCCTTTTTCGATCAGCGCCTTCTCGAGCGCAATCGACACGCGGAAGTAGGGACCGGCGCCGAATACTTCGCCGGAAACGGTCGCAACTTCGGCCTCCTCAAGCAAGGCCTCGACCACGTCCGTATCGCTCGACATCAGCCGCCCCCCTCCACTTCGCTTGCCCAGCCATCCGCTGCAATCGATCAACACGTAAAATGTGCCGGACGGTTTAATGCCTTTCAGTCCCGGCATCTGGCTAACGCGGCTCAGCACTAGATCGCGGCGCTCTTGGAACGTCTTGCGATTACGCTCCATATACGACTGATCTCCATCGACGGCCTCGATCGCCGCGGCTTGCGCAATGGTGTTCGGCGCGCCGGTAATTGTGCTCAACAGATCGCCCATCGATTTGATCACCGCCTTTGGGCCAGCAGCGAACGCGAGACGCCAGCCCGTCATCACGTAGCCCTTTGAAAAGCCATTCACGGTGATAATCCGATCCGACAACTCGGGCGCCGCCTGCACAAACGTGGTGGTTTTTTCGCCATCGAAGTACAGATGCTCGTATAGTTCATCCGTCACAATCCAGACGTTCGGATGCGCTTTCAGCACGTGTGCCAGCGCGCGGATTTCATCGGCCGTATAGATTGCACCCGACGGATTGACCGGCGAGTTGAAAATCATTGCCTTGGTGCGCGACGTGAGCGCGCCTTGGATCATTTCCGGCGTCAGCTTGAACCCAGTTGATGCATCGCACACGACGAACACCGACTTGCCTCCCGCCATCTGGACGTGATCGGGATACGTGACCCAGTAGGGCGCGGGAATGATCACTTCGTCGCCGGGATTGATGATGCTCAGGATCGCCGAGAACAGGACGACCTTCGCGCCCGCGCCGATCACGACCTGCTCCGCTTCATAGTGCGCATCGTTGTCGCGCAACAGCTTTCGCGTGATGGCCTTTTTGAGCGGCGCATAGCCGTCGGCCGCCGTGTACTTGGTGAAGTTATTGTTGATCGCCGCGATGCCGGCAGCCTTGATGTTGTCGGCCGTATGGAAATCGGGCTCGCCGAGGCTGAGCGGAACAATATCGCGCCCGGCACGAGTCAGCTCAGCCGCGCGTGCATTCATTGCGATAGTGGGAGAGGGACGGATTTCGCTGGCACGGCTTGCAAGGCTTGGCATGTCTGGACTCCTGTTAAAGTAGATTCAGTGATCGAATAGTAGTGACACGGTGCGACAGGACTCGCGACCGTCGCCGACGGTCGCGAGTCCCGGTCAGGTGAACCGCACTTCTGCCTCGCCAAGACCGGTAAATTCGATCTGCACATGGTCGTTGCGATTCATCCACACGGTTTGCACAATGCTTCCCGTCATCACGGATTGACCCGCGTGCAGTGTGCGGCCTCGCGCGCTCGCATGGTTCGCGAGCCACGCTAGCGCGTTCAATGGCGAACCCATCAGATCGGCGCCTGTTCCGCGGCCAACTTCCTGTCCATTGACCATCGCCCGGCCAGGCATCGCGCGCAGATCGGGCATCTGCGATGCAGGAACCGGCTTGCCGAGCACGATGGTCGACGCGAAGAAATCGTCGGCCACCAGCGTCGGCGCGCCGAGTGATTGCCACTCCACATAGCGATCGTCGACGATCTCGATTGCCGGGTAATAACTTTCGACCGCATTCGCGACGCTGTCGGCCGTGTACGGTACGCCCGACGGCCTGATGTCCCGCGACAACCGCACAGCGATCTCGCATTCGATGCCGACTCTGACGAAATCGCTCATCGGGCAAGACGCGCCGCTGTCGAGGACGTTATTCGCGTAAGTGCCGCCCGCGCACGGATGCGCGATGCACAGATAGCTTTGCATCACGTCGCTGGTGCAGCCGATCTTGTAGCCGACAATGTCACCCCATCGGTCTGCCAGCTGGCGGTGCACTTCGTCCTGGATCGCGTACCCGTCCGCCAATGTTCCCGGTTGCAGCTCGGCTGGAAGAGGCGGCAACGGCGTACGTTGCAACCGGTGACGGACGAGTACCTCGGCCGCGTCGGCAATTTTATTCATCGACTGCTCCTTCCTTTTGCTTGATCAAACCGCCGGCATCCGGCGGCGATGATGCCGCGGCCCATCTGGACCGGCCTAGACCTTCAGCACGATCTTTCCGAAGTGCTGGTTCGACGTCATATAGGCGAACGCGGCCTCGGCCTCGCTGAGTGGGAACGTGCGATCGATGACCGGTCGCAACGAGCCTTCCTCGAAATACGAATAGAGATCATCGATAAATCTCCTGACCACCTGCGTCCGCTCGTCGAGCGTGCGCGTACGATTGGTGACGCCCGTCATTTCGATTTGCCGTCGGGAGAATTCGTCGATGTTGAACGTCACGTCCGTACCAGCGACCCGTCCGGCGCACACGATGCGTCCGTGAATCGCGGAGGCAGCGATGCTCTTGGCCAGCGTGTCGCCCCCAGCATAGTCAACCACCAGATTCACACCCCGCGACTGCGTGTGTTCGAGCACCGCGGCCGGCACGTCGTCGGTACGGTAGTTGATCGTCACGTCGCAGCCCAGCTCGCGCAACGCCTGCAGCTTTTTCTCATTGCCGGCCGTGCCGAATACCTTGGAAGCACCGCGTAGCCGCGCAATCTGAACGGTAGCGATGCCAGCGCCGCTGCTTGCACCCTGAACCAGCACGGCGTCGTCGATCCTAAACTTGCCCGCTGTGATCATCGCATTGTGCGCGGTGATAAATGAGACCGGCGTAGCTGCCGCTGCTTCCCAGCTCATCGACGACGGCACATGAATCGCAAAGCGATGATCGATCGTTGCAAGTTCGGCAAATGCCGCTCCGGCCATCGCCATCACGCGATCGCCAACCGCGAAGCCCTTAACGTCGCCGCCTACCTTGACGACCTCGCCGGCAAGTTCGACCCCTGCGATCGGATAGCCCTTCTTGTCGGTGGCGGCAAAATGCGTCGCGGAACGGCGCAGGTCGGCGCGATTCACGCTAGCTGCGCGCACCGCGACGAGAAGCTGATGGCGGTCCGCGTCCGGATCGGGAATCGTGCTGTATTGCAGCGTTCGATTAGGTGACTGTTCATCGATGATGATTGCTTTCATAGCCTGACGGGGTAATGGAGAGATGGAATCTGCCGCGCCTGTGGGCACGTTGCCTGGGGGGGACGGCCTCATCAATGCGACAGGATTTTCGACAAAAATTGCTGTGCACGTTCTTCGCGAGGCGCGGTAAAAAACTGCTCGGGGGCCGCAACCTCGAGAATCTTGCCAGCGTCCATGAACACCACGCGATCCGCGACGCGCCGCGCGAAGTTCATTTCGTGCGTGACGATCATCATGGTCATGCCGTCGTTGGCAAGCGACACGATCACATCGAGCACTTCCTGAATCATTTCGGGATCGAGCGCGGACGTGGGCTCGTCGAACAGCATTACATCCGGCTGCATCGCGAGAGCGCGCGCGATCGCCACGCGCTGCTGCTGGCCGCCTGAAAGAAACGCGGGGTGAGCGCCGGCCTTATGGGCGAGACCGACTCGCGCGAGCAGCGCCTTGCCCAATTCCTCCGCCTCGGCGCGCTTCATGCCCCTGACTTTCATCGGCGCGAGCGCCACGTTTTCCAGCGCGGTCATGTGCGGGTACAGATTGAACGACTGGAATACCATGCCGACCCGCGTGCGCAGGCTGATGAGGCCTTTTTTCGAGCGGTCGATCGTATTGCCGAAAACCGAAATCTCGCCCGACTGGATCGGTTCGAGCTGATTCACGCAGCGGATCAGCGTACTCTTTCCCGAGCCCGACGGGCCGCAGATCACGACAACCTCACCTTGGCACACCTCAAGCGATACATCCGACAGCACCTGCGTCGTGCCAAAAAACTTGTTGATGCCGCGGATGCCCACGCAGGTCGGACTGTCGGAGCGCGCGAGGGACACCGTGGCACCGGCCGGCGCATCGTTCATCCGCTGCATGTCGGGAGTGAGCGCGAGTTGATTGTTGATACGATTCATGGCGTTTGACCCATTTGCGTTGCGTTACTTTGATGCAGCCGGCAGGTGGTATCGAGCGAACTTGGTCGGCCGATCCACGGACCTGTCGGCGCTAGGCTGCTGCCCGCGCGCGCGTCACTTTCGGACTCCAGTCCCAGCGCCGCTCGAGACGCCGTGCCAGCGCCGCGATCCCGTAGCAAAAGACAAAATACACCAGTGCGGCGAAGCCGAAGACCTCGAGCGGATGTACCAGCACGCGATTGCTGACGAGCGTCGAGGTCCGCGTGAACTCCATCACGCCAACCACCGATGCCGTCGATGTATAGAGAAAGAGGTTGATATAGCGGTTGGCCAGTGCCGGAATGGTGGCGCGCACCGCCTGCGGAAGGCGAATATGCCAGAAAATCTGCGTCGTGCTCAGGCCCGTTGCGTTACCCGCCTCGATATGTCCTTTCGGGACCGAGTTCAGGCCGCCGCGGATGTCCTCGGCGATAAACGCGCCTTGATAGATCGACAGCGCGATCGCCGAGCTCGTCAGCGGCGACAGATCAATGTGTGTGATGGCCGGCAACAGGAAGTACAGCCAGAACAAAAAAACCAGCGACGGCAGACTGCGGATGATCGCCGGAATGGTCTGACTGACGGTCCGCACGCCGAGTGACGATGACATCGACAACGTGGCGACCAGCAAACCGACCGCCAGGCTGCCGATACCCACGATGAGCGACAGCAGCACGGTCAGCGCAAGACCACCGAGCTGGCCGTCGGGATACGCGCCAAATAGCAGAAAGTGCAGATTCTGAAGAATGATCATCATGACCCCGGCTGGACAATACGGCAACGCTGCTCTGCGACGCGAAAGAGCGCGATCGTCGCGATCGACAGCAGGAAATAGACAAGCGTGATCGCCGTCATGACTTCGACGCCGCGAAACGTCTCCGACTCAATGCGCTGGCCTTGCCACATCAGATCGGCGACGCCGAGCGTCATCGCGAAAGTCGTGCCCTTCAGCGTATTGACGATCTCGCTGGCAAGTCCGGGCAGCACCAGCGGCAGTAGCTGCGGAAAGACGACGTGGCGGTAGACACGCAGCGAATCGAGTCCGCTCGCCGCGGCCGCCTCGATCTGCCCGACCGGCACAGCCTCGATGCCCTGGCGGATCACCTCGGACACGAATCCCCCCATCACCAGCGAGATCGTGACCACCGTGACATAGTCACCGAGATACGGCGTGCGCAAGATCGGGAACGACATCGGCGGAAACACGGACGTCAGCCCGAAATACACGAAGAACAGGCTGATCAGCAGCGGCACGTTGCGCACGATGTCGGTGTAGATTGTTGCGACCCTGCGCAACGCGCCGTTCGTGCCGACACGCATCGCCGTGATGACCAGGCCGACCGCGATCGCGCCGACGCTGCTCGCGGCAAACAGGATCAGCGTCACCCACAAGCCGCTCGCCAGCGCCGCTATGCGGTCCGGATCGCTCAGGAATTGCCAGTCGAGATGCATGTCTGCTCCCCTCGTTATAACGCTGAAATTACGGGAATACGCGCGGCTTCGACATCGGAACCGATACGTATTTGTCGACGATCTTTGTCCACGTGCCGTCGGCGGACATATCCTGAATCGCCTGGTCGAGGGCCGTGCGCCAGTCCGAGTCGTTCTTGCGCACGCCGATGGCGATCGGCTCGGGGGTCATATACGGAGTCAGCACCTCCAGATTCGCGGGATCGGACTTGGCGTATGTGCCGAGGATCAGCGCGTCGCTGAGGAACGCATCAGTCAAGCCCTGCTGGAAAGCCAGATACGCCTGCGGATATTCCTGATAGACCGTGATCTTCGCCTGCGGCGCGGTTTTCTTGAGCGCGGCATCGGCGGTCGAGCCCTGCACGAAACTGACGCTCTTGCCGTTCAGATCCGCCGCTTTCTTGATGCCGCTATTCCTGCGGACCATTATGGATACGCCATCTTCGATATAAGTCTCGGTGAAATCGATGGCTTTCTCGCGTTCTCGCGTATGCGTCAGATCGGCGATCAGCAAGTCGATCTTGCCGGAATTTAGAGTGGGTATGCGGGACTGCGCAGTCACCTGCACCAGTTGCAATTTGACACCGAGCCGTTTGGCGATCTCGCCCGCAATGTCGATGTCAATACCGACGTTCTTGCCGCTCGCATCCACCGATCCATATGGGGGCGCGTCGAAGCGCACGCCTGCGATCATCGCCCCGCGAGTCTTGACCGTCTGCAACGTGGATTCCGCCACGCTAGGCTGAGCGAACAGCATGGTGATCGCGGCGAGACCGGCAGCGAGAAATGCAAATTTTGGTCGATACATTTTTCCAAGCCCTTTTAGATTGTTAACCGAATGTGTGACCCTGCCGCACCCATGCCCACCCTTGTTCACTTTCAGACCCCGGCGCGCTCGAACGCGCGCTGCACGATACCCGAGCGTTTTGCCTGTTCCATGAAGTACGTGACGAACTGCAGCGCATCCTGCTTCGACTTGCCCACCGCAATCGCAATCCTCACTGTGTGGAACGCGCCATCCAGCAGCCGCGAGCCCGGGAACTGCGGCTGATACTTGTCGAGCACGTCACGAGATAGTGCGATCGCATCCACTGTTTCGTTGCGCAGCAGCCTCAGCGCGTCGTCAACGGAACTAACCGGCGCGAACTGCGCAACCGGTAGTGCGCGCTGTGCAGCGCGGATCGTCGTGGTCTCGGCGATGCCCGCCACTTTGACGTGCGGCTCATTCATGCCGTCGATGGTAGTGATCGGGCATCCCGCTCTGACCAGGCAAGTGCTATCAACCACGTAGTAGTCCGGGCCAAAATCGATCCGCTGACGGCGTACGTCGTCGACAGGCATAAAGGCGACATCGATACGCTCTGCTTCCAGCGCATCAACGAGTTCGCCCGAGCCCGCAACGCCCAGGATCGAAACCGGCACGCCGAGCGCGCCCGCTAGCTCACGCCCGAGATCGACGGTGACACCATTCAGGTTCTGATCCGCGTCGCGCACCACGAAGAAAGCCGATGGCTGCGGCGCGTATACGACGCCCACGCGCAAGCTGCCGGCTCGCGTCAGTTCGTGCCGCGCACCGGCGAGTGCGTCGGCTGACGGCGCCTTCATTGTGAACTCCTGTCCGTCCATAGGAACGGCCTCCTTCGCGACGGTTTCGCGTTACCAGTTGGTTGAAATGTACTTCGCTTCCATGAATTCGAGCAGTCCATGATGCGCGCCCTCGCGACCCAGACCGCTCTGCTTGACGCCGCCGAACGGCGCGGCCGGATCCGAGACCAGGCCGCGATTCAACGCGATCATCCCGCTTTCGATCCGCTCAGACACGCGAAGCCCGCGAGCGAGATCCTTCGTATAGACGTATGCAACGAGCCCATACTCGGTCGCGTTGGCGAGGCGAATCGCTTCTTCCTCTGTATCGAACGCGACGATCGGCGCAACCGGCCCAAAGATTTCCTCGCCGAGCAGTTGTGCATCTGGACTCACGTCGCTCAGCACCGTCGGCAGATAGAAACAGCCCGGACGATCCGGCGACTTGCCGCCGGTCACGATGCGCGCGCCCTTCGACACAGCATCGGCGACCAGCGACGCGACCTTGTTGACAGAGCCGCGATTGACGAGCGGCCCGCATTGCGTGGTGTCCTTCACGCCGTCATCCACGATCAGCGTGCCCATGCGCTCCGCAAGACGGGCGCTAAACGCAGACAGTAAGGGACGTTGCACGTAAAAGCGGTTCGCCGCCGTGCATGCCTCGCCGCCATTGCGCATCTTTGCGATCATCGCGCCTTCGACCGCCGCGTTGAGATCGGCGTCTTCGAACACGACGAACGGCGCGTTGCCGCCGAGCTCCATCGAGCAGTTGATTATCGCGTCGGCGGCTTTCTTCAACAGCACACGGCCCACCTCCGTGGAACCGGTGAATGACAACTTGCGCACGCGGGGGTCTTCCAGCATCGCGCCGCAGATTTTCCCGGACCGCGACGTGGTCAACACATTTACCACGCCGTCTGGCACGCCAGCTTCCGCAAGCAGTTTCGCGATCGCATAAGCGGTCAACGGCGTTTCCGTCGCAGGCTTGAGGATGCACGTGCAGCCTGCGGCAAGCGCCGGCCCGATCTTACGCGTGGCCATCGCGGCCGGAAAATTCCACGGCGTAATCAGGAGCGACACACCAATCGGCTGATACTGCACGACGGTGCGCGCCGCGCCGGACGGGGCCACGCTGATTTCGCCGTTGATGCGCACGGCCTCTTCCGCGAACCAGCGAAAGAACTCGGCGGCGTACGCTACCTCACCGCGCGCGTCGTTGAGCGCCTTGCCGTTTTCCAGCGAGATGAGTTCGGCGAGTTGTGCGGCGTCGCGCGTCATCAGCTCGTAGCAGCGCCGCAGGATTTCGCTGCGTGTGCGCGGTGGCATGGCGGCCCAACCGGGCGCCGCTTTTTCGGCGGCGTCGACGGCCGAGCGCGCATCTTCTTCGCTCGCATCTGCAACGCTCGCGAGCAACTGCTCGGTCGACGGATCGAATACCTCTATGCGGTTCCCGGTTGAAGAACGCCGCCACTGACCACCGATGAACAGGTCGACGGGTGTGTTTTCGAGCAGGCCGGCGGCCGGCTTAGACATGATGTTCATAAGGATCACTGATCTAGTTAGTAAGGTTTATGCGACCCGTAGTAGGCGCGCTGCACCACTTGCCGGACGGCGTCCACATCGAGCTTACGTGGGTTATTGTTGATCAGCCGCGCGGCGAGCATCGACTGCTCGGCCACCCAGTCGATTTTATCTTCCTGCAAGCCGAGATCCGCGAGCGTGCGCGGAATCCCGATGCCGGACAGCATCGCCTGAATGCGGCGCACCGCCTCAACCACAACGTCGCTCTCGTCGGCATCGTTTATACCGATCGCACGCCCGATTGCCAGCAGTTCCGCCCGGCACGCCGACGCATTGAAGTCCATGACGTAGGGCAGGAGCGCCGCAACGCCCAGACCGTGCGCGGTATGCGTCAACGCGCCGACCGGATACTGGATCGCGTGCGCCAGCGACGTGCCCGCTGTTCCGAACGCAAGCCCCGCCAGCAGCGAGCCTTTCATCAGCATCGCGCGTGCTTCGGTATCAGATCCATCTTCGACCGCGCGCGGCAGATATTTGAAAATTGCCTCAATCGCCGTGAGCGCAAACTGATCGCTGAACATGTTCTTGCCGACGAACACGCGTTGCATCGCGAGCTCGGGAGTCGGCGGATGGGTGACCGCCGTGAACGCTTCGATGGCATGCGTCAGCGCGTCGGCGCCCGACAATGCGGTCAGGCCCGGCGGGCACGTCACCGTCAACTCGGGATCGCAGATCGCCGTGTGCGGAATCAGATACGGGCTCGATATGCCCACTTTCAGATCACGCGTATCGTCGGCGAGCACCGCGACCGGTGTCACTTCGGAGCCGGTGCCCGCCGTCGTGGGAATCGCGACGATCGGCTTGACCGGACCGGGTACCTTGAACTCGCCGTAAAAGCGGTCGACCGGCCCTTCGTGCGAGAGCAGCAGGCTGACGAGCTTGGCCATGTCCATGCAACTGCCTCCGCCGATGCCAACCACCACGTCGGGCGCGGCGCCGCGCGTCGCGCGCACGCACTCCAGAATGCTACTGAGCGGCAGCTCGGCCAGCGTCGCATCAAACATCGTGACGTGTAATTCTTGCCGCGCAAGATCGCCGAGGATGTCGCGCATCGCTTCCGACGCTGCGAATCGCTGGTCCGTGCAGACCAGCACGCGCTTGCCGATCCCGGACAGCACCTTGCCGAGCGCATGCCGCTGACCGTTTCCAAATATGACTGCGCGGGGTGCGCGCATGACGCCTGTCGATGCTTGCATGAAAAATTTCCTCTAGCGGATTTGAGTGGCGGCTTCGTCAGCGGACCGGCAGATGCTTTGCCAGATCTCGGGCGCGATGGAGATGCCCTTCTCGAGGTTGCGCGTGCGTTGCACGTGCGCGCGGTCGCCCGGCACGTTGACCGGCATTGCGGGATTGGCAGGAGCGCTGGCACGCAGCGCGTCCAGATACGCAGAGACACTCTGGGCGACCGCATTCGACGCCGGTTCGACGACGATGAAGACGTCACCCTTGTTGCAGACGTTTGTCGAGTCGAGCGTGCCGGTCACCTCGGTGCCGAGCGCCGACGCGGTCAGCACGGCGACCATCACTTCGAACCCAAGACCGAGCGCGTAGCCCTTCGGACCGCCGAACGGCGCGATCGCACCGTGCCGGGCGGCCGCGGCGTCGAGCGTCGGCTCACCGTGCGCATCAACGGCCCAACCCGGCTCGAGCGGCTTGCCGCGATGCGCATAGTCGTGAACCTGACCCATCGAGATGAGGCTGGTGGCCATGTCAAGCACGAAAGGCAACGGCGTCGCCGGCACGCCGATCGCAACCGGGTTCGTGCCTAGCATCGCCTTGCGGCCACCCCATGGGTGGACAAGTGCCTCGCTGGTCGTCAACGCAAACAGCACCTGCCCTTCCTGCGCGACCCGTTCTGCGTACAGCGCGAGCATCCCAAGGTGATTGCTGTTTGAAATCGCGGCGATGGCGATACCGGTCTCCTTTGCCCGCGCCCTGATCTGGCCGAGCGCAGCAAATGCGACGACGGGGCCCAAGCCGCGTTCGCCATCGACCTGCAAAAAGGCCTCCTTCTTCCAATGACCACGGCCTTCCGTCGACGGATCCGCCACGCCGTTGCGGATCCGTTCGATCAGGCGCGGCAGGCGGAGCAGGCCGTGCGATGCACGCCCTCTCAATTCCGCTTCAACGAGCAAGTCGACCTGCGCATTCGCGTGATCCTGCGGCGCGCCGGCGTTCATCAACGCCTGATTAGCGAGCCGACTGGCTTCGGATGCATCAATCAGCACTGCGGACATAGTCTGCGACCTGTAAAATAAAATCCGATACGAAATACGACTTGACTGACTGTAGGTCGCCACAACCGACCCGTCAAGAAAACAAAAGTTGGTATTTGTTAGGGATAAACCCTGGGACCTGCAGTCAACAGGCCGCACTCCTCTTGAAAGCAATCGCTTGCCCATCAGACAATAATCTAGTACAAATAAAATCCGATATGAAATATGGAAAGTTTGCGCATGTCGTTGACCGTCTTAAGGAGCCACAGGACTTCCGCATGAAATCGAGCACCACAGACATCCTCTCGTTGAACGACAACGAGGTTTCCGTCGAACTGCTGAAAGTAGGATCGATTGGCGATCGCGTATACGATGCGCTCCTATCCCGGCTGATCTCGCTGCGCATCGCGCCCGGGAGCCGGATCGCCATCGATGCGCTGGTTCGCGAGTTCGGCGTGTCGCAAACGCCGATCCGGGCGGCACTGATCCGGCTAGAGTCAGAGGGACTGGTCGAAAAGGTTCATAACATCGGCTTCAGCGCTGCGCCGATGCCCACGCGGCTTCACTTCGAAAACATGTTCGACATGCGTCTACTGCTCGAGCCGTATATGGCGGAGAACGCAGCCGAGCGCAGTAGCGCGGACATGATGGCGCGGCTCGACGTGTATTCGACGGCGATGACGGAACTAACACGCTCAGACGCCAAGCTCGCATACGGGAAGTTTGCGCTGCTGGACGCGAAATTCCATGCGTGCATCGCATCGCACTCCGGCAACGAACTTGCCGCCGAAGCGCTAAATCGCCTGTACGCGCACACGCATATGTTCCGCTTGCGATATCACTCGCAGGTCACCGAGGAAGCCATCCACGAGCATGCGAAAATCGTCGAAGCTCTTGCCGCAGGGAATAAGGCCAAAGCACGCGAGGCGATGGTCGAACACATCTCGGCCTCGCGTGCGCGAATGGCGCCGTTTTTTCAGTCGCTTGACTGAGTGTGGTGACAGTTCACTCGCCATATGCGTCCTCCTTTTGCGTCGGACAAAGTGCTGCTTAAATCAAAGCGACCTCCGAACGTCCGGTGCGATTCCGGATAGATTTGCGCAAGCCACACACGTCAAAACCAGAGCTCGCAAAAATCGGGCTGGCCATGGATTGAACTTGGGATCTACAGCACTGCTCACGCTAACTCCAATCCTTTTGCGTTGAATATCGCATCTCGAGCGTCCAAGGTCTTGCCTCCGCCGAACGCGATCTCGGTCCAGAGGTGCGCGGGCTCGCAAGAAACTGCATGCCTTGTGAGGCCCGGCCCGCTTGCTAGCTGGAAGACGGGTCGGCATTTGATCATCTCCAAGGAAACCACGCGACTTGGCCAATACGGCGCGGCGACTCACCGCGCCAACGGTGAGAATTCGCCTGCTAGTCTTCGTGAGCTACTTTCTTTGCGCAACGCTTCGCAAACACCCTAGTCATTGCAGCGAGATTTGCGGCGTGCGCCCGTTCTCCAGCGTCAAGACGCGAGTTGCCGTCTGGTCACAACCCGCTCCAGACAAAGAGCAGCATCTTGGAGGTCGGCGTCAAGACCTTTCCGCCGGAATGGCGTATCGAGTGTAATCGCGCCAGCAAGCACACGGGAACCTGCCCGGAGGGAACGAGTTCGCCGAAACTCCGTGATAGTCGATCAGGCGGCAAACGACGATAACATCAGAGACCTGCACTACGCACACTTTCATGGCATCGATTCGCCGCTCGCAGGGTGGGAATTTTCGACTTGCGTCGTAGAATCTGAAGTCACGAAGTGATCCGCGAAGGCTCGTGTCCTTATCGCCAGCTTGGCGGCGCGTAACTTCCCGCCGGCATCAAGGTGGCACGCGCCAGTTGTCACGACGCGCTCCAGCAGCAACGCAGCATCCTGCATTTCTGCATCAAGGGCGCCGCGCCTGGACAGCGTATCAAGTGTAATAGCCCCGGACAGGACTCGCGAGAGGTCGGGATTTCGTCCACCAGCCTGTTCTTCGAGCGCGTAAGCGGCGTCAAACAGTCCCGCGAGTACCCTTTTTCGATTGGCCATTGACACCTCTCAACGTGAACGAAGTGAGCAAGCATGTTCTTCCGATTGTTCAGTTAGGAACTCTCGTGACGCATTCCCTTAGCGAAACGGAATGATAAAAACATATTTGCTGACACGATGTGGAACCTTTTCACGGCTGCTTGGCGACAAACAATGCGAAATGAACATGCCACTTCGTTTGCTTAAACGGCTGCAAGCTCAAAGCATCGTCGCTTTCCAACGCATTTGGTTCTCAGTCTGCGGCCTCACACGCTTTGGAGCTTGTCGGGTGGAGGCATTGCCGCTTGATTTCTGGCTGCCATTCGCAATCTTTCTATTGCCGTGGAGTCGTACCTGTTGTCAACATAGGGGCACGCCGCTTCAACGCCGAGAAGTCGAGTCACCAGTAATGCTTACGGCGCCGAACTTTCAAAAACACGCTAAAACTATGATGCAACTAGGAAGGAACAGCGCGCTCACTATGTTCCTAAGTTGCGTCACACGCCGCATCACCTTGCCGAAGCTCGCATCGTGTAACAAGGTCAAACGTAACGTTTATGAACCTTTTAGCAGTCAGCCGGGTGCTACCCTAATCCGACCGCTTCGCGGCCGCAGCGTGTGGCTCCGGTGATTGACTCAAACCTTAGTTCTCAATCGATGAATTTGCTTTTCATCGCCGTATTGCCATCGACATCACAGCACTAGCAGCGCACAAGCCCGCTACAATCGGAAAGATCACTGAAGTCTGATGTGTCACATCGATCATATGACCTATTACAGGCTCGCCAATTCCTGCGAACATATAAGACATCGTGTTGAGAACGCCAGTCGCAGTCCCGGCCGCGCGTCGACCAAAGATATCAGGGCATAATGCCCAGAATGATGAAGCCGGTCCAAACGTAAAGAAGCCGCAAAGAAAGAGCAAGGCGACGCCGACGATGCTTCCTTGTGAAGCAAACATCATAAAAATCGCCGTTGCCGCCGCAATGACCATGTACCAGACAATTGCGAGATACCGCTTCCCTTTGAAAACAGCATCAGAAATCCAGCTATTAGACAGCGAGCCAAGCGCCATCCCGACAGGAAGAGCGATCGTGATCCACTTAGGATCGATAAGCGCTGCCGTCCCTTTCCAATCGGCCCCGAGAAAATGCACAGGCACCCAGACGACCAGCGCGTATCGCGCTGCGTTTTGAAAACCGATCGCAAGTCCCGTGACATAAAGCCGCCAGTTGCGCAGTACGATACGATAACGCTGTGCGCTTGTCAGTTCCTCCCCTGCGTCCGCAGATTCAGCCACCTTCTCACTATCGTCGCTCGACGCGGCCTCAGGCTTTTCGGCAACGAACAGCCAGAGCACTAGCGCGCCGAGCAACATCGAAAGCGGGGCAAGCCGGAAGATCCATACCCAGCCGAGATGCAAGGTACCGAGAATCAGCACAGGCAGAACATACGCCAGCACCGACGAAAAACCCGAAAAACCGACGTAGACACCGTACACGAAGCCGCGCCGCTGTTGTCCCCACCAATTGGACAGAAGCCGGCTGCCGGGCGCGAACCCCATAGACTGAAAAAATCCATTCATGCCCCACGCAACGAGAAAAAACAAGAATGTGTGGCCGAAACTGAAGACCCAGTTAGCAGCGAGCGATAGGATGGCGCCAGCGATCATCATTGTCTTACCGCCCAACTTGTCGCCGAGGTTTCCGTTAACGAACTGGCCGGCGGCGTAGCACCAAAGCATGGTCGCGCTGATCCAGCCAACCTCGTATTTCGACAGGCCGAAATCATGTTGAATGCCAGCAACGGCGAATCCGAGGGTCTGCCTTCCTGTGTAATAGAAGAGATAGCAGAAGGTGACGCCTATCAGCGCGCGCCACCGGTATTGCGCCAGCGACGTCCGAGAGTTAAACGACGTGTACGGCAACGCATCACGAGTGTCTGTGGGCATTATTGTCTCCTAGCGGCGCGCGATCTAAGCCGCGCTGACCGACTTTCTATTTGATGGGAAAAGGACGTCTCAAGCGACATGGTTCAGCGCGAGATCGAACGCGTCGAAGTTCCGTAGCCGCCGTCCAACGTCGAGATTCTGCACCTTGCGGTTCAAGATCAGCGGCACTTTCTGTTCCGAGAGACCGCCGTGCGAACGCAGCGGCACGGTAAGGCCAGACAGATCGTGCTTCGTAACGGCGCTGCCGAGTGCAGTTAGCCGCTCGCCCACCACCACCAGATCACCAATGCGATCGGCAGGCAATTCGAAGCGCTCGCAAGCCTCGGCACGGTCGAGCACCGATTCGACTCCATCGATGGCGGAAATGAAACTGCTCAACTCATGAAGGCGGCTGCGGTCCTGAACGTAGATCGTCGCATAGGAGCCAAGTGCGCCATGATGCACCACGTACGGATCGGTGATCGGCAGAATCACGCGCGCGCTTTGTACGCCGAATTGCTTATCCAGCTCGTCCTGTAGATACACCACACGAGGACGGCCGACCGAATCAGTCTTGGCGTTCATGCCATGATCCGCCGTAATCACGAGCGTCGCACCCGCCGCATGATATTTTCCAAAATACCCGTCCATCATCCCATAGAACTCATTTGCTTCTTTTGTCCCCGGCGCGTGCTTGTGCTGGACATAGTCGGTTGTAGAAAGATACATAATGTCCGGCCGCTCGTTGCGCAGCAGTTCCAACCCGGCTGCAAAGACGAATTCAGACAGCTCGGCGCTATACACGGAAGGGACCGGCATACCAACGCGCTCAACAATCTGCTCAACGCCATGCGTACTCATGCGCACCTCCTGCGCCTTTTCCGCAGAAAAACAAATGCCGCGCAGATTATGGCCAAGCAGAGCTCGCAGCTTGTCTTTCGCCGTTACAACGGCAACCCGTGCACCAGCCCCGGCCATCTCAGCAAGGATTGTCGGTGCTCGAAGGTACTTCGGATCATTCATGAGCACTTCTTCACCGCTCGCTTCGTCAAAAAAGAAGTTGCCGCAAATACCATGGACAGCGGGTGGCCGACCGGTGACGATAGACAGGTTGTTCGGGTTGGTAAACGAAGGTACCACACAGTCGCCAGTCAGCACGGTTCCGGCTTCTGCATCACACAAACTCGCAAGAAAGGGCACCTTACCCGCGATGATCGCCTGGTTGATGTACTCCTGCTCGCAACCGTCGACGCACACAACGATGGTCGGATTCGAAGGAAAACGGTAGGTTCGATCGTTGACAACAATATGTTTAGACATGGGAGCACCTCTCGTGTTGATTACACGCCCAGCGTATGATGGTGAATGCCTTCACGCAATCTACAAAATTATGCCGGTAGTGTCAGAAAAACTAGCAGTGGAAGAACCCACAGTGATCGAGGAGGGGCAGGTGTGAGACATAAACTTCCACCGCTGAACGCACTGCGCGTATTCGAAGTAGCGGCCCGCGCCGGAAGCTATTCGGCGGCCGCGAGAGAATTGAGCTTAACGCACGGTGCAGTTAGCCGACACATCGGCATCTTGGAAGAGTGGCTTGGCCAGCCGTTGTTCACTCGCGACGGACAGAGCATGGTGGCGACGTCCCACGCTCGCGCATTCGCCCGAGAGATAAGCGCAGCGTTTGATCATGTCGCTGATGCCGCCGAGCGCTACGGCCGAGGGCAGCAGACGAAAGTCGTACGTGTGAACGCCTCCGCGACGGTCGCAATGCGCTGGTTAATTCCCAAGCTCTCGGAATTTGCGGCCATCCGGCCGGACGTGGATGTACGGGTATCCACAGCGATGTCTTCTGAATCAACATTGCGAGGAAGCTTCGATCTGGCGATCCGCCGACATGTACCGCCGGGGACGCAATTTCAAAGTTGGCTGCTGCTGGAGGAAACGAACACGGTAATCGTTAGCCCTGCACTGCTCGATAACGCGCCACTGTCGGACATCGAACAACTAGCAGCACATACCTGGTTAACGAGCGAGACGCGTCCGGGCGATTGGGAGACATGGCTGGAATCGGCAGGGCATCCCACATTGCGAGCGAACCGGGCCTTGCGCTTCGATCACTTTTTCGTAACGCTTCAAGCCGTGATCGACGGGCTAGGAGTCGGGATTGGTCCATTTCCAACGCTTGACGCTGACCGTATTGCGGGACGTATCAAGACTCCTTTCGCCGAAAGTGTTTCGAAAGGTTCCAAATATTATGCGCTCGTGCCGCTCGATTCCGATAAGCCAAGGCATATGAAGGATTTCTTAGAATGGCTCGTCCCAATTGAGTTACACGAGCAGTAGACTCCGCACATAAGATGGCGATGGCTAACTTGGTTCACACGAGTGAGAACCCAAGACGCATCGGCTGGCATGCCGGCCTCGTTACTGGCCCGTTCGAGCCGTGTACCGACACCCTCCACTGACGGCGGGTCGGCTGAGCGCTTGCCCATCAATAGAGAGGACGTTTCTTGCAAATATTGTCGACGCTGATACCAGCAATGCTTTAGGACGCGAAGCTGGGTGGGAGCGGGTCGTGCTTGACCCGTACAGCACGTCAACGTCGACGTTGGAAACGGCTATTCGAGCTAGGCTCTCCGGGAAAAGAATGCCTCAATGATTTTGCTTCCAGGTTCATTCGGATTCAAGGAACCGTCACCAAGCCGGTGATTGAAAGACTGCTGATTGGGACCTCGGTAACGGCGCTTACAATCTGGTAGCAAACATCAGTCACGGGGGGAGATTTTGAGGCAGCGTTTAGCTAGCGCCGGTAAAGTATGGCCAAGAAGAAGCGCGATTATCACCCGTTCAAGCGCACTGTCTGCGAAAGTGCTCGACCTTGTTAAAGAGATCAAACTCCGAGAGCCGTCGAACAGGTAACCGATTTCGTCGGTGAGACCAACGACTACATTGCCAGCGACCGGCCTCGAATCCTTCCAAAGCCTTTTGCCCGTTGGCTAACCCGGGATGAATCTCGACGCGAGTCTTCGGGTAATGCGCCCAGCATAGGCAGTGGCTGTGATGTGATGTGAGTAGGACTCGAAAGCTCGGATCGGCGACGCGAGGTTCAGGTGGGCTGGCTTTACAGAGCTACGCCTGTAGCCTGGGCCGCGCCGCATTATTTTGCGAACAAATGCCGCTTTGTGCACGTAAAGATCCCCTACTTGTCCCGTAGTGGTCTACAGGTGACACATCGAGCCTCCTTGCAACATAGTTGTGCACCAGCGGAAATTTCTTGAAAGCTTACTAGCGGCGCGCGACCTCCACTTAAGCTCATATCCCCTATCGGTTATTTGACCGATACGTGCTATTCATAGATCGCCTTAACATGAAACACGTGGGTCAAGGCAAGGGACCGCTTACGGCAAAGTTCGACAGCCCGCCGAGTGCCCACATGCTTGCGACTGGACCGGCCATTGCCTTGGGTGGCATTCGTTGAGTTCAGCCTGCGAAAGTAGGACTGCTATCAATCGACCTTACCGGAAAGGCGACGCGCCGAGCATGCTCATGACATCACTAGCGAAGCTTGTTGGGCACATCAGAATTCTGTATCGAGTCGGTGCAAGCCCAAGGGGCGTGCCACGGTCAAAGTCAGGTACCGAATGACGAGACCACGCGGAAATTGATTTCGACTCGAATGGTCGCCGCGGCAACTGCGGTTGGAAGCATCGACTCGGTCGCCCTACTCAGAGAGGATGCGCGGATGTGCCTCTACTCGGACCGCGATCCTCGCGTACTTGGTGGACAATATCGACGCGAATTTCCACAATTGAGCGGCGACGGCGTTGTCTATCCAGCTTCCAGTTCATGCTTGGGGCAATCGAACGGTTCAGTTCCCAAAGATACTTCTGTAAGCTTTTTCCACGCTGATATCTGAGGCAACGATACGTCGGTTTTCTGGACGATGGGTCTGACAAATCGTTAAGCCCGGCTATATGCTGGAATAACACAGGTATCTTGCACGCCGCGATTACAGCTGGTTGCGGGAGCATGGGACCAACGGATCAGCAAGGGCGACTTACCGTCAATCGTCAGCTCAGTCGGCGGCGAGTACAACGCTGGACGAGTTGTCTAACGAGCCCGGACAATGCGGGTGAATTTGAATTAGAGGTCCGGATGACAATCGACGAACTACATCGCAGTTCGACCGCGAAGATGATCGCACTAAGTGGCAACTCATAATATCGCAGGCAGCGATGCGACCGATTCGCCCTGGCAGCTTTCAGAGGCTCAATAACTAATCAAGGGAATTGGATGAAAGAAGAGAAGTCAGTGCTGATACTAGGCGCCACAGGCGGCATTGGCGGCGAGGTCGCGCAGCAGTTGCGCATTGCTGGCTGGCGGGTCACTGCACTGCGGCGAGGTGAGGTAAATGCTCACGTGCGAGACGGGATCTCATGGATTCCCGGCGACGCGATGAGTCGCAGCGACGTCATGAAAGCGGCTAAAGGCAAGACAGCGATTATTCATGCGGTGAACCCTCCTGGATACAAGCATTGGGGCGACTTAGTACTACCGATGCTTGACAATACCATCGCCGCAGCGCAAGCCGAGGGCGCCACCATTGTTCTGCCCGGGACGGTATATAACTTCGGGCCAGAATCCTTCCCAGTAATTGACGAAACGTCGCCACAGGAGCCTCTTACTCGGAAAGGGAGGATCCGCGTCGAGATGGAGAAGCGCCTGCAACGCTCGACAGAGGACGGCGCACGCGTACTGATCGTGCGCGCGGGGGATTTCTTCGGGCCGAAGTCAGGCAATAACTGGTTTTCACAGGCGCTTGTTAAACCCGGGCGGCCGGTGACCAAAATCAACTATCCAGGCATGCTAGGGGTCGGACATCAGTGGTCCTATCTTCCGGATGTGGCGCATACCGTGGTTGAGTTGCTGAACCAGCGCGAAAAACTCGATATCTTCTCGCGTTTTCACATGAGCGGTCATTGGGACTACGACGGCAAACAGTTTGTGGAAGCGATTGTACGGGTGGTTATAAAGCGCACGGGCCGCAGTCCGACGATCAGACGGTTCCCGTGGTGGTTGCTGAGGCTGTGTGCACCATTCAATCAGACATTTCACGAAATGAACGAAATGCGTTATTTGTGGTGCACACCTATACGTATGCGCAACGAACGGCTCGTCGCTGCGCTGGGGCATGAACCACATACACCCCTCGATGATGCAATCGAGGCGACATTAGCCGGACTTAACTGCCTCCCACGATAACTGGAGCGCCC
>Ga0256783_1000101_pt1 | contig 24514 bp, 20 predicted proteins | sample MC6MC0934MT_FD_189995 | JGI IMG/M metagenome (GOLD analysis project Ga0256783, IMG submission 189995) | Metatranscriptome of enriched soil aggregate microbial communities from Iowa State University, Ames, United States - MC6-MC0934-MT... | ecosystem: Environmental > Terrestrial > Soil >... | reverse complement strand
GACCAGAAGACCGGCAAGGAACTGTTCAAGTTCAAGACGCCGTCGGGCATCATCGGCAACGCCATGACGTATGAGCATGGTGGCAAGCAGTACGTCGCCGTGTTCTCGGGCGTTGGCGGTTGGGCCGGTATCGGTCTTGCTGCTGGCCTGACGAACCCGACCGATGGTCTGGGTGCTGTTGGTGGCTACGCTGGCCTCAAGCAGTACACGAACCTTGGCGGTTCGCTGACAGTCTTCGCGCTCCCGTAATCGGGCGCTACACAATTGAGCCGGCGTGGGGCAACCTGCGCCGGCTCTTTTTGCCGTTTTCGGACGGTTTCTATAATACGAATACTGCCGTTTCACAGAACTCGGGGTCAGCAGAGCCAAATTAATCGAGTTGCGGAACGAGCGAGAAATTCAAACGTTCGGTGTTCACCATCGCTGTATAGGGCGGGCTGGTCACTCAACGGGTGCAAACATTAAAGTTGGGACATCAAGGCGGAGTGCGGCGAAAGTGATCTTGAACGACGGCTCAGCCCAATACAAAAGACAGTAAGATAAGAAGCCAAGAGGAAACTCGTGAACAAGTTCAGCAAAAAACTTGCGGTTGCAGTTATGTCCTGTGCCGCCGCCACGATGGTGCTTTCAGCGCCATCTTTCGCCGACGATGCCGCATCGACGGATACAAAAGACATTAAAGGCCGTACGTCGCCACCCGACCCCGTGTCTGAGCTTGCCAAACAGCAGGGCTTCAAATTCGAGGATGGCCGCTATCGCAATAAAGACGGCGAACCGCAGTATGTCGTGACCAAGGATTACATGGTCGATTGGGGTACGTGGAACGGCTTCCGCCGTTATCATGACGCCTGCCACGTTTGCCATGGTCCGAATGCTCTTGGCAGCACCTTCGCGCCGGCGCTCAAGGATTCGCTCAAGACGATGGATTACGGCACGTTCGTTGCGACGGTTTCCGGCGGTAAGAAAGAAAACCGCGGCGGCACGCTGTTCGTCATGCCGGCGTTCGGCGAAGATCGTAACATCATGTGCTACCTCGATGACATCTACACGTACATCAAGGCCCGTTCGACCGATGCGATGCCTCCGGGCCGCCCGAATGGCCGTGAGGATATTTCGGACGACGCACGTAAGGCCGCCGACGATTGCACGGGTGGCTGAGGTGAACGGGCTTTCCGCCCTCACCAAATGTTGATGCGTCTTCGGCTATCGGCGAGCTGAAGACGTACAATATATCAATATCGGCATAGCATCTGGGGGCAGGTCGAAATCGCGACGTGCCCCCTTCGCATATGGGACTCACGACCCGCATATCGAAACAAGCAAAAAAGGTATCGACGTGAAGAAACAAACGCCCAACACCGCATTTTCGCGTGTGCCCCTCCTGGCAATTGCGATTGCGGGATTGTTTTCAGGCTTTGCCATCGAGAGCGGAGCAAATGCAGCCGACGTGCCGCGTGCCAGCCTCGTCAATCGTAAGGAGCTTCGCGTCTGCGCCGATCCCTCGGACTTGCCGTTCTCCAATCAAAAAGGGGAAGGCTTTGAAAATAAAATTGCGAACATCATCGCCGACGAACTGAAAATACCCGTCAAGTACACCTGGTTTCCCAAGTCGATGGGCTTCATTCGGATGACCTTGTCGGCAAAGCGTTGCGACCTTGTCATAGGCTGGGGACAGGGCGACGATATCGTTCTCAACACGAACGCGATTTACAGATCGACATCGGCTCTTCTTTATAAAAAGGGCACGGGGCTCGACGGTGTGGACACGCTGGCCGATCCGCGGCTCAAGGGAAAGCGAATTGGCGTCGAGCAGAATTCTCCAGGCGGCAACTATGTGGCGCACTATGGGCTGATGGGTAACGTTCACGGCTATCCGATGAACGTCGACCGGCGCTACTCCAACCCCGCCAAGGATATGATCGACGACATTCGCAAAGGCGACGTCGATGCAGGCGTCTTGTGGGGGCCGATCGCGGCTTACTGGGCAGCTCAGGACGGCGGCGGAGAGATCGTAGTTGTTCCGCTGTTGAAGGAACACGGGGCCGGCAAGATCGCCTTCCGCATCACGATGGGCGTCCGCAACGGCGACGATGCCTGGAAGCGGCAGCTCAATGACATCATCCGCAAACGCCGAGGCGACATCGACAAGGTGCTTCTGGATTACGGTGTGCCGCTCCTCGTCGATGACGACACATCGATGGAGTTGGTGACGAAACCGCGCCATGAGCAATCGTTCAGCGCAACGCCGGCTAGCGCTACAACTCCCGAGCATGCTCCATCGTCTCAGTCGACATCGCCCTGATTGTTCGGTCGAACCGCTAGCATGGCCTTCGGGCCATGCTAGATTCTTCCTGCGCGCTCGACAGGGAATATAAGGAGCTGGCGTCAGCGAATGTGCTGCGGCCGGCGTTTGGCAGCATGGCGATTTCAATTTGCAGGCTGTGGTCGGCGATCGTCGCTGGAATTGTCGGCGCCACGCGGTGGCGTCAAGGGCTCGCCATTTTGCTTTGCGGCTTTTTCGGCGGACAGATGGCTCAAGCCATTGCTGCCGATATCGCCATATCGACACCGATTACCGAGACATCGACCACGCCGCCGCCGGAGCCCGAAGACTATCGCCGCGACAACTACCGCAGCCCGGTGCCATTGACGCTGAAAGGCGCCAAGGTCCTATCTGACAGCGAGGCGATGAAGATCTCGTCGGCAAAATCGGCGATTTTCATCGACGTCTATCCGCATCCTCCGAAGCCGCCGGACCTGCCCGCGGGAACCCTGTGGCGGGAAACGACGCATCAGTCGATCGAAGGCGCCGTCTGGCTTCCGAATGTGGGCTACGGGGTCTTATCCGCGGAGCACGCCGACTATTTTCAGCGCAATCTCAAATCCCTTACGCACGGGGACAAGGCGCAACAACTCGTCTTTTTTTGCCTTCGGAATTGCTGGCAGAGCTGGAACGCCGCCAAGCGCGCCTTGAGCTATGGTTATACCAACGTTGATTGGTACCGTGACGGGACCGACGGTTGGCAGGAAGCCGGCGGGCTTGTCGAAGACGTCCGCCCGCTGCCATAAGGCGGCCGGTGGCAAGCAACCGTTCAGACCACCGTTGTCTATTTGGGTCGGCTTGTCGCTACGGCGGCGGGTAGCGGAATGCGCTTGTCACGTTAAGGTAGCGCCGCGACGCTGTTTTTCACCAATCGCAGACGAGGACCACGGTGACACTTAATGAATTGGCGATTTTGCTCGCGGCCCTGGCCCTCGCGGCGCCTTTGGCCCGCTGGCTGGGGATCGCGGCGGTTCTCGGATATCTGGTAGCCGGCGTCCTGCTCGGCCCATTTGGCGTCGGCAGGCTGTTCACGGAACAGGACGCGGAGCAGGTTTTGCACTTTGCCGAGTTCGGTGTGGTGCTGCTGTTGTTTCTGATCGGTCTGGAGTTGAGGCCCAAGAGGCTTTGGGCGATGCGCCAAGCCGTCTTTGGTTTGGGCGCCGCGCAGGTCGTGCTGACGGCGGCCGTCCTGACGGTGATCGGTACGCTGTTCTTCGATACGCCATGGCAGCCGGCTCTTTTTGCCGGTGCGGCGTTGGCGCTGTCGTCAACAGCGTTCGCGCTGCAGGTGATGGAGGAGAACGGCGAACTCCAGACACGTCACGGACGCCTCGGTTTCTCCGTGCTGCTGTTCCAGGATTTGGCAGCTATCCCGCTGATTGCGCTCGCTCCCTATTTCGCGGTGACCGCCAAGCAGCTGGCTCCTCACATTGATTACATCGCGTTCGCAAAGGGCTTGGCGACGATCGCGGTTGTCGTCATCGTCGGCCGCTTCGTGCTCGATGTCCTGTTGCGCGTCGTTGCGCTGTCGAAGGTCAAGGAAGCGATGACGGCCGCGGCGCTTCTGACCGTGGTTGGCGTGACGCTCATCATGGAGTCCGTTGGCCTCTCCGCTTCGCTCGGCGCCTTCATTGCGGGCGCGCTGCTTGCGGAAAGCAGTTATCGCCACGAGCTCGAAGCCGACATTGCGCCCTTCGAGGGGCTACTGCTCGGGATATTTTTCACCGCGATCGGCATGTCGCTGAACCTGAGGCTGCTGATCTCGGAGCCGCTGTTGATCGCGGGGCTGACGGCGTTACTGATTGCCGCCAAAGCCATCGTTCTCTTCGTTCTTGGCCGCTGGCAGGGACTTGAGGCGGGACCGGCGAGGCGGCTGGCATTGGCGCTTTCGCAGGGCGGTGAATTTGCGTTCGTGCTGTTGTCGGTTGGGCGCGCCGCCGGCGTGCTCGGCGCGCAGCCGTCCCAGATCCTTGCCGTCGTCGTGACGCTATCGATGGCGATGACACCACTTCTGCTGATGCTCGATAAGACATTGACCAGGAAAGTGGCGCCGCAACGCGCCTATGATCCGATCCCGGACAACGATGGGCATGTTGTGATCGCCGGCTTTGGACGTTTCGGGCAGATCACGGCGCGCGTGCTCAGGGCCAAGGGCATTCCGTTCACCGCGCTGGACATCAGCGCCGAGCAGATCCAGTTCGTAAAACGTTTCGGCAACGATGCATTTTTTGGCGACGTAAGCCGCCCTGAGGTTCTAGAGGCGGCGCAAGTCGGGCGTGCGCGCGCCTTCGTTCTGGCCATCGACGACGTCGAAGCGTCGATGCGTGCGGCGGAAATCGTCAAGACCCACTATCCGGACGTGCCGATCTATGCCCGGGCGCGCGACCGTATGCATGCCATGAGATTGCTCGATCTCGGCGTTAAGGAACTGCGGCGCGAGACATTTCTGGCTTCGCTCGATTTGACCCGGCGACTGCTCCTCGGGCTCGGGTATTCGCAGCGCGTCGCCGAGCGGACGGTGAACACGTTCAGGGAGCATGACGAGCGACGTCTGAACGAGGATTATAAGCTCGCGAGCGATGCCGATAAGCTCATCGAACGGGCGCGGGGCTCTCAAGCCATGCTCGAAAAGCTGTTCGAGGAGGACGAGATCGAAGAGGCGAAGCTGGCCCAGGCCGAAAAGCCACAGGCTGATGGAAAGGCAAAATCACGGGCCGGGGCGGCGTGACACATCGTCATTTCGCGCCAATGCCGGGAAAGCCGGGATTTTCCCGGTAGTCGGGGTGGCAAGCGCGGTAGACGGCCCCCGGTTCGCCCGGTAAATGTCCGTCCAACTTTCATGACTGTGCGCCTCGGGCGCCATCCGACGGGACCGACGGACTTATGAGTAAAGCCCAGAGCAAGGCGGCTGCTGCACCGGCTGCGAGCGTTCGGGATATGGCCAATGCCCTTCGCGCGCTGGCAATGGATGCCGTGCAGGCGGCGAATTCCGGTCATCCGGGCATGCCGATGGGTATGGCGGACGTCGCCACCGTTCTTTTCACCGACGCGCTGAAATTCGATGCCGCGAATCCGACATGGCCCAATCGCGATCGCTTCGTGCTGTCGGCCGGGCACGGTTCGATGTTGCTTTACGGCTTGCTGCATCTGACCGGCTATCCGGGCATGAGCATCGACGAGTTGAAGAACTTCCGCCAATTCGGTTCGAAAACGGCGGGGCATCCTGAATATGGTCATGCACCCGGAATTGAAACGACGACGGGGCCGCTCGGTCAGGGCATTGCCAACGCCGTCGGCATGGCGATGGCCGAACGATTGCTCGCGGCGCGCGTCGGAAACGATCTCATCGATTACCGCACCTATGCCATCGCCGGCGACGGCTGCCTGATGGAAGGCATCAGCCAGGAAGCAATTTCGCTGGCCGGTCATTTGAAGCTCGGCAAGCTGATCGTGTTCTGGGATGACAACTCGATTTCGATTGACGGGGCGACGAGCCTTTCTGTTTCCGACGATCAGATAGAGCGCTTCAAAGCGTCAGGCTGGAATACCGCGCGCGTCGACGGCCATGATACGGATGCCATCGCCGCTGCCATCAAGAATGCAAAGGCCGATGCTTCACGGCCGTGGCTGATCGCTTGCAAGACCGTTATTGGATACGGCTCGCCGAACAAGGCGGGCAAGTCTTCAGCACATGGAGAAGCGCTCGGCGTCGACGAAATCAAAGCGACGCGCGAGCGGCTCGACTGGCCGTATCAGCCGTTCGATATTCCCGATCACGTCCTTGCGGCGTGGCGCGCGGCCGGTGCTCGCGGGGCAAAGACGCAGGCCGATTGGGTGAAGCAGCTTTCCGCGGCGAGCAACGAAGCAAAGGCCCTGATCAACGGTCGGAAATTGGAAACGGCGGTCACAGCCGCCATCTCCGAGGCCAAGGCGGCTTTCGCCACCGATACGGCCAAGCGCGCGACCCGCGTCTGGTCACAGTTGACTCTCGAACGGCTTCTTCCGTCGGTGCCGGAATTGATTGGCGGATCGGCCGATCTCACCGGCTCGAACGGCACGAAAACGAAGCATCACACGCCCGTCACGCCGGAGAACTTTGGCGGCAACTACATTCACTATGGTGTGCGTGAACACGGCATGGCGGCGGCGATGAACGGCATCGCGTTGTCCGGTTCGTTCATTCCGTACGGCGGCACATTCTTGGTCTTTACCGATTACTGCCGCCCGTCGATCCGCTTGTCGGCACTGATGCAGCAACGAGTCATCTACGTGATGACGCACGATTCCATCGGTCTTGGCGAAGATGGCCCGACGCATCAGCCGGTCGAGCACTTGAGCGCGCTGCGCGCCATTCCGAACCTGCACGTCTTCCGTCCGGCGGATGGTGTCGAAACGGCGGAATGTTGGGAGCTTGCGATCACCACCAAGACGACGCCGTCGGTGCTGGCGCTGTCACGGCAAGCGGTTCCGAATTTGCGCGGCGACGATGCGGAAAATCGAAGCGCCAAGGGTGGCTACGTTCTGAAAGTCTCGAAAGGTCAACGCGATGTGACCTTGATCGCAACCGGCTCCGAAGTCGGTACGGCTGTCGAGGCAGCTGCCGCCCTCGCCAAGGACGGTATTTCCGCCGCCGTCGTCTCCATGCCGTCGTTCGAACTCTTCCGCGCACAGCCCGAGAGCTATCAGCAGGAGGTTCTTGGAACGGCACCGCGTGTCGCGATCGAAGCCGGTATCGCTCAGTGCTGGTACGAATGGCTGAGAAAGGGCGATAAGTTCGTCGGCATGACAGGCTTTGGCGCCTCGGCTCCGGCAAGCAAGCTGTTCGAGCACTTCGGCATCAATGCGGCACATGTGGCGGACGTCGCCCGGCAGTGCATCGGATCGAAAGCCAGCTGAGCGTCACATGTAACGCTCAGCTGTTATTGAAACGTACTGGTAGCTCGCATGAATCTCGACAAGCTGAAAACGACGGACGGTCTTAACGTCGAAGGAAAGTGCGTGATCGTCCGCGCCGATCTCAATGTCCCGATCAAATCCGGGAAGGTTACCGACGCGACGCGCATCGAACGCATCGTCCCGGGATTGAAGGCGCTGGCGTCACGTGGCGCCAAGGTCGTTGTCATTTCACATTTTGGCCGGCCGAAAGGGATCGACCCAGACCTTTCGCTCAAACCGGTCGCCGAGGCGCTGCAGGCCCTTCTCGGCCGTCCGGTCCTGTTCGGTGAGGATTGCGTCGGAGAAAAAGCCGCCGCAGCCGTCCAGCAGTTGAAGAACGGCGATATCGCCGTTCTCGAAAACCTTCGCTTCCACAAAGGCGAGGAAAAGAACGATCCCGAGTTCGCGGCCGAGTTGGCCAAGCTCGGCGATATCTTCGTGGAAGACGCATTTTCATGTTCGCACCGGGCGCATGCTTCGACCGAAGGGCTAACGCATCATCTGCCGTCCTACGCTGGTCCGCTTCTGATGGAAGAGATCAACGCGCTGCGAACAGCGCTGGAAAAACCGCAACGCCCCACGGCGGCGGTCGTCGGTGGCGCCAAGGTGTCGACGAAGATACCCGTGCTGACCAATCTGGTCGCCAAAGTCGATAAGCTCATCATCGGCGGCGGCATGGCGAATACGTTCCTGCAAGCGACCGGAAGAATGGTCGGCAAATCCTTGGCCGAACCGGAGTTCGGTGCGACGGCGCGCGATATTCTCAACGAAGCCAAACAAAAGGGCTGCGAGATCATCCTGCCTGTCGATGCCGTCATTGCGCGCGAATTCAAGGAAGGTGCTGCGAACGAAGTCGTCGATATCGGTAATGTGCCGTTTGACGCGATGATCCTCGACATCGGGCCGAAATCGATTGCGCATCTATCCAAGGTTCTCGAAGGCACGAAGACGCTTTTGTGGAACGGACCGATGGGTGCGTTCGAAATCGCTCCGTTCGGCGAAGGCACTTTTTCGCTGGCACGGGCTGCCGCTTCTGTGACCAAATCCGGCGATCTCGTTTCGGTTGCCGGTGGCGGCGACACGGTAGCGGCGCTGAACGCGGCTGGCGTCACCGGCGACTTTACCTACGTCTCGACGGCGGGAGGGGCGTTCCTCGAATGGCTCGAAGGTCGTGACCTCCCGGGCATTGCTGCGTTAACGCGCCAGGATCGTTGAATTCGAGCGTTCGACGCACTGAAGGAAAGTAGACCGGCAGCATGTTTGCAGATGCGCATATCTACATCGGCGTCGCCCTCGCGGGACTCGCGAGTTTTCTTTCGCCGTGCGTGCTGCCTCTGGTGCCGCCCTATCTCGGGTACATCGGCGGTACGACGCTCGATCAGCTGACGGGCGAAGATGCCGTAGACCGCCGTGTCTGGGCACGTGTCGTTCTCGCGTCGATCATCTTCGTTCTCGGCTTCACGACGGTCTTCGTAGCTCTGGGCGCGGGGGCGAGTTCGATAGGGCAGGTGCTGCTCTCTTATCGCGCATCGCTCGGGATCGTGGCGGGTATCGTGATCGTCCTCTTTGGCCTGCATTTCCTCGGCGTATTCCGGATTCCGCTGCTCTATAGCGAGGCACGCTACTCGGCGGCGGGGGAAGAAGCGAGTTTGCTCAGCGCCTACATCATGGGCCTCGCTTTCGCGTTCGGCTGGACGCCGTGCATCGGGCCGGTGCTGGCAACGGTTTTGACATTGGCCGCGAGCGAGTCGAGCCTATGGTCGGGCGTCAAGCTGTTGTTCGTCTATTCGCTCGGCCTCGGCATTCCGTTCGTTCTGGCAGCCGTTGCGATCCGGCCCTTCCTCGGCTTTATGAAGCGCTTCAAGAAGCATTTCGCGACGCTTGAGAAAGTCATGGGTCTGTTGCTGGTGGTGACGGGACTGCTGTTTATTTTCGGAGCCCAGAACTGGTTCGGTCAGTGGATGATCGAACACTTTCCGAACCTGGCGAAGATTGAATCATTGATCACGCCGGCCGATCTTGGAAATGAAATCCTGAGGCGAGGTACGCCTTAACTAGCTTTATTGCGGATCCAGACGATGGCCGTCGAAATGCCTCCGATTGCGTTGACTATCGCGGGGTCCGATCCGTCTGGCGGAGCCGGGATTCAGGCAGACCTTAAAACGTTCGCCGCATTCGGCGTGTATGGCGCGACCGTCCTGACCGCATTGACGGCTCAAAACACAATGGGCGTCTCCGGCGTTTTTCCTGTTCCGCCTGATTTCATCGCCGCACAGTTCCATTCGGTGACCTCGGATCTCCAGATCTCGGCAATCAAGACCGGCATGCTTGGTGATGCCCCGACCGTGGAGCTTGTGGCTCGGCTGCTATCCGAAATTCCGTCCGTCCCGGTCATCGTTGACCCCGTGATGGTGGCGACGAGCGGCGATGTTCTTTTAGCCCCGGAAGCAGTCGAGGCGGTGCGAACGTCGTTGATCCCACGAGCCTTGCTGGTTACGCCGAACATTCCGGAGGCTGCAACGTTGCTGGATGTCGAACCGGCGGCGTCGGAAGCGGAGATGCGCGCGCAAGCCAAGGCTCTTATGAAATTCGGCTGTGGTGCGGTTCTCATAAAAGGGGGGCACGCAGAGGGATCAGACGCATTGGATATTCTGTTCGACGGCAAGGAGTATCATGCTCTACGGCGGACGAGAATTGAAACGCGCAACATGCATGGGACGGGCTGCACGCTTTCCGCTGCCATTGCCGCCAATGTGGCATTGGGATCGCGGCTCGACGCGGCGGTGATTGCCGGGAAAGACTTAGTCTGGAACGCTCTTGAAGCAGGAGCCGGCCGCCGGATCGGGCACGGCAATGGGCCGGTCGATCATCATTTCGCGATGAGAAAATTCCTCCGCACGCGATAGCTCGTGCATTACCGAGCATGTTGCAACGCAACCCCATCTGTTGCGGTCACGCATCTACGGATGCGAGTCGTATTCCCTCCAATAAGATCATCACTTGCGGCGCCGTTCTCCCTTTGGCAGGTTGCGCGCGGCTCCGGCGCCTGACGCCGGTAAATATCTCCGGGGGGAGCGCTAAGCTCGTTTCATAGGGTGGAAATGGGCTTGGCAAAAACCGGTCCGCTTACGGCGGGCCGGTTTTTTGTTGCCGACTTGGCACACATGCCTGCTTTCTCGGATGCGCCGGGCCAATGTTGTTCGAAAGTTGCGTGGGGTTGAAGCGCGGTGCAGCTATTGTGTCAACATAGCCGAAGAGCGCTGCACTGAGCGATCGGGGCTATTCATAGGCGCTTCCTAGGGGGCAAGGACGATGCCGTTTTCACGTATCAATCTGCATGTGTTGCGCGTTGCCGGCGTCGCTTTGACTGCTTTGGCTGCCGCAAGTCCGGCGGCAATGGCCGGCGGCTTCGATATTCACGAACAATCGACGGTTTTCATGGGTTCGGCATCGGCCGGTTCGGCTGCCGGTGGCAGTCTCGGATCGATGTTCTGGAACTCTGCCGCGACGGCGCAGTTTCCGGGGCTCAATACGGAGTCGTCGTACATTCTGGTGCTGCCGTACGGCAATATCGACATCGACCATTCGCCGTTCGGTCTCACCGGAAGCAGCGGTAACATCGGCATCGATGCGATGACGAGTTCGAGCTATGGCGCTTACCAGCTGTCACCCGATTTTTGGGTCGGCATGGCGATTAACTCGCCGTTCGGCCTGGCGACAAAGCCGAACAACACGGCATATCCTGGTTCGTATCTTGGCGTGACGAGCAAGCTGCTGACGGTCAACGCCAACCCGACGGTCGCCTATAGAATAGCGCCCGGCATCACGATTGGCGCCGGTGTGCAGATCGAGTGGGCGCAGGGCAAACTGCAATTCCGGGATTCGCCGGGAACGATCGCGCAGTTCGGCGGAACGGATTGGGCATTCGGCGGCACGGCTGGCATCACCTTGCAGCCCAACGAAGGAACGACGATCGGTCTCGGGTACCGATCGCAGATGACCCACGATCTTGACGGCAGCTTCACCTCGCTGATGACCGGAACGATGCCCGGCGTCGGAACGATCAACCTGCCCGATATCGTGACCTTGAGCTTGCGTCAGGTCGTGACGCCGACGACGCGCCTGTTGGGCACCGTCCAATGGTCGAACTGGAGCCGCTTCAAGGATCTGACGCTTGCGATCCCGGTTGGGGATTTGAAAACAGCCGCCAATTGGGATGATGGCTGGTTCTTCTCGATCGGCGGTGAATACGATTACTCACCATACCTCACGCTTCGCTCCGGTATTGCATACGAGATGTCGCCCATCGACGACGCGTCCAAGCGTCTTGTCCAGATTCCAGACAACAACCGTATCTGGCTGAGCGTTGGCGCCAGCTACGCCTGGAGCGAGGCGATGACGATCGATCTCGCCTATTCTCATATCTTCATCGAGGATGGCGGCGTCGATCTCTACACGACCTCCACGCCAGTCATGCCGGGCGGCGTCGGTCCGTTTACCGGAAATGTTCAGGCATCGGTGGATCTGTTCTCGGTCGGCTTGCGGACGAAATGGTGAGCGGGCTTTCGTGCTCGTGAAAGCAACAAAAAACCGGGAGCAAGTCCCGGTTTTTTTATTGTGACCGACCTGTCGGGTTATGACGCTTCGTCGACCTTCAGCTCGTGCAGAACGCTTTCCAGAATGCCTTCGAGCTTGCCGGCGGCGGTATCTAAGGTATTCGCGGCGGCAACCGCGCGCCGCGACTGCGAGGCCTGCGATTGACTCATCGCGTAGAGCTTGCCGGCGTTGCGGGCAATCTCCTCACAGCCTTTGGGATCGAACGGGTTGGCCTGCAGTGACCACGCGATGTCGTGAATGTCCTCGGCGGCCTTGAGGATGGCGTGGGTCGGCATAATACCTTCATCGACGGTCGGCCGCGCCATGAGGTTGGCGCGTGTCTCGGCGAGGCTGGCCTTCACGGTTTCAATTTCGGCCTTCAGCTGACCAAGCAGGGCAGGCGGTTCGCGCAATGAACTCTGCAGGCGGCGGATCGCGTCTTCGAGAAGGTTGCTGTCAAGGCGGCGCGCACGGCGACCGTGTTCAGCAAGGAACCAGCGTCCGCGTGCCGTTTCGAGAAGCGTCGTCTCGATCGCGCGGTATTCGGTTTCGGTATCCTCTGCGACCGCTGAAAGAAATGGCTGCATCGTCGTATGGTGCTCCGCAAAATCGCTGAAGGAATATGCGATTCTCGTCGCCGGATCAGGGACCAACGGGTCTTGCACTGCGATAAACGGTGCAGAGGCAAGAGTCGTAGCAATTTCGCACCGGCATGACTAAGGATCGGCACAACAGCGGGTGATTTGGGAATGGCGCGAACATGAATTTGGCGGGGAACGGCAGACGCGGTTTTGCGGTGCCGGTGGCGCTATTCTACGGCGCTCTCTTCGTTGTCTACGGCGTGTGCGTGCCCTTTCTTCCGGTTTGGCTCAATTGGCGCGGGCTGACGGCAGGCGAGATCAGCGCCGTGATTGCCGCGCCGCTGTTTCTTCGCGTTCTGGTGACGCCGGTCGTCGCAGTTGCCGCAGACCGAGGCGGGACGCATCGGCGCTATCTGGTGGCGCTGTCTTGGGCGGCGCTGGCGTTCGTGGTCGGGCTTGCGATCGTGCAGCCGTTCTGGCCGATACTCGTGTTCGCCACGCTATTGCTGATATGCAATTCGACGGCGATGCCTCTGATTGACACCATAGCCGTGCAGGGCGCGCGTCTTCGTGGCTTGGATTATGGCCGGTTGCGCCTCTGGGGCTCGTTGAGCTTCGTAGCGGCGAGTTTCGCGGGAGGACTTGCCATCACGGAGTTTGGCGGCGGCACAGGCATCTGGCTCATCGCCGCCGGGTGCGCACTGACGCTGCTGGCGGCATACGCCGTCCCCGAGCAGGGCAAAGTCGACGTGCCGGCGGTCGTCGTGCCGCCGCCGCTTTGGAAAGCGGCCGAGCCGCGCGAGCTTCTGGCACAGCGCGAGTTTCAGCTGTTTCTGGTTGCCGGCGGCTTCGTGCAGGCGGCGCATGCTGCGTTTTTCGCGTTCGGCACATTGCTCTGGCAGAAGCAGGGACTATCCGCCGCCTGGTGCGGAACGCTGTGGGCGATCGGAGTTTTTGCGGAAGTTCTGCTGTTCACGTTCTCCGGGCGCGTTGCTGCGAAATTCGGTGCCGTGCGTTTGATCGCGATCGGTGCGACAGCCTCCATTCTGCGATGGCTTGTGCTGGCGATCGAGCCGTCGCTCGTCGTTCTTGTGCCGTTGCAACTTTTGCACGGCGTCACCTATGGTGCGTCGCACATCGGCGCCATGCATTTTATCCATGACGCCATTCCGCGCGATCGCTCGGCAAGCGCACAGGCGCTCTATGCGACGGTTTCGGCAGGCATCGCGATGGGCGTCGCGACGCTGGTGGCCGGATATCTCTACGCGCAGGTCGGCGCGCTGACTTACGTCGCGATGGCTGCGATTGCCATGATTTCGCTCACTGCAGCGTTGCGCCTTATTCAGATATGGAACGGGCGCGAACTCGTTGCGCGTTCCACCATCTAAAGCCTCATCCCCAAAGCGCGGATTCAGGGGGAAAGATGCGTCCATTTTCGATGTGAAGCGCAGGTGTTCGATCCTGGGCCAGTAGAAGCGGCCCATCGAGGTCGATCCAGTCGGCGTCGGACGCGAGAAGCATGGCCGGTGCGACGGCGAGCGACGTCGCGACCATCGACCCGATCATCACCTTGAGACTGCGCCGCCTTGCTTCGCGCGCGAGAGCGATGGCGCCTGTTAATCCACCCGCTTTGTCGAGCTTGACGTTGACGGCGTCGTAGAGACCCTCAAGACGATCGAGATCACCGACGGTGTGAACACTTTCGTCGGCGCAGATTGGCACCGTGCGCGGGAAGGAGCGAAGCGCGGCATCCGCCGATGCCGGAAGCGGCTGCTCGATGACCTCGACGCCACACTCAGCCGCGACAGCCATGAACTCAGGAAGCATGTCGAGCGTCCAGGCTTCGTTGGCATCGACGAGGAGGCGGGCATCGGGGCGGACGCTCCGCACGGCACGGATGCGTTCGGCATCGCCAGCTCCGCCGAGCTTCAACTTGAGCAGTGGCAAATGCCCAACGTCGGTCGCCTTGCGTGCCATCGCCTCCGGTGCATCGAGGCTCAGCGTATAGGCGGTAAGCTTCGAGATGGGTGTCGGCAAGCCGGCAAGAGACGCGACGCTCGTGCCGCTCCGCTTGGCTTCGAGATCCCAGAAGGCGCAGTCGAGCGCGTTAAGTGCTGCGCCGGGTTTCAGCAATCGAGCGAGATCGGTATGTGCCGTGATCGAGTGCGCAGCCACGCCGATTGCGTCCAGCACGCCTTCGACGGTTTCGTCGTAGCGCGCGTAGGGGACAGATTCACCGCGACCCTGGTGCGATCCGTCATGTACGACGACGACGATGACGTGGGCCGCGGTCTTCGATCCGCGCGAGATGGCGAACGTATCCTTGAGCGGCCAGATTTCGCTTCGGGCTTCAATGCGGAATGCGGACATAACTTTGGCCAAAGTCGCTTCGTTGCCCGACGCCGGATGCCCGTGCCGATAGCGAGGTTAGCGGATGCGTCCTGCCGCGTGGGCGAGGAACAAATAGACGCGCCCGGTGTCCGAGACCAGATGGTTCTGGGCTGTCCGGCCGGAAGGATCGCGTACCTCGGCATCCTTGATGATGCGCTCGAAGTCGGAGAGATAGCGGAAGATCGATTGCTCGAGGTCGCTGTCCATCCTTACGCGGCTTGAAATCTGGTCAAACAGCGTGCGGGCTTCGGGCGCGTAGATGCTCCGAACCATGACGTTCCGCTGGCCGGCACGGATGCGGGCCCAGATCGCGCCGGCAGTGGCGGGATCAAGAGACCGGGCGATCGTCGCAATGTCGAGACGCGCGGGAGCCGTCTGGGACGGAGGTGCTGGACGCGCCGACTGTGCCTCGTCTTCATGCGAGGCGCGGGCCAGCAGGTCACCCAGCGACCAGCCTTCGCGCGATTCCGGAGAAGCGGCGGCCTTGCCACGGCTTGGCGGCGTCTCGCGCGGCATGAGAGCAGACGTGAGAGGCGTCGGTGTGCGAGTGCTTGTCGCGATCTCGGGCCGGGTGACGTCGCGCGGCGCGTTCGCCCGCTGCGAAATCTGGTTCAACTGTTCGATGGCGCGGAGCTGATCCTGCAACGCGCGCCGCATCGACTCGGCGGTCTCTCGTGTCGAGTTCGGCAGGCGCGCCGCTTCCTCACGGATGCGCGCTTGCTCGCGCGCCAGGGTGGCGGCGGCTTCGGCTGCCCGTTCGCGCGTTTCGTCGGAGGCTGTCGCGAGACGCGACGATAGCTCATCAAACTCACGCGAGAGATCCCCGGAGACGCTATGGAAGCGGGACCGCAAATCCGCGAGAGCGCGATTGCTTTCCGCTTCCGTCTCGTTTTTGACGCGCTCGAGTTCGGCCATCAGCACACGAGAGCGGCTCGCGGCACCGTCGCGGAGCTCTTCGGCAATCGCGCGTGCCTTGCCCTCGATATTCGAGAACGAGTCTTCGAGATTGTCGGAATAGCCGGCCAGCGTACGCCCGAATTCATCGGCCTTGCCGGAGAAGCGGTCGAGCGTATTGGCAAGTTCCGCATGACGGGATTGCAGGGTCGACTCGATGCGCAAGTTCGCTGTGTCGAGCACATTGGCGGCTTTGAGAATTTGCTCGCCGTGGCTTTCGAAGCGATCGGTGACGCCGTGGATCTGAGAGAACAGATTTTCGGCGACATCCTGCAGGGCGCCTGACTGCTTCGCGAGACCGTCGATCGCCTTCATCGTCTGGCGCGTGATGTTCTCGCTCGTGCGGCGCACTGCGCTGATGCCGTTCATGACGGAATCGTCGAGATCGGCCGCCTGCTGCGTAATCGTCTCGCGGAATGACCGGGCGTGCATCTCAAGAGCGTTGCTGAGGAGCGACGCCTTTTCGCTCACGGCGCTGTCGATCGCGGTCGTCGAGCGCATGATCTGATCGTCGAACAGCTCAAGCCGCTTGTGGAAGGCTTCGTCGAGCGACTTGGTGCGTTCGACAAGTTGGATATCGAGAGCCTGGGCGCGATTCGAAAGCGTCGTATCGAGAGCAAGTGCGTATTCTTCGAACACCGTCTGCAGGTTCTCGGTGCGATTGCCGAGCGTGGTGTCGAGCGTCTGCATGTAGCCGTCGAAGGTCACGCGCATCTGCTCGGTGCGGGCGCCCAGTGCCGTGGCGAACGCCGAGGTATAATCCTCGAGCACCGTCTGCAATTGCGTTGCACGGGTGCCAACCGTGTCCTGGAAGCGGCCGGTCGCGGTCGCGAGAGAGCCTTCAAGGTTCGTCAGGTTGGCGCCAGCGTCGGTAATGATCTGGGACAGATTGAGCTGCTGGGTCGAGAGCTTCTCGATCAGCATCGGAATCTCGGTGCCGAGCGTTTTAAGCGTATCGGTGACGTTCGACGAGGTATCGACGAGGGCATGGCGCTCGCCGCTCAGCTCTTTGATGAGGTCGCGGATGCGCTGCTCGTTTTGCTCATAAGAACGTTCGAGCTCGGCGATTTGATTATGAACGAGCGCTTCGAGTTCGCCGGCGCGCCCGAGCGCGCGCGAGACGGCGTCGTTCATGAACGAGACCTGGCGACGAACCGCCTGACCGAGGCTGGCGATCGATTGCTCCGCTGTGCGGTCTGGCTCGGCGAGGCGGATTGCGACCTCGCTCATGGTCGAGGATTTCAGTGCGAGCGACGCCACATGCCAGCTGAGCAAAGCGAGCAGCCAGATAATGCCGATCGGGGCGATGATCGCGGTCGCTGTGTAGAAGGTCGCCGGTTGCAGCAGGAGCGACGCGAACGATGATCCTGCCTGCCATTGCGGTGCCAGAGTCAGGGCGCCGACTGCCAGTCCGCCGATCGCCCAGACAATGCTGCCGATCGTGGCGAGGCGAAAAACCTTGCTCGATGGCTTTTGTTCAAGTGCGTAGATGAGGCCGCCGATGCTCGGGACGTCGTCGTTGGCGGCGATCTTGCCGCGCACCGGTCCAGCGGGACGCCGGCGAGCGACGCGGCGGGAAGGAGGCTCATCGACTGGCGACGGCGCCGCTTTCTCGGCCTTAATAGGTTCGATAGCGTCCATGCCGAGCAATGGCGGAGGCAGGGTGGCGGACAGGCTCGGTTGGTCTGGCGAGGGAGAGTCAAGCGTCGGTTCAACGGGCGTCGCCGGTTCCGGCGTCCGTCCGGCAATAGCCATTAGCTTCGCAATTTGATCTTGCGACATTGCGCAACGCCCCCCACTCATGCCGGCAACCCCAACTTCAGACCTGTGCGCACAGATCCGCCGGTACTCCTTCGCACCCTATAGGACTTTTAACCGTCCGCAATATGGAAACACATTCATAACCATAAGAAACGTCTATGCATCTTAGATACTTAGCTGTCCAACACCGGGCATTGAGGCAGGATTGCGGCCGCAACTTGGCGCCGAGTGAGCAACCCCCGATTGCGCAAAAACAACCCCCATTAAGTACGCCTTTGGCAAATCAATCGAAATGGCGTTTGCAGATTTACCCAGAGTTATTCCGCATTTGCGACAGTCTGGCGCTGGCTGCCAATATGTGCGCCACAGCGACTGCGCCTTCATACACAACTTTCCGAGTGCAGCATGCGAGCAGTGCGACGTCCGGCTGATGATCTTCCCTCCAAGGAACCCGCTGCAACGGCTTCCGGAGCGGTCGATCTCAATCATTTGCACCGCTATACTTTCGGCGACCAAGCTCTTGAAAAAGAAATACTCTCTCTCTTTCTGGGGCAGCTCGCCGTGACAATGACGGCGCTGCGCGAGGCGGCAAGCCAGCAGGATTGGAAGATTGCCGCGCACACCTTGAAAGGGTCATGCCGCGCTGTCGGGGCCTTCCGTCTAGGGGATCTTGCCCAGGAGGCCGAGTATCTGGGATATGCTTCAGGCTGCGAGGCTCGTACCGAGGCCATTTCTCGCCTTGAGGAGGCCGCGGGCGACGCACGGCATTTTCTGAAGAAGATCTACGGGATCGCGTAATGCCAACTCCCCGGTCGTGGAGAAGGGCAGCACGCCACGTTTGTCTCATGCCCGTGACTGCGGTCCGGCTTGAAATGCCCGCGGTGTGCCTCTAAGTGTGCCCGCTATCCGTAATCTCCCAAACCGCCGAGAAGCTAAGCTCGCCTTCGGCTTTGCGAAATAGCGATAGGACGCGCATTTAACGATGACGAAAATTACCTTCATCCAGCCTGATGGCGAGAGCCAGACGGTGGATGTTGAAAACGGCCTGACCGTCATGGAGGCTGCGAAGCTGAACGACGTACCCGGCATCGAAGCCGAATGCGGTGGTGCATGTGCCTGCGCGACGTGCCACGTCTACGTCGATGAAGGCTGGCGCGAGAAGGTCGGCAAGCCTGCGGAGATGGAAGAGGATATGCTCGACTTCGCGTTCGACGTGCGGGAGGAGAGCCGTCTTTCGTGTCAGATCAAGGTCAGCGATGCGCTCGACGGTCTGATCGTGCGCGTACCGGCCAAGCAATTCTGACAGCAATACCGATCGGGCCATAGAATGACTTCGACGACGCTGGCGCCTGCGGCGCCCCTGACAAGTGAAACCATCGAAACGGACGCCATCGTTATCGGCGCGGGTCCGTGCGGTCTGTTCGCCGTGTTCGAGCTTGGCCTGCTCGATATCAAGGCGCATGTCGTCGATATTCTCGATCGTCCTGGCGGTCAATGTGCTGAGCTTTACCCGGAGAAACCCATCTATGACGTGCCGGCGCTTCCAATTGTAACCGGGCAGGAACTGACGGACCGGCTGATGGAACAGATCAAGCCATTCAATCCGCAGTTTCATTTCAGCGAGCGCATCGATGCCTTGAGTCGCCAGCCCGACGGGCGCTTTCGTTTGACGACGGACGCCGGCACCGACTTTCTGGCGAAAGTGGTCGTCGTCGCGGCGGGCGGCGGATCGTTCACGCCGAAGCGGCCGCCGCTTCCCGGCATCGAGAACTACGAAGGCACATCGGTTTTCTATTCGGTCCGTAAAATCGAGCAGATGCGCGGCAAGGATGTCGTGATCGTCGGCGGAGGCGATAGCGCACTCGACTGGACGCTCAATCTGGCGCCGGTGGCGAAGAGCCTGACGCTGGTGCATCGGCGCGACGACTTTCGTGCTGCACCCCATTCCGTCGAGAAGATGCGCAAGCTGGTCGAGGAGGCGAGCATCCGGCTTCTTATTGGCCAGGTCGTCGCACTCGAAGGAGCTAACGGCGAGCTGTCGGCGGTGGAGATCAAAACGAGCAACGGCAACGAGCGTCTGCCGTGCACCGCGATGCTACCGTTTTTCGGTCTGACCATGAAACTTGGGCCGGTCGCGGATTGGGGCCTCAACCTTCATGAGAACCTCATCAATGTCGATACCGAACGCTTCGAGAGCAGCGAGAAGGGGATTTTTGCGATCGGCGATATCAACTGGTATCCCGGCAAGCTGAAGCTCATTCTTTCGGGATTCCACGAAGCGGCGCTGATGGCGCAGGCGGCGCATCGGATTGTCTATCCCGACAAGAAGGTGCTGTTCCAATACACAACGTCATCGTCGAGCCTGCAGAAGAAGCTGGGCGTCAAATAACGATGGCGGTTGGTATTTAGCTTTCCGTCGGCGCGGCGCGGTAACCTTTGCTCAGCATCCGGCGAACAGGCTGCGGGACAGACTTCAAAGCCGACTTGAGACGGCCACGCAGAAACCCGAGATAGACGCGGGCATAGAGATGTCCCTTGGCGCTCACCGGAACAGTCCAGTCGGTGACGGGCTCCGACTGGTCGCACCAGTCGAGTTTATAGGGATCGCCCGGGGCCATCATGTCGTAGGTCGATAGTCCCTCGTCGTATCCCTTCTTCAAATTCTGCTCCAGCAGAAGGACGCCGACGCCCGCTTTCTCGTATTCGAGAGCGAAGGCCATGACGTGCACAACAAGGCGGCCTTTGCAGGTGAAGGAGATTTCGTAGGCGGCCGTTTCGCCGTTCGTTTTCAGGACCGATACAATGCAAGGGACGGGTTTTTCCGTGCCCGCTGCCAGATCTGAAAAGAGATGGGGAGTACGCGGATCGTTTAGGGCGTTCGACAGCAAGCCGCGATCCTTGAGCCATTCCGATTTGACGGTGATAGCGCGGGCGGCCAACTCGCCGGCCTCGCGGCCACCGTGAAGGCGAACGAATTCGAGCGGACCTTTTTCTTCGAGACGGCGTGCGAGACGACGGCGGTTGCGCCGCGATTTGCTGGAAAAGCGCTCCTCGAACGACGCGAAATCCTCGGCGCTCGACAGGTCCATGTACGGAGCGATTTGCCGATCGGCAATTTGCGCGCCGATTTCCGGTAGCAGGTGCGCAACATTCGCGTCGTCGCGCACGCGCCGCAGCCGCAGAACATCGGAGACAATTTCCTGACGCAAGAATTTGAAACCGGCGGCGAGAACGTCGGCGGCGTCGGTGACGGTATCGATCAGCACATCGCCGTACTGGCTGGCGGGTTCGCCCATCCAGAATGTCTGGGTGATGCCGTGTGCACGTTCGGAGACCAGCGGCCAAACCATGATCAGCCGACCGTTACGCCGCCCCGTTACGATTGAGAGCCTGGCGCCCGCTTTTGAAGTTTGCTGCTGAAGGTAGTGGTTCGCCCAGTGCCAGCAGAAATTGAAGGACTGGAAGACATGGACCGGCTTGCCGGCGCGGTCGAAGAGGGCATTCCAATCGTCTTCGAGTGTGTCGAACGCCAGCCGGTCGGTGATGAGGCTCAATTCCAAATTCGCGGCGAGAGAACCGCGTTTGGAATCTAAAGCGTCGTGTTCGTCGGAAGTGGAAAGGCCGAGCGAGGTCAACGAGCGGGCGGCGGCTTGCATGGCGTTATTTCGCGAACAGTCCCGCGCGACGGGATTGGCGCGTTGGGCCCTTTGGTTCTAGACCGCAATCGTTAGGCGAGCGTTACGCACTCAATCGTGGATCGTTGGTTTAGACGTGTGCGATTTCGAGAAACGCCAGAGCAAGCAACAGAAACGCACAGGCCGCGATCACTAACTTTCCACGCCGCGAGGGAGCGGCGGTGCCGAGAATGAGTGGCGCGATCAATGCGGCCGCCGCCAACAGATTGATGGGGATGAGGCCAGCCGGTCCGATCGAGCCTTGGGCGTTTGGGAACTTCAGCCCGATCCAAACGCCGGCCGCAACACCGAAGACGACGCCGCCTAGGAGACGCGGCCAAAATCCCGTCGCTGGGCGCTGCATCCCGAACACCACGCTCGCCGCCTGCGGTCCGATGAGCAACACGGCACCGAGGATGCCCTTGACGATAATTTCGGCCCAAAGGATCTGCTGCACAGGCTTCGGCTCGGGTGCGGTTCAAAACAGGTCGCTAATTGGCGAAGGACCGATTTAGCGCCCGCCTATTCGAAGACGGCCTTCATGTCGGCACCGTGACCATCCGGAGAGCCTTTGCCCATGCCGCCGAAGAGACTGTCATCCTCAACCGGCTCGGGCGGCGAGGGGGTATAATCACCCGCAAGATGCCTGTTCAATGCGGTTTTGATTTTGGCCGTCTTGTCGGCCGTGCAGTAATCGGGCTTGTCGGTGATCGCCTTCGACACCGTGTTGAACGAGGCGTCGTAGATCTGGGTGATTTTTGAGGCGTTGGCCGGATCGGCGGCCGTCTGCGACGCCAGGAAGTCATTCTTCAGTTTCGTCGGGTCGAAGTTATAGCCGCACTTGATGGCGCGGGCCGACGTCGCGGCGACATCCATCGTGCGCGTCGCGGGATCGTTGTTTCTGTCGACAGCGTTGGCTGCATCGGCCTTGCCGCCGAAGAGCGAGCCTGTCGTCAGTTTCGGCAGGCTGGCGCCGCAGCCGCCGAGGCTTGCCGCCGTCATCGCCACGATAGCAAATCGCGCCTTGCGCATCGGATTTTCCCCGTCCCCCCAAGACTTAAACAATCACATGGCGCAGGCAGGGCGACCGGTCAACTGCGGCGGCGCTATTATGAGCAATGTTTGCACCGCAATAGCTCGTAATGAGCATGCATTGCGGCATCACCGCATCAAGGCACGCATCGCGGCGTCGAGGCCGTCCAGCGTCAGGGGGTACATGCGTCCGCCCATCAGGCTGCGGATCATGCCGATGGAAGGGGTCCAGTCCCAATGTCGTTGATCGACCGGATTGAGCCAAACCGCGTGCTTGTAGATATCGGTGACGCGGTTCAACCACAGAGCGCCCGGTTCTTCGTTCATATGCTCAACTGAGCCACCGGGCACGGTGATCTCATAGGGACTCATCGAAGCGTCGCCGATGAAGATGACCTTGTAGTCGGCGGGATAGGTATTCAGGACTTGCCACGTGTCGGTCTTGTTGGAGTAGCGCCGTGCGTTGTCCTTCCAGACGCCTTCATACAGGCAGTTGTGAAAGTAATAGTATTCGAGGTGCTTGAATTCCGAACGCGCGGCGGAGAACAGGTCTTCGACTTCCTTGATGTGATCGTCCATCGATCCGCCGATGTCGAAGAACATTAGAAGTTTTACCGCGTTGTGACGCTCGGGCCGCATGCGGACATCGAGATAGCCTTTCTCCGCCGTACCACGGACGGTGCCATCGAGATCGAGTTCGGAGGCGGCTCCGGTACGTGCGAATTGCCGTAACCGGCGGAGCGCGACCTTAATAGTGCGGGTTCCGATTTCAGCCGTCCCGTCGAGGTCTTTGAATTCGCGCTTGTCCCAGACCTTGATCGCGCGGCGATGACGGCTCTCATGCTGGCCGATGCGAATGCCGGCGGGATTGTAGCCATAGGCGCCGAAGGGCGACGTGCCGCCAGTGCCGATCCATTTGTTGCCGCCCTGGTGGCGCTCCTTCTGTTCGGCGAGGCGCTTCTTCAGCTCCTCCATGATCTTGTCCCAGCCGCCGAGTTCGGCGATGCGCTTTTTGTCTTCATCGCTCAAGTGCAGCGTCGAGATGCGGCGGAGCCATTCTTCGGGGATCTCAGCGGTGATCGCCTCCGCAGTCAGTTCGAGGCCTTTGAAGACGTGCCCGAAGACTTGATCGAAGCGATCGAGGTTGCGCTCGTCCTTCACCAATGCGGCACGGGAGAGATAGTAGAAATCTTCGACGCGATTACCGGCGACGCCTGAGGCAACGGCTTCAAGCAGTGTCAGATATTCCTTGAGCGTGACCGGAACTTTCGCGGCGCGAAGCTCGGTGAAGAAAGTTTCGAACATGGCAGGGAGTTTAGACGCTACCCTGGCGAGCGTCACTGGTCGGCGATGTCGCTCGCCGTTACGGCTTGTCTGCGCTCCCGCGTCGCGTCGTCCCCGCATAGACGGGGATCTGTCCAAGCATCGATTAAGCGCTAATCCGCTGGCCTGGAGGATGACGTTGAGAGCCGGAAAAACAAAGAAGCCGCCCGGTGAGGGGCGGCTTCCTGATCTGTGTGTGCTGTCTGATCGAATTAGAAGTTGATCAGAGCGCCGAAGGTAACTTCGTTGAAGTTGTCGGCATCGATCACGCCATCCGTGCTCGCATCGAGGTTGCGATACTTGAGCCAGACGGACATCGCAGCGGCGTCGATTTCCTGGACAACACCGAGGCCCCACATTCTGACCGAAGTTTCGTCAGCGGTGCCGAACGTACCGATCGGAAGACCATCCGGCCCGAGGGCATTAATGGTTGCACCAAGGTTGTTCTCAGCGCGCTCATACTCACCGTACAGAACGGTGTGGCCGAGCGGGTTCCAACGCTGACGGATACCACCCTTGATGTAGTAGGTGTTGCTGGCGCTGGTGTCGCCGTAGAAGTTGTTGTTCTGGTAATCGAGGTGGCCGTAAGCACCATAGACGAACAGGCCAGTCGGAATGTGCTCAGCGTAGGCACCGATCTGGAAGTAACCGGTATCAGGCAGCTGGATCACGTTGCCGCTGTTGCCCGAGGTGCTGTTCGTCTGGCTGTAAGCCGCAGCGACCGACACCTTCACGCTGTTCCATTCACCCGCGTAACGGCCAGCAACGTCCCAGAAGTCGTCTTCACCCCAAGAAGCCGAAACCGAGAAGCCACCGAACGTCGGCGAGTCGTAACGGACCGAGTTCGTCGGAGCACCGTTGCAGTCACCCCAGACGCAGCCACCGGCGCCGCCCCACGTCAGAGACGAAAGGAGGCCCGTGTTCTTGTCGCGAACGAAGAAGCT
>Ga0256783_1000098_pt1 | contig 25348 bp, 10 predicted proteins | sample MC6MC0934MT_FD_189995 | JGI IMG/M metagenome (GOLD analysis project Ga0256783, IMG submission 189995) | Metatranscriptome of enriched soil aggregate microbial communities from Iowa State University, Ames, United States - MC6-MC0934-MT... | ecosystem: Environmental > Terrestrial > Soil >... | reverse complement strand
CACCAGCCGCTCGCTCAGGCTTTGCAGATCCCACGGCTGCGTCCCGCGCATCTCCACCGTCGCGCCGCGCAGCAGCGCCGGCAGCGTCTCGTGCAGCGCGACGTCGAAGTTGATCGTCGACGAGTGCAGCACCGTATCCGTGCCGTCGATGCCGTAGGTCGCGAGGAAATCCTGCAGGTGCGTCCACAGAGCGCCGTGGCTCACGCCGACGCCCTTGGGCCGGCCGGTCGAGCCCGATGTGTAGAGCACGTAGGCGAGCTGGTCGGGATGAAGGGGGGTGTCGAGGAAGTGAGGTGCCGCCGCTGTCGCTGTTTCCGCGCTCAAGGCGGCATCGTGCTGAGTCGTCCTCACTTGAACCACCTCACACCCCGCCAGCACCGCCGCCACCTCCTTCGCGCTAGCGCTATCGGCCACCACCTCTACGATGCCCGCGTCGTCGATCATCTGCGCAAGGCGTGCGGGCGGATACTCGGGATCGAGCGGCACGAACGCCCCACCCGAGCGGATGATCCCAAGCAGCGCCGCAACCAACGCCGGGCCGCGTGCCACGCACAACCCCACGCGCCGCTCGGCGCCAACACCTCGCGCGACGAGCCGTGCAGCCAGCATCGCCGACCACGCGTCCAGTTCGGCATAGGTGAGCGACTCATCCTCGCAGCGCAGCGCAATCGCATCCGGCGAACGCTTCGCCTGCGCCGCAAGCGCCATCCCGAGCGATTCGAACGCATAACGCTGCAACGGCGCTGCTTCATAACGCCCAGGCAGCGTCAACGATCCAACGCGCCGCGCGACGTTGTCAGCCATCTGAGTCAGAATCGCTTCGTACTGCAATGCAATTCGTTCGACGGTCTCGCGATCGATCCGCTTGCCGTTCCACGCCCATTCGAGCGAAAGCGTCTTTCCGCGCGGAATGATCGCCAGCGCGAGCGGGTAATGCGTGGGGTCGACGGAATCGATCGACTCCACCTTCAGGCTGGCGTCGCCATCGCGCGCGGCATCGACGGGATAGTTTTCAAACACCACTATGCTGTCAAACAGCGCGTCGCCGCTACGTCCGCTCCACTGCTGCACGCGCGCGAGCGGCGTGTGCTCGTAGTGGCGCAGTTCCATCAGTTCGCCTTGCAGCTTGTGCAGCCATGCGCCGAGGTCCGCGCTTGCGTCGACGTCGACCTGCATCGGCAGCGTATTGATGAAGAGTCCCAACATGCGTTCGACGCCCGGCAGATGCGCCGGCCGTCCCGACAACGTAGTGCCGTATGAAACCTGTCGCCGATGTCCATAGCGCGCGAGCAGCACCGCCCACGCGCCTTGCATCAGCGTATTGAGCGTGATTTCGTGGCGACGCGCCGTTGCATGCAAACGCGAGACGAGCGCTTCGTCCAGCGCGCAGCGCTGCGCATGGGCGCCCGGTTCTGCTGCGCGCGGCTGGCCGAGACTGGCGGTGAGCGTCGCAGGATCGTCGGCGCGCGCGGCCCATGCGCGCCACCATGCTTCGGTTGCGGGATCGTCGGCCGCTTCACGAATCCACTCGACGTACCCGCGATACGGCGGCGCCTGTTCGAACGTCGCGGCAGCGCCGCTCGTGCGCAGTCGATAGTCGCGCAAGACCTCCGCGAACAACAGCGAAACGCTCCAGCCGTCGAGCAGAAGATGATGATGCGTCCACACGAAGTCTGCGCTGTGCGCGTCGCGAATGAAGAGCGCGATGCGCATGAGCGGCGCCTCATCTGGCGCGATGCCATCGGCGAGATCGCGCGCCCGCCAGTCGGCCAGGCGCGCGTCGTAATCGGGTGCGGCGGACCAGTCGTGCGTTTCGAACGGCAACGCGATGCTGCGATGGACAATCTGCATAACCGAGCCGCCGTGCTGCCACGCGAAACCCGTGCGCAAAATCGCATGACGCGCAAGCGCGGCCTGCCACGCTGCGTGCATTGCGGCAACGTCGAGCGTGCCCGACAGCGTCGCGCGCATCTGGTTGAGATACGCGCCCTGTTGCGACTCCGCGAGCGTGTGATAAAGCAGACCGCTTTGCAACGGCGTCGCCGGATAGACGTCCTCGACGTGCTCAGGCGTGATGCCGAGCGCACGCCACAGATCGGACGACGCCGATGCACTGGTTGCAGCCGATCGTTCAACGCCAGCGAGCGACGCGGATGCCGACGCCGGCACAGGTCCTGCCGCACGCGCAAGCTGTTGCACGGTCGGCGCTTCGAACACCATGCGCGGCGTCACGTGCAAGCCCGCATCGCGCGCTTTTGCCACGATTTGCAGACTCAAGATCGAGTCGCCGCCTATCACGAAGAAGTTGTCCGTCACGCCGATATCGTCGCGCCGCAACACGGCACGCCAGACAGCAAGCAACGCGGCCTCGGCGGGCGTCGATGCGGCGACGCCCTGCTTCGCGTTCGCCACCGCCTCCGGCGCAGGCAATGCACGGCGATCGAGTTTGCCGTTCGGCGTCAGCGGAAATCGCTCAAGCTCCACATACGACGACGGCACCATGTGTGCCGGCAGACGCGCGGCGAGCCACGTCTGCCATCGTCCCGCATCGCCTGCATCGGGTTCGCCGCGCGGCACGACGTAGGCAATCAGACGCCGGTTGTCGTTGGCGTTGTGACCGTTGTCATTGCCACCTCCCGACACTAGCACCGCCACATCCTGCACCTCCGGATGCGCCCGCAGCGCCGCCTGGATCTCACCCAGTTCGATACGGAAGCCACGAATCTTCACCTGATCGTCGTTACGGCCCAGATACTCGAGATCGCCGTCGGGCAAGCGTCGCGCGAGGTCGCCCGAACGGTACAGCCGCGCACCCGGCGCACCATACGGGTCCGGCACGAAGCGTTGCGCGCTTAGCGCAGCGCGTCCCAGATAGCCGCGTGCAAGACCCGCGCCGCCCACATACAGTTCGCCCACCGCCCCAACCGGCACGCGGTTCAGATCCGCGTCGAGCACGTGCAGCGTGAGGTCATCGAGCGGCACTCCGATCACGCTGCGCCCGTCGCGCAACGCCGCTTCGTCCAGTGTCCGGTGCGTCACGTGCACGGTTGTTTCCGTGATCCCGTACATGTTCACGAGCGCCGGCAATACGCCCTTGCGCCGTGCGCCCTCCGCCCATCGCGCCAGCGAGGACGGCTCAAGACGCTCGCCGCCAAAAATCACCGCGCGCAGCGAGTCGAGCGTGTTGCCGTCATCGGTCTGGATCAGTTGCACGAAGGCCGACGGCGTCTGGTTCAGCACCGTCACCTGTTCCTTGCGCAAAAGCGCATGGAATGCCGCGGGTTCGCGAGCGCTCCAGTGCGGCACGATCACGAGCCGCGCGCCATGCACGAGCGCCCCGAAAATCTCCCACACGGAGAAGTCGAATGCGTAAGAATGGAACAACGTCCACACGTCCTGCGCGTCGAAAGCAAAGCGCGACTGCGTTGCGTCGAACAGACGCGCGACGTTCTCATGGGTGATGCCCACGCCCTTCGGTACGCCCGTCGAGCCCGACGTATAGATCACGTAGGCAAGCTGTTGCGGATGCGGGTACGCACCGGCATCGCCCGTGGTATCGCTCGTGTCATCAGAAGGCACCGCATCGCGCAGCGCCACCGCATCGACGGTGGGCCGCGAGCCGAACAGCGACGCATGCTGCGCGAGACTCGACGCATCGGTCACGATCAGCCGAAGCTGCGAGTCGTCAAGGATATGCGCGAGGCGCCCCGCCGGGTACGACGGATCGAGCGGCACATACGCCGCCCCTGCACGCAACACGCCGAGCAGCGACGCAACCAGCGCAGCAGAGCGCTGCATTGCGACGCCCACGCGCGTTTCCGCCGTCGCGCCGAGACGCCGCAACTCATGCGCGATCGCGCGCGACCACACATCCAGTTGTGCATACGTCACGTGCTCATCGCCATCGATTAGCGCGATCGCTTCGGGCCGCGCACACGCCTGCGCAGCGATCCGTGTTGTCACCGGTTCGTAGGCGAACGTGGATGGCAGACGTGGCGACGGTTGATCACCGAGTTCAGGCAGTTCGAACGATGCAATCCGTGCATCGGGAGCCGCGCTCCACAGTTCGAGCAAGCCCGTGAAATTACGCGCTAATCGTTCGATGGTGGACGCGTCGAAGACGTCAGTCGCGTACGTGAACGCCAGATCGATCGCCCCGTCGGCGGCCTCGGCGATATTGAGCATCAGATCGAATTGCGCCTCGCCGTTGTCGACTTCCTGCACCGTCACGCGCAGTCCCTCGCCGAACGATGCAGCGAGATCATGGCGCTGTTGCTGATTGACGAGCACCTGAAAGAGCGGTGTCTGCGCCAGGTCGCGCTCCGGTTGCACCGCCTTGACGACGCTCGCAAACGGCACATCCTGGTTCGCGTAAGCGCCGAGCAGCCGCTCACGCACATCGTCGATGAGTTGCGCCGCCCGCGTTTCGCCGCGCGGCGCGGTGCGAATCACGACAGTGTTGACGAAGAAGCCCGCAACGTCCGCGGCTCCCGGCAGATCGCGGCCTGCGAGCGGCACGCCAAGGCGAATGTCGGACTGGCCCGAGTATCGGTAAAGCAGCGCATCGACTGCGGCGAGAAGCGTCATGAAGAGCGTCGCGCGACGTGCGCTTGCGAGCGCGCGCAACGCATACGCAGTGCCGGCGGGCACGCGCACGCGATGACGCGCGCCGGGCGCGCAGCGCGAGCCGGAGCGCGTTCGATCGTATGGCAGCGCAAGCGTCGCGGGAGACTCGTCGTCGTTCGTGAGCGCTGCGCGCCACCATTCGAGTTGTTGCAACTCGCGCTCGGGCGTCAGTCGAGCCGCGCGCGCCGAGATCAGTTCGCGATAAGCGGCGGCCGATGTGACGGCGATGTTCTCATCGTCGGCGATAGACGCGACAGATGTCACGGACGCAGCAGGACCCGCTGCGCAGTAGTCGCGATACAGGCGCGAAAAATCGGCGAACAGGAGACCGAGCGACCAGTCGTCGCTAACGATGTGATGCAGCACCAGATGCAGCACGTGACAGTCGTCGGCCATGCGCACGAGCGTCGCGCGCACGGGCGGCTCGGCGCTCAGGTCGAACGGCGTGCGAACGGGCGCGGCGAGACACGCGGCCAGCGCTTCCTCGCTGGTGTCGTTGGTCTCGGTGTGCGTGTGCGTGTTCGGCAAATCCAGCAGGCGGATCTCGTTGCGGCATGCATCGTCGATGCGCTGGCATGGAACGCCTTCTATCTCGGCGAAACGCATCCGCAGTGCGGGATGCCGCTTGCCTAGCGAGACGAACGCTGCACGCAGCGCATCGACGTCGAGCTGGCCGTCGAAGCGGAGCGCACCGTTCACGTGATATGCCACGCTCTGAGGATCGAGCTTCCACAGGAACCACAAGCTTTGCTGCGACGGCGAAAGCGGCATTGGCGCGGTGACGTCTGCTTGACGGGCGATGTCGGCGGCGGTGACGGCAGCGGTGATGGAGAGCGCAGCAGCATCACCATCAGCAGCAACCGCAACGCCGGACGCCGACCTCAGCGCGCCGTCGTCGGCTCCAGCGGATTGCGCGGCGCTCAGCAGCGTCGCGAAGTCTTCGAGACGCGGATGTTCAAACACTGCTCGCAGCCCGGGCGCGTCGTCGAATTCTTTACGCACGGCCGACAGGACACGCACTGCCAGCAGTGAATGGCCTCCAAGGAGGAAGAAATCGTCGTGTGCGCCGACGCGCTCCACGCCGAGTACCTGTTGCCAGATCGCGGCAAGCTTTGTCTGTGTTTCGCCGTGCGGTGCGACATAAGTCGCGCGGCTTGAATTGGCCACCTCCGGCGCGGGCAATGCACGGCGATCGAGTTTGCCGTTCGGCGTCAACGGAAAGCGCTCAAGCTCCACATACGACGACGGCACCATGTGCCCCGGCAGACGCGCGGCGAGCCACGTCTGCCAGCGTCCCGCATCGCCTGTATCGGGTCCGCCGCGCGGCACCACGTAGGCAATCAGGCGCCGGTTGTCGTTGTCATTCCCGCCTCCCGACACCAGCACCGCCACATCCTGCACTTCCGGATGCGCCCGCAGCGCCGCCTGGATCTCACCCAGTTCGATACGGAAGCCGCGAATCTTCACCTGATCGTCGTTACGGCCCAGATACTCGAGGTCGCCATCGGGCAGCCGTCGCGCGAGGTCGCCCGAGCGGTACAGCCGCGCACCCGGCGCACCATACGGGTCCGGCACGAAGCGTTGCGCGCTTAGCGCGGCGCGGCCCAGATAGCCGCGCGCAAGACCCGCGCCGCCCACATACAGTTCGCCCACCGCCCCCACCGGCACGCGGTTCAGATCCGCGTCGAGCACGTGCAGCGTGAGGTCATCGAGCGGTGCGCCGATCACGCTGCGCCCGCCGCGCAGCGCCGCTTCGTCCAGTGTCCGGTGCGTCACGTGCACAGTTGTTTCCGTGATCCCGTACATGTTCACGAGCGCCGGCAATGTTCCCTTGCGGCGCGCGCCGTCCGCCCATCGCGCCAGCGAGGACGGCTCAAGACGCTCGCCGCCAAAAATCACCGCGCGCAGTGAGTCGAGCGTGTTGCCGTCATCGGTCTGGATCAGTTGCACGAACGCCGACGGCGTCTGGTTCAGCACCGTCACCCGTTCCTTGCGCAAAAGCGCGTGGAATGCCGCGGGTTCGCGAGCGCTCCAGTGCGGCACGATCACGAGCCGCGCGCCATGCACGAGCGCCCCGAAAATCTCCCACACGGAGAAGTCGAATGCGTAAGAATGGAACAGCGTCCACACGTCCTGCGCGTCGAATGCAAAGCGCGACTGCGTTGCATCGAACAGACGCGCGACGTTCTCATGCGTGATGCCCACGCCCTTCGGTACGCCCGTCGAGCCCGACGTATAGATCACGTAGGCCAGTTGTTGCGGATGCGGGGACGCCTCGGCATCGGCCATGTCATCGCTCGTGGCATCGGCAGGCACCGCATCGCGCAGCGCCACCGCATCGACGGTGGGCCGCGAGCCGAACAGCGACGCATGCTGCGCGAGGCTCGACGCATCGGTCACGATCAGCCGAAGCTGGGAGTCGTCAAGGATATGCGCGAGGCGTCCGGCCGGGTACGACGGATCGAGCGGCACATACGCCGCCCCTGCACGCAACACGCCGAGCAGCGACGCAACCAGCGCAGCGCCGCGCTGCATTGCGACGCCCACGCGCGTTTCCGCTGTCGCGCCGAGTCGCCGCAACTCATCCGCGATCGCGCGCGACCACACATCGAGTTGCGCATACGTCACATGCTCATCGCCATCGATTAGCGCGATCGCTTCGGGCCGCGCATGCGCTTGCGCGGCGATCCGCGCCGTCACCGGCTCGTAGGCGAACGTGGATCGCAGACGTGGCGACTTTGCAGATGGAGCGTCGTCGGTCGGCAGATCGCGCAGCCGCACGTGCGGGTCGTCGCCTTCAACGAGCGTGTTCGCGAGGCAGCTCAGCATCCGCTCGAAATACTCCGCGATGCGGGCAACCCCATCCTCGGACACGCTCGCGGGATGCCTGTGCCACTCGAGTCTCAGCGTGTCGCCGCCGCCCACATGACGCGGCGCGACAACCAGCATCAGCGGAAAATGACTGCGGTTATGTGCGTCGACAGCGCGAATACGCGGCACGTCGCCAAGCGCATCGAGCGCGTCGTCGAGCGGATAATTTTCGAAGACGATCAGGCTATCGAACAGCGCATCGGCGTTCGAGTTCGCCCATTGCTGCAAGCTCGCGAGCGGCGTGTGCTCGACGTCGCGCAACTCCGCGTTTTGCCGCTGCAGCGCGGCGAGCCAGGAGCGCACCGTCGCGTCGGATTTCACATCGACCCACAACGGCAAGCTGTTGATGAACAGACCGACAATCGATTGCGCATTCGGCAGATCGACCGGGCGGCCAGACACCGTCATGCCGAACGTCACTTGCGTGCGCCCGGAGAAACGTGCCAGCGCGAGCGCCCACGCTGCCTGGACAAGCGTATTCAGCGTGACCTGTGCGCGCCGCGCAGCGCGCGTCAGTCGCGCGTGAGACGGGCCGTCGAGCTCGCGGATCAGCGCTTGTGTGGCTACACCATCGGTGCCCTTTTCCAACGACGCCTGCAAAGCACCGCCGAGCGCATCGGCGACGCGCGCCGGTTCATCGCGCGTCGCGAGCCGTGCGCGCCAGAACGGAGCCGTATCGGGTTGGCCGCGCAGCCAGTGGACGTAATCAGCGTAAGGCGCCGCCGGCGACGTGTCGGGGACGCCGCCCGCGTCGAGCGCCGCATACGCGCGCGCGACTTCGCTGACGACCTGCGCGGTGCTCCAGCCGTCGGTCAACGCGTGATGGTGAGTCCACAGCAGATCGTGCGCGCCGTCGGGGCGCTCGAAGACATCGACGCGCATCAGCGGCGCGACGTCCGGCTCGAAACCGCGCGTGGCAATCGCCTCGCGTGCGGCTTCGTATGCGGCGTCGTACTGTTCGTCCGTCGATGCCGCCGCAGTGAGCGCGGCGATCGGAACCGGCACAACTAGCGCATCACGTGGATGCAATTCGAACGGCATGCGCACGCGCCGCTCGACGATCTGCAACGGCTCGCCACCGGCCGGCCACACGAAGCGCGTGCGCAAAACCGGGTGACGGGCGATCACAGCGTCCCACGCCGCACGCATAGTGTCGATCTTCAAGCTGTCGATCGTGAGGCGCAATTGCGATACGTACATGCCTGGCTCGCCATCGAGCATGCCGTGAAATAGCAGACCCTGCTGCATCGGCGTGGCCGGATAGACTGCGTCGACGGCGTCGCGCGAAACACCGGCTTCGGCGAACCAGCGATCGTCGTCGGCGACCTGCGTGGTGCGCGGCGGTGTCGCGGCGGCATGTGCCGTTGCGTGACTCGTGCTGGCGTCGGCGCGGGTCCACTCGCCTGTCTTGGTCTGTGTCGTCGTGCTTGCCTGCTCAGTCGAGCCTGCGCTTGTCCGCTGGTTCGCCCCGCCGCCTTTCTCTCCAGCGCTCCGATGGTCGGACGCCACCTTCATGGGGACGGCGACGCGCGCCGCCGCCTCGATCGTCGGGTGGTCGAACATCTGTTTCGGCGTGAGCTTGAGTCCCGCGCCGCGCGCCCTGGCAATGATCTGCAGGCTGAGAATCGAATCTCCGCCGATTTCGAAGTAGTTGTCCGTTACGCCAATGTCATCGCGCTTGAGCACCAGCTTCCAGATTCCAATCAACGTGCGTTCCGCGTCATTGCGCGGCTCGACACGCGCGGCTCCCGCCGTGTTTTCCTGCAGCGGCGCCGGCAACGCGGCACGGTCGATCTTGCCGTTCGGGGTCAGCGGCAACGCGGCCAGCACCTGAAGCGACGACGGCACCATGTAGTCCGGTAGTTCCGCGGCAAGACGGCTGCGGATCGCATCGACGTCGAGCGATTCTGCGGCACTCAGGTACGCGACGAGGCGAGGCGCGGCGCCGTCGCTATCCGCGTAGGCGATCACCACTGCGTCGCGCACGCCATGCTCGTTGCGCAGGCGCGCGGCGACCTCTTCCGGCTCCACACGAAAACCGCGGATCTTCACCTGGTCGTCGAGTCGGCCGAGAAACGCGTATTCGCCGTCCGGCAGACGGCGGCTTCTATCGCCCGTCCGGTAGAGCCGCGCGCCGTTACCGTCGGGATCGGGCACGAAGCGCTCCGCCGTCAGCGAAGGTCTGTTCAGATAGCCGTGCGCCACGCTCGCGCCGCCGATGCACAGCTCACCAGTGGCACCTTTGGGCACCGCATGACCGTCGGCATCCACGATGCGAGCCTTCACGTGCGCGAGCGGCTTGCCGAGCGGAAGCGTCCCCGCGCGACTTTGCGCGCCCGCGCGCGTGAGTACGCCGACCGCGGTCTCGGTCGGCCCATAGTGGTTGATCAACTGGCATTCGGGCCGCAACGTCGCGATGCGCCCGGCCAGACGCGTCGGCGCCGGCTCGCCGCCCAGCATTAGACAGCGGCGCGGCAGCACCCATTCCGCCGATTGCGCTTGCAACAGCGCGTCGAGATGGCTCGGCACGATCTTGAGCAGGTCGACCGAATGCGTGTGCATGTAGGCGGCAAAGGCGTCCGGATCGGCGGCGACGTCGGCGTCGATCAGATGCAGAGTCCAGCCGTGCCACAGCGCGCCGAACAACGACGTGTGGCCAAGATCGGCGGCGGTGGTCGACAGATACGCTGCGCTTGCAATACCTTCGGGCAGCCGTTCGGAAAGACCCTGCAAATAAGCGGCGAGCGCCGCATGACTGAGCACGACACCCTTCGGCCGGCCGGTCGAGCCCGACGTGTAGATCACGTACGCAGGCCAGATCAGGACGCTGTCGTCGCTCGATGGACCAGACATCGCGTGGTGAAAGATTTCGCTGCTTGCGGCGTTAGTTGTGTCGAGCGCCTTGGCCGCAGCGTCGTCGGGGACGCGGAACGCTTGCGGGTCGAGTGTCGTCACGCCCTCGGGGAGCCAGCGCGGGCCGTCGGTTCTCATTGCGGCGTTGGTTGCATGAACTGCATCAGCGGCGACACCCTCCACCACCGCATCCAACGCCCCACTTGTCAGCGCAGCGCCCGTCATCACCACGCGCGCGCCGCAGTCCTCGGCCTGCCAGCGCAGCCGCGCTTCCGGAAGCGCCGGGTCGAGCGGCACATAGCATGCGCGCACCCGCCACACTGCGAGAATCGCTGCAACGAACGCCGTGCAGCGCGGTAATGCGAGCACCACGCGATCGCCAGGCCGCACACCTTCGGCGACGAGCGCCGCGGCGAGCCTGCCGGACCACTGCCACAGATCACGCCAGACCAGCGGTCCCGTGCTGTCGACAAGCGCAACGGCATCCGGCCGTTCGATGGCAAACCGCGCGACGCGGGCGGGCAAAAAGTCGGTGTCGAAAGAGATAGCTTGCATGGTGTCCGTGGTGTGATCCAGGTGTCTTGCACCCGCGCCGGCAAGCGCGGGCTCGATGCGTCGATGCGATGTCAGGACGGCGGCCGCATACTCAAAGCGAGTACGCCCCAGCGACTGGCGCAATGCCGTCGACCGCTCCATCGTCGTCGAGATTGAATTCGCCGATCGCGCCCTCCGGCGTGTCGGCGATCTGTTCGAGCAGACCAACGTAGTGCCGCGCGAACTGCGCGATAAAGGCGTCGTCATAAAGCTCGGCGGCGTACGCAAAAACGCAGCGCAGGCCGCGCACGCCCTCGCGAAACACGTCGAGCGCGATTTCGAACCGCGCGTCGCTCGCGTCGGCGTCGACCAGCGCGCAACGCACGCCGCCGAGATCGAGCGCGCGTTCGAACTCGTCGTGCAGCACGAACTTGATCTGCGCAAGCGGGCTGACACCCGCGCGCCGGCCGACCTGCAGCGCGGCCACGACGCGCTCGAACGGCACGTCGGCGTTCGTCTGCGCGTCGATGCTGTCGTCGCGCACCTCACGCAGCAGCGTCGCGAACGACTTCGCGCCTTTCACGGACGCGCGCATCGCGAGCGTGTTGATGAAGAAGCCGATCAGCTCCTCCGTTTCGATCCGGTCGCGGCCGGCGACGGGCACCGCAATCGCCACGTCGTGCGCGCCGCTGTAGCGCGACAGCAGCGCGGCGAACGCGGCAAGCAGCACCATGAACAACGTGGCGTTGTGCTCGCGCGCGAGCGCCTCCAAACGGCTCGCGAGCACGGCCGGTATATCGGCGCCGACACGCTCGGCACGAGGCTCATAGGGACGGCCGCGCTCATGCAAGGTCGGCAGATCGAGCAGCGCGTCGTAGCCCGCCAGACGGTTGCGCCAGTAATCGAGTTGCGCAGCGAGTTCTACGCCGCCGTCGCCGTCGTCGGAAAATCGCGCGCGTTGCCATGCGGCGTAATCCGCGTATTGGACCGCCGGCGCCGGCAAAGCCAACATGTCGCCGAGCCGCGCGGCGCGATACGCAGCCGCAAAATCTCGCAGCAGCACATTGATCGACCAGCCATCGCAGACGATGTGGTGCATCACGATATGCAGCACATAGTGCTCCGGGCCGCGGACAAACAGCGCCGCGCGAAAGAGCGGGCCGAGCGTCAAGTCGAAGGGCTCGCGAGCGCGTCGGCGCAACTGCGCGTGGAAGTCGCCGGTGGTGAGTTCCAGCGCGTTCACGCACTCCCAGCGCCACGCATCGGTCGCGTCAGCCACGGGCCTGACCAGTTGACGCGCCACGCCGTCGACATCGGCAAAGCGCGTGCGGAGCATCTCGTGGCGGCGTACCACAGCGTCGAGCGCGGTTCTCGCGGCATGCGGATCGAGCGGACCGGTCAGCGAAAGTGCGGCCGAAATGTTGTACGCGGGGCTGTCCGGATCGAGTTGCCACAGCATCCATAAACGCTCCTGCGGCAGAGATAGCGGCGCCTCGCCGCGTTCGCTTTCGGCGCGGCGCGCGAGCGGCACAACCGGAGCGAGCGCGTTCGACGGCGTCGCCCAGCGAGCATCGAGCGCCGCAGCAAGGTTCGCGACCGTCGGGTGGCTGAACAACAGACCGACTGGCACGTCGCGATCCAACCGCGCGCGCAGCCGCGACGCGACCTTCGCGGCCAGCAGCGAACGGCCGCCGAGCGCAAAGAAATCATCCGATGCACACGGCGTCGGCACGTCGAGAACCTCGCTCCATACTTGTGCGATAGCGTGCGCGGTGGGTGTCAGCATGTCGCCGCAACCGGCAACCGGAATTGCATCCGTCGGTGCTGTGTCCGTTTCGATGCGTGGCGACTGCCCGGACCTGGCGTCGCGCACTGCGAACGGCACGAGCGCGCCGCTTTGCCACGCGGCAACACACGCGCTGCGCTGCAGTTTTCCGCTCGACGTCCGCGGCAAATCGCCCGGTTCGAGTAACAGAATCAACGCTGCTTCATGTTGGAACGCGTCGCCGAGCGCGGCCGCGATCGCGGCGAAGATGGTCTCGGGCGCCACCTGCCGCGCCCTGCCGCGCGGCACTTCGGCGGCGACGCCGATGGCCTCGGCGCCGTCGGCCGTCTCCACGGGGAACGCGGTGACGCGCCCGCGCCTCAGCCATTCGACGCGATCGGCCAGCACTGTTTCAAGATCCTGCGGATAGATGTTTTCGCCACGCAGCACGATCAGGTCCTTGCGGCGTCCGCAGAAGAAAAACTGGCCGCGCTCGACGAAGCCGAGGTCGCCGGTGCGTAGCCAACGTCCCGGAAAACCCGGTGCGTCGTCGAGGAACACCGCAGCGCTCGCTTCGGGATTGCACCAGTAACCGCGAGTGATGCTCGGGCCGCTGCACCACACCTCGCCGACGTGCCGATCCGGCAAACGCTCGCAGGTATTCGGATCGACGATTGCGAGCGTATGGTCCAACGCGGTCACGCCACAGCCGACCACGGCCTTGGTGTCGTCGTCGCTTGCGATATCTTTTTCGCCGTGCTTTTCGCTGTCGTTTCCGCGGCGGGCCGGCAACGCGACCGGCACGCGCCGCGCAAGCGCCGATGCAGAGAAGCGCGTCTCGGGTGCGCCCGAGCCGACTTCGACGCCCGTGAAAAACAGTGTTGCCTCGGCGAGGCCGTAGCACGCATACATCGCGTGCGGATCGAGGCCGTGCGTGCTGAAACGCGCGGCGAAGCCGTCGAGGGTAGTCTGGCGAATAGGCTCCGAACCGCAGAACGCGACACGCAGCGACGACAGGTCGAGCCCGGCCAGTTGCGCATCGCGCACGCGGTCGGTACACAGCCGATACGCGAAGTCCGGGCCGCCCGTCACCGTCGCGCGCTCACGCGCGATACCCGCGAGCCAGCGCGCCGGGCGTTCCAGAAAATGCAACGGCGAAATCAGCGTGACCTGGAAGCCGCACAAGACCGGCATCAGCACGCTGCCGATCAAGCCCATGTCGTGATAGAGCGGCAACCAGGAGAACATCCGGTCGCCGGCACGGCAACCCATGCCTCGCGACATTGCGCTGACGTTCGCGCATATGTTCGCATGACTAACGATCACCCCTTTCGGCGACGACGTAGAGCCGGACGTGTATTGCAAAAACGACACTGCATCGGGCGCCGCGCTGTCGATGCAAAAGCCGTTGCCACCGCCGTGAACGTCCGTATCGGCGGCGTCGGGCGACAACAACGTCGCGCCATGCAAAGAAAGCTCGTCGCTGATGCTGGCAAACGACTCATGCGATGCCCGATCTAGCACCGCGATGTGCGCCACGCAATCGCCGGCGATGCGCCGCAGCCGCGCGAGGTGTGCGCTTTGCGGTGCATCGGGCGGATACGCGGGAACCGCAATCATCCCTGCGTACTGGCACGCGAAGAACGACACGATGTAATCGAGCCCGCTTTGCAGCATCAGCAGCACGCGATCGTTCGGCGCGCCATGGCGGCGGAGCACGGCCGCGAGACGCCGCGCGCGCTCGTCGAGTGCCGCGTACGTGAGTTCGCGTGCGTCGGCGTCGCCGTCAGCGAGAAATCGCACCGCCAATTGATCGGGGCGCTGGCCGACGTGCAACTTCATCACCGAGACGAGGTCGTTTGCTGGCGCCGAGGCCCAGTTCGCGGTGTGGGGCGCCGTGTTGGCCGTTACGGTTCCGGCCGTTGTGCTCGTTGCGCTATCGGCCGCAGAATCGGCAGCCGTAATCGCCGCAATGTCACCTGCGCCACGATCCGCCCTATCTTCTGCCGCGTTCTCCGCGGTGGCCGCACCCGCTGCATGCAGGTTCACGCCATCCTGGCGCGGCGTATTGATAACAGACATCCTCGCCTCCCGAGATTTGCCGCGTGCCGCGCGGTCGTCTTCGCCGTGCACCGCATCAGCGCGGCGCACGCAGACCGTCGCCGACGCATGCTTGCGTCGACAACCTGAATTCGTCATTGCGGGGAAAGCAAGGCGTCTCTTGGGAGCGCCGTTATCTGCTGTCGGTCATGCAATGCCGGCAGCGATGCATCGTGACGATGCGAGAGCCGGCATGCGCATGCCGTTCAATACGCGAAGCTGATTGGCATGCCGCCGCGCGGATGCGCGACCGTGCCCATCGGCACGCCGTAGATCGCGCCGAGCATCTTTTCCTCGATCAGCTCTGGCGCCGTGCCGCTTGCTAGCAGGCGGCCGTGCTTCAACGCGATCAGGTCGTCGCAGAAACGCGCGGCCATGTTGATGTCGTGCAACACGACGACCACGCCAAGACCGCGCTGCTGACTCAGCGTGCGCACGAGATCGAGCACTTCGATCTGATGCGCGATATCGAGCGCGGAGATCGGCTCGTCGAGCAGCAGGCACTGGCTATCCTGCGCGACCAGCATCGCGATCCATGCGCGTTGCCGCTCGCCGCCCGACAGGCTGTCCACCGCACGATCAGCGAATCGGGTGATGTCGGTCAGCTCCATCGCCTCATGAACCTTCTCAGCGTCCACGCCGGTAAAGCGGCCGAGCGCGCCGTGCCACGGATAGCGGCCGAGCGCAACCAGTTCACGCACCGTCATGCCGCTCGCGGCCGGCTGCTGCTGCGGCAGATAGGCCACCTGTCGCGCGAACTCACGGTTCTCCCACTCGCGCAATGGGCGGCCCGCGAAACGCAGCGTGCCCGCCGTGGGCGACTGCTGACGCGCGAGCAGTTTAAGCAGAGTCGATTTTCCGGAGCCGTTGTGACCGATCAAGCCGCACACGCGACCTCTCGGCAGCGTGAGCGCAAGCGGATGCAACAACACCCGCTCGCCGATGCGAAACGACACGTCATCGAGTTCGTACATTGGTTCGCCGTGCATGGCGCACGCGGAATCAACGGTTAGATTGGCATTCATGTGCGGAGGCATCCTGATCAGTTATCAACGGACGTGAGGTTCGCCGCATGCGCGGCGCCCGGCCCGTCCTCGACGATCTGGCCGAAGTCGAGTTTGATAAAGCGCTCTGCAAGATGGAAGTAGCGATCGTCATGTGTGATGACCAGTACGGTCTTGCCCTTCGCCTTGAGTTCGGGAAGCAGACGCTTATAGAACACGTCCTTGAAAAGCGGGTCCTGATCCGCCGCCCATTCGTCGAACACATAGAACGGCCGGTCCTCCAGATACGCGACGACAAGCGCGAGCCGCTTGCGCTGCCCCTGCGAAAGATCGAGCGTCGAGAACTTGCCGTCCTTCACGCTCACCTTGTGGTCGAGCTGCAGATCCACGAGCAGTTGCTGCGCGAGCGCGTCGAGTCCTTCGGTATGCATGCCGAGCAGTGTGTCGAACAGGAAGAAGTCGCTGAAGACGACCGAGAAATGCTGGCGGTACGCGTCGCGTCGTGCTTCGTCGACAGGCTCGCCGTTCAGCAACACCCTGCCACTCTCCGGCACGTACAAGCCAACCAGCATCTTTGCGAGCGTGGTCTTGCCGCTGCCGTTGCCGCCGATCAGATAAACGAGCTCGCCGCGCCGGAATGCGAGATCGATCGGCCCGAGCGTGAACACCTCATTCTCTTTCTCGCGAAAGTAACGGTGCGTGGCGCCGTCGAGCGCGATGGTGTCGAACGATGCGGCGACGGGCGGCTCCAGCATGACTTCGCGCGGCAGTTCCGCGTTGACCTGCTCGATTCGTTCGAGCGCGACGCGCGCCGAACTGAGGCTCGGAATAGCAGAAAGCACGGCTTCTATTGGCATGATCATGTAGACGAACACGATCGCGTAGCCCGACATGACATGCGGATCGACTTTGATGTAGCGCGCGAACACGAAGAGCGTAAGGCCGATGAACGCGAACAGAATGAAGTTGCCCCAACTGGACGCAGCCGCATACAGCATGTAGCCGCGCGTGCGCTGCACACGCACCTCCTCGACGTTGCTTGCGAGCGTATCCTCGACGAACGCGTGTTTGCGGGCGCGGTGCAGCTTCAGTTCCTTTGCACCGTCGAAGAGTGCGCGGAAGTGCTTGACGAGATCGTCCTCGCGTTTGCGCGACGCGCGCAGATGGAACATTGCGCGGCTGTGCGCGTAGCGAAAGCCTGCCATGCCCAGCACGATAGTCACGATCGCGACCAGCAGAATCGGCCACGACATGTAGCCGAGATAGGCAAGACAACCGACTATCACTGCACTTTGCATCGCGAGCGAAGGCATGCTCACGAAAAACACCACGATGGTGTCGAGATCCTGCGTGAGCACCGCGAGCGATTTCGCCGCGCCCTGCTTCTCAAGCTGCGCGAACGCAGCGTCGCCGATACGACGAATGGTGCGCATGCGAAGCGTCGCCTTCGCATGCTGGCCGAGCCACATGAAGAGCGACTGTGCGAGCGCGCGCATCGCCAGAACGCCAAGGCCGATCGCAAGGAACTGCCAGCCGAGGCGCGCGAGTCCCTGCGGCGTCGCGACCAGCGCCTGATTGATCAGGGCGAGCAGCGCCGCATTGCCGAGGCCGCCGAGCACACTTGCGATGAGCGCCGCAGCGATCATCCAGCGTGACTTGCTGACCAGTTGCAAAAGTACGGACATGAATCTCCTTTCGTTGCGGCTTGAGAGCAGGAAGACGGCAGGCCGGCTCGCACTAGCGAATGCCGCGAGCGTCGTGCAGACGTCCTCGTGCGCCGGCCGCGTCAGTTATCGGCGCCTCGCGCAGCGTCCTTTTGCGCGAAGCCTCTTTCGTGTTCATTGCGCGCGTCTTGCGGAGCCACCTGACGGCGGGCCTGCATGGACTGCACTTGCGCCGACGCTGTGTCGCGTGCCTGCGCGCGGCGTTTCAGAAACGGACAGCGCTCCTCGATGGGCGCGTTTGCATCGTCGAGAAAGTACTGCTTCCATTCGAGGTTGCCCGGGTCGCCATAAAAGCCGAGATCGGGATGCGCGGGAATCTCGTCCCATGTTTCCAGACGCTTGCGCACCTGATTGCGTGCCTCGCGGCCAATGACCTTGTTCGTGATCGTATCGACAAACACCGAGCGCGGTTGAAACAGCAGCACCATGCCCGGCCCCAGGTTGCGGCTATGGCGCGCGCGGAATGACGGGCACGCGCACACCACGAACATCTGCACGCCCGCATATGAGAACTCCCACGCCTCGTCCATCGGGTCCGGCTGCTGGTCGGCCGCCGGATCCGGATCGCCGTCGTGCAGCTGCTGCAGGATGCTCCAGAACAATGTCCGGTACGCATCGTGCGTAAGCGGCTGCGGGTCCGGCTCGAAAAATACCGCGATGTTGTTTCTCCTGTACTCGGGCTGCACGGCGAGCTCCGCGAACGTTTGCATCGTCGCGGGCAGGTCGCGCAAATCGCGCCCGTTGACGAACGAGTAGAACATCTCACCGCGCCGCTCGGCCATCGTGCCGAAAAAGCACGGATACGCCGGATCGAGCACCTGCTCGCGCAGCGTGGCATACGAAGCGTCCAGCCACGCAGGCGCGGACACCGCCGCGCCCGTCGCCCTGCCGGCAATGATCCGGCTCTTCCAGTCGCTGACCTCGAACCGATCGGCCTCTGCGATAGCACTGTTGCCTGCTTGCATCGTTCGCTCTCTCTTCCTGACCCACTGTTGCGCGCGTCGAACGCGCGAGGCATCCCAGCCTGCGTGGCCGGAACGTCGATATTGCTGTCGTGGGGAAGAGGCGCATTTTTTGTCGATCTCCGCCGTTAGCGCCTGCATGGTGCCGCCGGCTCGTTGCTACCTTGTTACCAGCTTGTTGCGATCGGTTACGGATGTACCGCGCGATCTGCTGCTGTCATGTCGAAGCCGCCGCCGGTTCGTCAAGCTCGGCCACGAGGGCCTCGACCCAATCGTTCGGAATGATCGGCTGGTGATACGTGCATTCACTCGATACGACCGTCGAGCCGTGCAGCCTGCCATCCGGAATCAGCACCATGTCGCCTTTGTGCATCGAAAGCTGCATGCCGACGTTGCCCCAGAACAGCATGTCGCCCTCCTCGATCGTGACGAGGCGGTGATCGTTGTGCACGTGCGTCGTCGAGCACATTTCTTGAGGCTCGATGAACGTCTCGCGGTCGATGCCGGGACACTCCGCGTCGATGCGCGAGCTGATGCGATGCGCGAAGTTCACATACTCGCGAATCGACGACAGCCAGCGCAACTGTTCGCCAAGATCCCAACGCCCGCGTTCTGCGAGGCGCTCGCCTGCAACAACGCCTTGCACGCATTGAGCGCGCGCGACATCGCCGAAGCCTTGCGCAACACGCTCCAGCGCACGCGCGCAGCGCTGCTGCAGCGCAGCCCTCAGTGCGTTGGAATCGGCCGGGCCGCGGCCGGCCGGTTGCAGATGCGCGCAAGCCCGTTCGAGCGCGAGCCCCAACGCCAGCCACTCCGCCTCGGCTGCGAACGCCGCGCCGATGAGCCCGAACGCGCGGTCCGGACGGCGAGCAAGCGCATAGAGCAGATTGCATTTCGCGATGCTCGTCGGCAGATAAAACTGCCAGTACGCATGTTGCCGGCGCGTAATGCAGCTTGCCTCGGCCACGCGCTCGAACAGTGCGTCGTCAGGCACCTGACGGTGAAGGCTCGGACGCTCGTCGGGCGCGAGCATGTCGAAGAAGCCGCTTGCGCCGGCACGCGCGAGCGCGCGGCGCTTCGATACCGCGAGCGCCCAGCGCTGCACCATGATGAAACGCAGCCCTTGTTCGAGGTAGTCGTTGCTCATCAACCGCTCGAACGTAGCGCTCCAGAATGCGAGTTCGTCGTCGACGATGCGCGTCAGGCGCGCGCTCACGGCGCCGGTGTCTTCGCGGGTATCGACGTCCTTCGTCAGGTATTCGAACGCATACGCTTCGAGGAACGGCGCAATCTGCGCCCCGAGTTCGCGCGTATCTTCGCGATAGAAATCGGCAAAATGGTGCCAATCGGCGGGCTCGCTGCTTACCGGCGGGCGCGCGACGTCGAGCTCGTAGATCGACATCAGCGTGCGCCCGGACGCAAGCGCCGGCAGACGACTGACGTTGTGCTCGCGCACGGGTTTCATGAACTTGAGGAAGTCGAAATCCTCTGGCCGCAGCGGGCGTCGATGGAAGTCGTCGTCGAGCAGCAGTTCGTCGACCGTCGCGCTGCGAAACGGCCCGGCCGCCGCAAACTGTTTGATGAGCGCCACATAGCGCTCGCTGTGCCCAACGAACGGCGAGAAATCGAAGATCGGCAGCGAAGCCTGGCTCATGGTCATTCGTTCCTTTTCCGGGTTGCCCCAATACTGCAATTAGTGATTACCGCGTGCGCGAGGTCAGCGATTCCCGCGAGCACTCCGCGCTAAGGGTTCGTCATGCCGCGACGTCTCGCACCGGTTGCGCCAGTTGCGCCGGTTGTCCATGCAGCAAGAGCGCTTTGGCCACGGCTGCGAGTACGCCTTCGCGAGCCGTGTCGATGAAGAAGTGCCCGCCGTCGAACCAGTGCACTGCGCATGGCCCGCGTGTCTCGTTTGCCCAGGCGTCGACGTCCGCGCGGTTTGCGGTGGCGGGATCATCGCGGCCGATGAACACGTCGATCGGACAGTCGAGCATGGCCGATGTGTTCGACGTTCCGGGCAGCATCGTGCGCCTCGCAATATGCGCCGGATGCATGCCGCACAGGTGGAAATCGGCGCGCAGCACCGGTAGCATGAAGTCGACGAACTCCGCGTCGTCGAGCAGCTCAGCAGGTGTGCCGCCGCGCTCCCGCAGGCAAGCAATCATTTCGCTCTGCGAACAGTTCAGCCAATGTGTTTCGTGCTTGCGACGCGCTGGCGAGATTGTTGCCGACGCACCGAACCAGACGGGCGCGCGTTCTCCCCGCTCGCGCAGCGCGTGCATCAATTCGAGTGCGACGAGCGAGCCCATGCTGTGTCCGAACAACGCAAACGGAGCGCCGCCGACCAGCGCGAGCAGTTCATCTGCGAGTTGCGCGATGAGCGCGGGCCATTCGGTATGCGGCGATACGGACCGGCGCATGCCGTGGCCGGGCAATTCGAGCATGCGCGCCTGCACGAACCACGGCAACCGTGGCTGCCAGTCCCGGTACAACGCCACGCTGCCGCCTGCATGCGCGAGACACACGAGGATTAGCGGGTCCGACATACGCGGCAAACCATTCGACGAGGTCATCGGCTGGACGCCCGTTGATCACGCATTGGGTACGCTTTCGGCCGCAGCGCTCCCGGCCATGGCCTCGCGCAAGCTCAGCGGACGCATATCGGTCCAGACCTGGTCGATCCATTGCAGGCATTCGTCCTTCTTGCCCGACTTGCCGGCTTCACGCCAGCCGGCGGGAATCGCCTTGTAGTCAGGCCAGATCGAATACTGCTCTTCGTGATTTACAACGACAACGAAGTTGGTGTTTTCGTCACCCCAGCTCATCGCGGCTCCTGAATGAAGTTGTACGTCGGTTTGCGGCCAGACAAGCCGGGCAGCCCTCGCAAAAGCACGGCAGATTGCCCGGCAAGATTTTGAATCACTACGTATTAAATGCGAATCATTTGCATTTGAATTTACTCGTTGCCCTTGATGCGTGTCAAGGTCCATCCCTCACCCTCTTTGTCTCCGGGCAATCACGGCACAGCTTAAAACAAAATCATTCGTCAGACAAGCAAATAGGAATCATTTGCATTACCGCGAGTTTGTCGTCATCATCCATCCGACAGAAAACTCAATCACACCGCCATGGATATCTCTCAGATCCGTCAGATCGACGACACCGTTTCGCCGCGACAACAAGCGTTCTTCGAAACGCTGCTCTCGCGCCAGTCGCACTGGCCGCTGGCCGAGCCGGGACCCGGTGACACCGAGCTAAGTCTGATCTTCGACGCCGCCATGCGGGCGCCGGACCATGGTGCGCTGCGCCCCTGGCGCTTCGCGCTGATTCGCGACGACGCGCGCGCCGATTTCGGCGAAGTGCTCGTCGATGTCGCGGCGCGACGCGAGCCGGCAACGCCTCGCGCAGATCACGAGCAACGGCGGCAACTCGCGTACACGGCGCCGCTCGTGATCGTCATAGCCGCGGCGCCGGTTCCCAATTCGCACATTCCGGAATCGGAGCAACTGCTCGCGGTCGGCGCGGCGGTCATGAACATGCTCAACGCAATTCACGCGCTCGGTTACGGCGGTTTCTGGGCGACGGGCGCCGATGCGTACGACCCCAATCTCCAGGCCGCGCTCGACTTCGAGCCGGCCGAGCGCGTGCTGGGTTTTTTATTTGTTGGCACACCGAAATCTCGTGAACATTCGGCGGTGAGGCCGCCGCATTCGCCATACGTGCGTGAGTGGTTGGGACGTGCATCGGTTTGAAGATGTCGACAGCGATTGAACCGACCACCCCGCTTCAGTAAAAGCTCCGCGAGACGCGACCTCAAATCCAATTCTAAGCACGCGTTGAAACACGCGCCGCGGTCAGTCACGCGTCCCCAGCACTAATCGGACAAGCGCATAACGTGTGCCGACAATTTCCGCCTGCATGGGCGCAGCCGACTAACGTTGGTCGATTTTAGACAGCCGGCCCTGTATTAAAGTGGAAATGCGAAACGACTTTGCAGAGGTGTCCCTATGTTCTCAGACGAATCCAAACGTCTCGAAACGCGGGACCAGGATGAAACTTTGTTCGGCGCGGTGTACATCAGCAATGTCGCGTCGGGCGTAGGCATATCGGACGTGGAATCGATTGTGTCGGTGTCTCGCGTGCTCAATCGCGCGGATGCACTAACCGGCTTTCTCGTGCACGCGGGCCGTAATTTTGTCCAGTACCTCGAAGGTGATCCGGTAGCAGTGAGGGAATGCTTGCGCCGCATCGGCAATGACAGCCGTCACTACGACATGCGAATTGTCGCGATTGGTTCGCTGGAAAACAGGCACTTTGCCGAGTGGTCGATGGGGTATTTCACCGGCGACATTCACGGCTCCGAGCGCATCGAAAATGTGCTGACGAGCTGGTCGGGTACAGATCGCTCACTTCTGGAGGAAGTCTGGCGCATCACGCAAGCTGCCAAAACGCTGCCGGAAGTGAGCGAATCGCATCTCGTAGCAGGCCGGTTCGATGTTCTGCTGCGACGAAGCGTGAAGTGAACGGCGCCTTGTCGCGTCGGTGATGATCCCGTCACTGCCGTCGCTATGCTGGATCTTCTTCACGCGAGCCGGCAGGAACATCCATGCGCGCGCAGTTCCTGCCCGTTCCGGGCCTTGACGTTGCCCTTTGGCATCGTCTATGCAAAGTCCTGACAAGCGCCGTCATTGCATTTTCCATAGCATGGCTGCGATCGTGCCCTCGTCCTGGAACACGGTCAGCACGTCGGGAATCCCGGTGATCGGCACGTTGTTAACCGTCAGGAAGAATACGATGCGGCGGCCGCTCTTCGCATCGATATAGCCGGCGAGCGCCTGCCCTTTCAGCAGCGGCATGCCCGGCGCGGCCGGATTTTCGGCGACGTACGTGCCCGTTTTCGCGTGCACCTGGCCTCTCGCTCCCGCTAATGTAGAGTCAGCTTCGAAGTTTGTGACTGTGGCGAGCGATCCGTCCACGCCGAGCACCGGCATCGAATTGAAGTACGGTGTAAAAGCAGGTTTCGCGCTCATACCGCGCAGCATCGCAATGACGGCTTTGCCGTTGGCCGTGGTTTCGCCACCGCCGCTGCCGTCGATGAAATGATATTGAGCCGGCGAAATGTTGAACACGGTGGACAGTTCGCTCTGTTCCGCGGCAAGCGAACCGGCCATGGTGGTCGATCCGTTGTGCGCGAGTCCGAACTGCATCAGCGTCACGTCGGCCCCAATGTTGTAGCTGATTTTGTTGACGTATCGAACGTGCTGCGCATACGTCGCCGATGTCAGTTGCGCCACCTGTTGCGCGCTCGAATACGAGCCCTTCGCGGGCAGCAACTGCACAGGATTGGCCGCGACGGGGGCAGCCGTTACCGTTACGCCCGAGCGCGCGAGTGCTTCGATAAAGATCGTGCGCGCGTAGTTCGACGGCTCGCTCACGCGGAACGTGCGGATCAGCGGATACGCGTTGGTCAGAATGGGCACGTAACCCGCCGGCACGGTCCCGCTGACAGTGGCCACACAATTAGGCGCGCCGATGCACTGCGGCGGCTCGGGGTCGAGCCCGATCGCGAGCGTCGACGTCGCGCTGCCGGTCTTCAGCGTCGATTGCACGGAGAAAGCCGCCGACTTCGGCCGCCAGTCGAATGGAACAGCGGCGCCTTCGGCGCTCTGCGATAGTGTGACGTCGACGAGGTCGTCATTGACGAAGATTGGCCGCACGTCGAACTCACCGCGGAAGTTGAACGGTTCGAAAAGACGGTCGTCGATCACGACATTGCCGTTGATCGTGGTGATGCCGGCAGCCGCCACCTGCGCCGCCAGCGCGTTGTATCCCGCGAGCGGGTCCGGCGCCGACAGCACTGCATTGCCGAGCGAGTTCGCTTCGTTATGGTCGAAGTCGGTGAGCGCTATCGTTCCATCGGGATTGGCGCGCCCGCCCATCGTCAGATCTCCGCTCGCAACCAGGATCAGATTGCCGTTGAGCGTGCCGTTCGAAGCAACGCTGCCCTGCCGATAGACTGGCGTGACGAACTTGTGTTGCGCGCCGAGCGCGTTGAGCGCGTTTCCGGTCGAGAAAACTTTACGCAGCGAGGCAATGAACATTTGCGAGTTGGAGTCGAGGTCGTAGATAACTTGCCCGGACTCGAGATCGACCACCAGCATCGACCAGCTCGCACTCTTATAGGCGGGCTTCTGCATTACCTGCATGATGGATGCAGGCACGGCCGTATTCGAATCGATAGACCCGCCGCACGAGGCCAGCAAAAATGCACCTGCAATCACGGTCCAGCGTTTGCACGCTCCACGGATTGTCGTCATTGTTGCGATCGTCGCGTTCATCGCAGGCCTCCAGATTCGATCTGTCTCTGCAAACTGAATGGCTCGGGTCGACGCATTGCGCGCCGATGACCGCGAGTATTCGCGCCGACAGACCCAAAACCCTGCCCACTATATTCCGCCGATAGCGGGGGCGATCGTCTTTTTGCAGCCAAAATCCAGAAAAGCTGCCATGCCCTGCGTGAGTCGCTGCCGCTTATGCGCGAACTGCGAAGCCAGGCAGCGCATCGCGCAAAAGTGACGCACCGCAATAAAGACCCGCGCTGTGCGCCACTACGGAAGGCTCGCACCCGCCACGCAAACGCCCGACCGGCTTACCCCTGCGGCGCTTCCCACCCAATGCCAAGGCTCTTCTGCAGCGACACGAAGTCCTTCAGCAACTCCGCCTGCCCTGCCACGACGTTCTGCTGCGCGCTGAATTCCTGGCGCTGCGTGTCGAGCAAATCGATCAACGTCGCGACGCCCGCCGTGTAGCGTTGCCGCATCAGCGCAGCGGAGTGCGTCGCGGACGTCTCCACTTTCAGCAACGTCACGACATGCTCCCGCTGATGCCCATAGCGCGATAGCGAAGAGT
>Ga0256783_1000094_pt1 | contig 26023 bp, 16 predicted proteins | sample MC6MC0934MT_FD_189995 | JGI IMG/M metagenome (GOLD analysis project Ga0256783, IMG submission 189995) | Metatranscriptome of enriched soil aggregate microbial communities from Iowa State University, Ames, United States - MC6-MC0934-MT... | ecosystem: Environmental > Terrestrial > Soil >... | reverse complement strand
TTGAGTTGTGGATACCCGACGAAATATTCGTCTTAATCCAGCGCGGCGACACGGAACAAGACGGATCAATCGCCCTAGCGTGATGCCCTCGCTATGTCATCTGTAAAAACTGGTTGCGGGGGCCCGCAACGGGCGACGTCGGACTTCCGCACTCCCGGACGAAACAGCGTGTCTGGCGGACCCGAAAGCGAACCAAGATGCGATATCGGTGGTTGCGGCGGCCCGCAATAGCTGGCGTCGCGGTTGGATCAAGCGCCCAGAAGCCGTCCCTTTCCGTTTGATCGCATAACGCGAAGCGCGACTTTCTAACCGCCCTGGATTGGCATACGCGATGCAGCCAAGGCCATGGATGCTAGTGTCCGGCACGGACTGAATACGGCGACGGCTTGGATGGTCAATGGCGGTCGCAGAGGATCCATGTTCTCAGCGTTGAGCCAAACAGAATTAGAAATCAACAACGTAAGTCTGCCTACGTCTGGCTGCGCGCGGCGACCAGCTTCGCCTTTGCGCTCTAGACGAGCGGTGTCGACGAAGCGTTCCGCCTAAGCTCAACAAGTTTGAATACCGCGATCAATCGCACAACGAGGATTTGACCGGCCCCGGCCGGGCACTTGCGCGGGTCTGCGCGCGGACCACGCGCCGCTTTCACATCCATGATAACCCAGGGAAGGACTAGCCATGCGGCGCTACCGCAGAGGATTGGCTTCATAGCGAACGAAGCGCAGTGTTTCACGAATATAGATCGCAATGTTAAAGTGCGGCTATTGCACAGAGTCGAGTGCTTAGAACGCAAAACCAAAGCTGTAGGAAGACGCAACGGCGTCGTCACTCAGCCTGGCCTCCTCGTATATAAGACTCTGTTATTGAAATTTCATAATCTTAAAGATGGCCGATGCTGCCCAACATATTCGACCCTGCAGAAAGCAACCGGCCTTTGCCGACAATCCATCGCTCGTGCAATTACAATTCTTGAGGGCCTAGGCTTGATCTTCGTTACGCGACGACTCGTCAGGGATGTAGACGTGTTTGGAAATGTAACAGTAAGGCAAGGCTCTAATCTCTACGGCTTTAGCGAAGAAGTCCGCAAATGCTCTCACACTACGGGAAAACCACTGCCGAAGGCATTTCCGCAAGCGAGAGTCTACGCCGTAGGCGGGAACTACAAAACCAAGTCATTTAACAAGAGAGAATTGCCTTTCTGGCTCAACCAAGTGGGTTTTCAAGGGAAGCAAGACGCGAAATTTGGCTCAGGACACGAACAGTGGCGAGAAAGAGCAAGGGCGGTGCTCAAATCTCTCTGCCATTCTACCCGGAAAAGGGACTGAATTTCCTTTTCAATGGAATATTCTGCGCCTCGCCCTGGAAGTTGATGGAAATAACGCCACAAGTCTATCTTCGCTTCGAAGAGGCTAGCCGCCCGAGTGTAATCTCGTTGCTTGGGTTCCGAAATCAATCATTGGACTGAGATTGATCTGCAGCTCAGCGACAATGTGCTCCCGCTCGTGCTCGGGGATCTCAGCAAGCAGATAGGCAATCAAGTCTTCCTGATGGCTCTGACCAAACACCATCCGATAGATGACCAGGGCTTGGCGCAAATCGTGCAACCTCGCCGCGTCCCGACTGAAGGGCAGGGCTGGGACATGACGCTCGATGTGTGCGTCGCCGGAAAACAGCCAATAGGGCTCTAGATCGGTGAGGCCCGGTCTTCGTTCGCGAGCGGCAATGTCGAAGGCCGTCTGCCACACGTCGGGCCGCGCAGCGCGTAACGCGGCTAAGCCATGCGCGGTCGCGACGTTCTTTCGGATCGCATGCCCTTTATAACGGTGAATGCGCCCCTCACGTTGCTCTAGATCGACCGGGTTCGAAGGCAGGTTCCAATGCGTTATGGCGTGGCAGTAGTGATGAAAGTCCAGTCCTTCCTGACCGACCGAGGTCGACGCGAGAACGAACGGCCAGAATGGAGAGTTGAATGCGGCGCGAACGCGTTCTTTCCGGGTTGCACCAGAGTCGTCGGGTGCACCGGCCTCTTCATCAGACCTCGGGTCGCCAAAACGCATGGCAAAGCGGTTGCGTAAGCGTTCCGGCTTGGCTTGCACAGATCTGGCATATGGCGGCGCGCTTATGGCATCGATGGTGATATTTGCGGTGCGGATGGACAGCGCCTCGACGATCGTGTCGGAGAGAACATTCGCAACATCTGCCGCCGATAAGTCACTGGTCTCAGTGCCTTCCTGGAGCAGGTGCGCGTACTCGTCGAGAACCGCTTGCAATCCGCCAGCATGTGCATACGAGAGCGTCATTCGCCAATAGGGTTCGTCCCTCATCACCGCGCGAACAAGCTCGATTACCTCGGGGTGGTTGAAGAGCGATAGAAACGCGTGGCCAACCCGCCCGGCTGCTTCGCGCACATTCACATCATTTATGAAGTCTCGACTTGCACTTCGTCCAAACGCTCTGAGGGCAGCAATTGCTGGGGCTGATGATGCAGCAAGTGCCAAGACTTCGCAAAGATCGTCAGGCTGGCGGCCTAGTTTCGTTTCCCCTGAGTGCACTGCAGCGATCGTCTCGTGGGCGACGCGGACATGATCTGCCCAGCGGCTGTCATCGTCTCCCTCGTCGGTCGACTTGCCCAATCCCCAGCCTTGGGCGAGCGAGGGGTTCGTCCACCACGCGCTGGCCTCGCTTGTAAATCGAGCCTCATCAAGCAGCATAGGGGTGAGCCAATACCATCGCTCATCGACGGGACCTGCCTGGTCTGTAGCGATTCCAAGTGTGGACAGCAGCTCAGAAACTTTTCGCGCAAGACGTCGTTGCATCTCGTCCGCGGACAGCAACTGTTCCGCTTCAAGCGTTAGCGGATCGCACGACGTCGCCAGTGTCAAGGACGGATAGACGAGCAGCAGAAGTGGAAGGCCGGTCGGGCGCTCTCCCGAATAGCTGAACCGAAGCAGACCCCGCTGCCGCAGGCGATCGTCTCGTGTGATCTTCGAGCGCGGATATGTCGCCAGCATCATCTGCCGCTCGGCTTCATAGGACAGCATCGACGCCAGGGTCCTCGGGACCATGTGCCAAGCCGAAAAGACGAGGCGCTTGGTGACATTTTGCAATTCCGGAGCCGCGTATGGCCCACTAAGCTCGTAATGACGGAGTGAAGGCGGTAGCCAAAGCAGACGCCACATGCCCCGCCCCACCGTCTCATCGATCAGTCCCCGCAGTCGTGCATTTGAGGGGTCGATGTGTCCATAATTGGCGATGCGCGTCGTGTCGATGAAGCATTCGCTATGCTTGCGAACCAGATCGATCAGATCTCTCTCGTGCCCCCACGCTTTGAACGACTTTTTGAGTTTGTAGTCGTCCATGAAATTGAAGAGATAAGGCGATGATTTCCAGTACTCGACGATATCGCCTTCCTCGATGAGATCGGCAATCGATTGGGCGCCGAGATAGCCGCGGACATCGTGCTCCTTAAGTGGTACGTTGGGCGGGCTGATCTCCTGCAACATCCGCGGGCTCCCAGGCACAGCGCTCCGTTCCGTTCGCGCGATCGTCCGCCGCAGTCGAGCTTCGAGTGCTCTCACAGCACGGGTCAGATTCGCCTTCCCATCCGTCTGCATGACGTCCACGAGAGCGGCGCGATACTCGGAGAGCAGATTCTCAATCTCATCCGACGCTCCATTTTCTAGGAAACGGAGCGTGGAAAGAAAATCACTGTAATGGTCGTCGCCGGTCTCGTGATGTAATGAGAGCGCGCGGTAGGGCGTCGCGGACAGCAGCAAGACCCTGGCACCTAGCTCCCGGTTGGATTGAAACAAATCCCGCGCGAGCTCGCCCGCCTCATTGTCGTCTTTCAGCAGATGACTGAAGCGCTGGAATTCATCGAGAATGATTAAGTCCGGGCGAATGGAAGCTAGGCAAACCCTGGCGAGCAAGTGCCTCATCTCTCCGAGCCATTGCGTGCGCTCTCGGGCCTGGTCCGACGTCGGCTGGGAGTTGCTGCGGGCATAGGCCTCGCAGAGCGCATCGAAACGCTGTTTGAGATCGTCTTTTCCCCGTTTCCGGTCTTGAGTAATGGAGTGCTCGATGGTCGTCGTGAAGTGCGCCCTAATCTCGGGGTTCACACGGTCACGATCGAAGCGATCCAAGTGAGCTCGGAACTGGTCTGCACCCGCTTGGTTGCGCAGGACGTGAAGCGCGGCCTTTCGCCCATTGAAGTGCCAAACCGCATCGAGCAACGAGTACAACAAAACGCGCTCGTCGTACCGGCCGCCACCCTTGGATTGCTCGAACGAGGTGCCGGGTGTGAGTGCGATGAAATTGACCCGGTTGGTCTCCATCGTCTTCAGCTCAAGCGGCAGCAGCGTCAACCGAGTGGCTTTCGCGGCATCGGGAAGCCCGGGAATACGCAGCCGCTTGATGTTCTGCCGTGCAATGTCGGCGTTCGAGCAGACGTAGAGAATGTTGATCTGGTTCTGGGTCTGGCCGAAGTGTGTAATCACCTTTGCGATCACGCCCTTTGCGATCAACGTCTTGCCCAGCCCGACCTCGTCGGCGACGAGAAAGCGTCGGCTCGAGCCCTCGTCGTAAAGGCGCGCGAAAACATAGTCGACCGTAGCCCGCTGGAAGTCCTTGAGGCCCGCCAATGTGGAGGAGAGATCGTACCACATGACTACGTCTTCCTCGCACGCTCGGCGGTCTGCCAGATTGGCTCCCAGATCTGGTTGAATTCGGCGCTGAGTAGCGCAGAGCTGGCAGTCTCGCGGCGTAGGGCAGCGATCACCGAGTTGACGCGCTCCAACTGATCCGGTGATCTGTGCAGTGCACGAAGCATGGCCTCGACCAACTGGGTCTCCGCCATCGTCACGGACGTTTGGATGCCGGCACCGTCTCTAATCAACTGCTGAATATGGTGAGACGAGAGTTCGTTCTCGTCTCCCGCGGCCAAAAGAAACAGGATGTAGCGCAGCAGCTGCTCCCGGCTGCCGATCATCGATCGCAGCATACGATCCTGCCGATCTTCTGGTGCGCCCTCCATGGGCAGATCGAGCACGAATTCACAGGTCATAGTCTGACCGTCGATATTGGCCGTGATCTCGATACCGACGAGCGGGGTCAATCCTTCGAATGAGACAAAACGGAATGCGAGGGGCCCGTTAAAGTCTAGAGCGCGATCGGGCGGCAGTGTGATCAACCAAATCTTGGCGTCGACATCTTTCGGGAGGATGGGCCGCGTCTTCCAGACAATCGCAATGTCGAACGTATCCGGTCCTTGCCCTGGGGCGACGACGACGCGGGCGCCCCCTGCAGCGATTGCTCGTTTAGCAACGCGAAAGAGATCCTCAAATCGTCGACGGATTGGATCGAAAGTCACGGTTTCAACGGTAGTCTCGTACGGTTTCAAGAGATCAGCAAACAGTAACTCACCTTCCACTTGGCGCAGCAAGACGTCGACACCGACATCGCTGCGCAACCCCGTCAGCTCGACCATGAACTCCACATTGTGCCGAAATGCATGGTTGGTGGCATTGAACGATCCACTGAAGACGCGACTATCCCAGCCCTGGTCTCTGACGAATACCTTGGCATGGAGCCCTTCGAGCGACTCGAAGGCTCCTTCGCGAGACAGCGTGTCATCTTCCAATTCTGAATGTAGCTCGGGGACGAGATGAAAGACGCTCTTACACTTCCGCAAGGTCTCTCGCGGTAACTCCTGCAAAGCCTCGAGCCGGGAGACGACGTGCACTTCCGACGAGAGGTCTTGGAAACGCGTGACAACATCATTGGACAAGAACGGTGCGATGATGAGGGATTTCCTGGATGCCTGCTCGAAAACTTTCACCGAACGTCCATCGAGGCCGCCAGTCCAGAACGCCAGCGTCTTGAATGGCTTGGGAACATCGAACTTCACCCGCCGCAGCTCATCCGAAAGCTTTGCCACTCCTCCTGCATGGGCCGGCGCTAGAGGTCGGAGCGCGAGATCCGGGAGTGCGCCAATCAAGTCCGCCAAGGGATGGTTAGCGGCAATCGCCCGCTCTCGCCCGGCCAACACCCCATCCAGAATGACTGCGGTGTCCCATGACCGATCGAACGTGAGATTCCGGCTGAGGCAAAGCACGCGGTAGCGAACACTTGCGTCCTCGTCCTGGAAACGAAGGACCCACACTTTGGGATGGAACACACCCTGCGCATCCAAAGGCAGAACACCATAGATGGATTGCTCCAGGAATGTGACGAGGGGCGGATACTTTGCGGGCAGACGGATCTGACCGGACTGGCAGAACACCGCGTACTTGTCGCCATAACGGCGGAGCGCCTCGAGCAGGGCTAGGGGATCTGCCGCGAGTTCGCCGTCGGGCTTCTGCCAGTCACAGAACGCGAACGATAGCGGCAAAAGTAACGCGCTGACGAGATCGAGGGAGAAAGTCGTCCCGACGGCAAAATCCAGTCGGCATCCGACCGGCGGTCGCAACATCTCGACGAGGTGCTCACGATCTTCAGGTTTAAGCATCGCTGCCCCAGAGGCCATCGAGGATGTCGCCGATCAAGGTCTGAGAGATCCGCCAGCGGTAATCGAGCGGTGCAATGCCACTATCACCGCCCCAGAGTTCGCTGGCACGGGTGTTGCCGATCCGAGCCAGTTGCTTTTTGATTTGGCGCTCACGGTGCGTGACGAGGTTGCGCGCCGCTTCCGCGCGGGCGACATCGCGCGGGCCACCGTCGAGCACGAGCTGCCACCATTCGTTAACGAAACTTCGTGTGTTCGGCGTGATGCGCGCATTTTGGTCCAGGACCACCGCCCAAAATGCCTCCATTTTCCAATGTCTGAGGGCCGGCAGTCGCTCGGCAACCGAGTCGCTCCATTCGTTGAGCAGTAGGCTGTAGCGTTCCTCACGCGGGCTACTTGTCTGCCGGGCCAGGATAAGATTGTAGAGCAGGGGTGCTCCGCGCATCAGCACAGAAAAGTTACGAGCATGGTCGAGCTGAACCGAGAGCTTACCGTTGAGGCGGCGACAATGGGGATGCTCCCAAGCGAATGCCATGTAATCTTCCCGCTTGCCATAGCGAATCAATGCAGCAAGCAAAGATCCTGAGCATCCAGGGCTGAGGGTGATACGTTCGGCGAGGTATTTTGCCTCGCGTCGGCTCAGACGCAGAGAGCACGTCGTCAGGAAGTCGGGTGGAGGGGAGATCAGTCCACCATGCCAGTTGGGTGCGATCAGGTCATCGTGCTCGCTTTCACGCTCGGACATGCGCCCGGCGTGGCGCGCTCGACCTTGATAATATCGATCTAGGCTACGATAGTACTGAGTTTGAGACCCTATGAATGAGCGAATGCCCCAAACGTAGAGGCCTTGCCAATAGACGCTGCTAGCCAGTCGCTTCAGGTTGCTGCGGGCGAGCCGGCCGATATTGCCGGCGTTGTCGTCTGACGACTCGATGTGCTCGACCAAGTCGATTTCGGCCTTGCGTCCGCGGGCCTCTATCTGCGCCGAGGAAACGCAACGCTCTTCGAGTTGGCGATAGATCCAAGGAATGAGTAGAAAGTAGCGAGCGCGCGTCATGATCGTGGACGTGCCGGGAAACAGCATGTCGGCAAAGGCATCGCGGATGGAGCCAATCCCGAGCTCGTCTACCGTCTCCGGTTCACGGAACAGTTCGATGACGTCGAGCATCTTGCGGCGCTCGCGCTCCGAATAGTCGAGCCAGACAATCGCCGACATTCAACTGCTCCAATTGGGCATGATGCTACTGCCCATTCTAAGATGCGTCGCAAACTACCCGTGTCTGCGCCAATTCACACCCAGCACCAGCGACAGCTTTGTGGATTGATCACACTAGCGGAACTTTTTCTACGCCTGCTCCTGCACTTGATATGGGCCAGTAGAGGAAGCCGATATCAAGTTGGCTGATCGCCTGCAGCATCTCTGGGCTTTAGCCTAGTCCGGAATCCATTCACATGCGGTAGACCGTACGCCCGTTAGCCGGCGTGAGCCGGACCCCCAGATTGCGTGTTCAAAAACGCAACTCGGTAATGGATGGCCCGACTCATTCAGTCTCTGAAGGGCCACTGTCCTTGAGCTCCGCAAACTTGGCTGCCATTGTGGGGTTGCCCCGAGTCAGCTTTTTAATCGTGACGTCCTGTGCCTTGTCGTTCGCAAGACGAAGGTTCCGATCGGCGCCAATCAGGGCGTCTCTGGTCTTCTGTAGATGGTCGATCGACTTGTCGATCTCGTCGATCGCCGTTTGGAAACGCTTGGAGGCGAGATCATAGTTCTTCGCAAATCCAGTCTTGAATGTCTCAAGTTGGGTTTCGAAATGAGTGATGTCTATATTCTGGGCCTTAACGAGTGCCAACTCCGACTTATACTTGAGGGAGTTCATTGCCGCATTCCGCAGCAGCGTGATGATCGGAATAAAAAACTGCGGCCGGACGACGTACATCTTCGGGTGGCGGTGAGAAACGTCGACAATTCCACTATTGTAAAGCTCACTGTCGGCTTCGAGCAGTGAAACAAGTACCGCGTATTCGCATCCCTTTTCTGTGCGGTCCTTATCGAGTTCCTTCAAGAAGTCCTCATTCTTATTCTTTGTAGCCGTGCGGTCGCATTCGTTTTTCATCTCGAACATAATCGAGATGATCTCGGTGCCCGGTTCGTCGGACTCACGGAAGATGTAGTCGCCCTTGCTACCCGTCCGCGCGTCGTTGTCCTTCTCGAAATAGGCCTTCGGAAATGCCGTCGCTCGAATGCGGTTGAACTCGGTTTCGCAATGCTGTTCGAGAGATTGGCCGACCATTTTCGTCGACAAGCGAGACTTCATGTCCCGCAGACGCTCGATCATATCATCGCGATCCTTGATCTGAGTTTCGTACTTATCCTTGAGCGCGTTCTCTGAAAGTTGCTTCTCAAGCTTTGTTAGCTCAACGTCGCTCTTAAGTTCGTCGCGCTCCCTTTCAACCACATTGATCGCTTCTGTTATCGCAAGTTTGTGAGCCATTTTGCTGGCGGCAAGTTGAGCCTTAAGGTCCTGGATTTCGCCATCTTTGGTCGTGGCCGCCTTTTGCAGCTCGTTCGCCAACCTCGCCTCACTTAACTCTGAAGCAGCTTTCTTATCCTGCTCGGCTTGCGCAAGTTCGTTGGTCAGCGAGTCACGCTCTTTTTCGACCGCGCTTACCGCTTGGGTAACGGCGAGCCTGCGCTCAACCTCTCCAGCATCGAGCCGCGACTTCAATTCCTGTATCTCAGCATCCTTGGCTGCAGTCGAACTCTGCAGTTCGCCAGTGAATTTCGTCTGCGCGAGTTCGATGGCGGACTGCTTGTCGCGCTCGGCCAGTTCGAGCCGCTCGTGCAGCTGCTTCTCGAACTCGCTATTGTGGACTTGCTTCAGGATGTCTGCATACCCGGCTTCGTCGATCTTGAATGCCTTGCTGCAGTGGGGACAGATGATTTCGTGCATAGCGAGTTACCCTTTCCAAGACCGGAAGTGTATCGGCCTGTTTTCATTCTTCAGTCTTCGCCGCTTCTGCGCTCGCCAGAAGTCCGTAATTTGCTGTTCAACAGGGTTATTGCGATGTTCAATCCAGTCTCAAAAGCGTTGACCCAGATATCAGGCGATCGATGCTTACGGCCTTTTTCGTCGCCACCAGCTCGTCAATGAAGACCAGACAGCCAAGATCCCTGCGGTAAGCTTGCCTCGCGGTCCGACAATCGACGGTCTCGCGGCGATGGCGTCGCGTCGGTCGCGGGCCTGCACGGCCGCGATTTGCTTCGTATTGAAAGCACCCGCCCAGCGGACTTGTCCGCGCTCGATCCAATAGTGCGAGCGGCACGGAAGGCTCCAATTCCCGATCGATGGATGCAGCGAAACTCTGTTACCGTCCTCAACCAGTCTCCATTTGGCGGGATTGAGCGGGGTCACGACCTCATGACCGCAGCCACAACAGCACAAGTGGATCGCGGTCGCGAAGCGGCTGGAGACATACAACGCGCCCGGTTCGAGCTTATCGGGCACAGACTCGACGAACTCAGTTTCAAGGCGGGTGATACGTGTCATCCGTCACCCTCGGTCACGATCTCACCCGATGCTATGGAGTAGCCGCGGTACGAAGCCTTGCGCATGTCGTGATAGATGCCGACGTGCTGCTTCCAGCGAATGACGGCGAGCGCGGCATTGAGCGCATTGAGTTCGGCGGACTGGATGTTGCTCGAGTAGGCGTTGAGACCGCCATCATCAGTGGCATAGGAGATGCGCGCAGCTGCTGCCTGTCTCGTCTCTGGCGTGCTGCATACCATCCTGACAATGCCGCCGAGCTTTTCGTTAGTAACGAGAACGCCCATGCCGACCTCGATGAAGCATATGCCGCTGGAAGTGAGCCGTTCGACGGCCTTGCGCTTGGCGTCCCCGGTGTCCATGCAGACGAACACAAAATCTAGACCGTCGAGAAAATGTAGGTTGCCATCGTCGATATTGATGTCGTGCTGCACGATGCCGCGATGCATCCTCCTATAGAGTTTAGCGAAATAATCGGTTTTCTTGGGTCTCGATGTGAGGTCCGCAAGTGACGGAGCGCCCGGCGAGCGGAATGCGTTGTGGTTTAGAAAGAGATCGCCGTCGATGACCCGTATCTCGGCGACCAAGGTCTTGGCGATGAGATCGAACACGTAGCTACCGGTGCCACCCGCACCGAGGATGCCGATCTTGAGGCCCGCGACGCGTGCGTTGATTGCGGCGATACCGGCCCGGCTCGACGCCGTATCGGCATATTCGAATACGCTGTCGCCTGGATCGGCTGGGATCGCAGGGAAGGTCTGCGCTTTCGTGTTCGGTTCGATCTTGGCTGCCTCGCCAGCGATGCGGCCCACATAGGTCGTCACCTTGTGATGATAGTCGCGGTAGTCGGCCTTGGCAGAGAATGTGTGATCGATGCGGAGGCCCTCTGCGAGTTGCTGTGCGTTCGAGGCGTTGGCAATTGTGGTGATCTTCGCGCCGCTCGCGTGGCACGGGTGTTCGCCGATCCAATAGGCAATGTGCGAGTGCGGCTTAGAGGCCGTCTCGCCTGAGAGATCGAGCGGCATCACGAGGATGCCGCGCGAAACCATCTTGTTGCTGGTGACGAAGGGAACGTCACGGACGAGCAGGTGGCCGCTCGTGATGGCGAGATCGAAGCCTTCGTTCTCGAGGCGCTGCAGATCGGGACTATGAGCGATTGGTCGGCGTGACATCGAATTCCATCCCATTCTTGACCTTGACGGACTGGCCCTCAAGGAGGGTGCCGGAGGCGTTGGCTTCTGGGCCGCGGGTAAACTGGATCGTGAACTGTACACCTTCCCCCGTTGGCGGGTTCTCGAAGGCAAGCAAGATCAGCTCCTCAAATGTGAGGCTTGGCTTGATAGTGGTCTTGCGCCTGGTGTTGACGAAGATCACGAAAGTGCGAGCCCGCGTAACAAGGTGCTCGGTTCGTTGCTCGTCGAGCCGAACCGTGCTGCCTTTCTCGATGACCGTCTCGGTGCCGTCGGAGCTGCGTTGGACGATCTCCTTTCCGTTGGCTGCCGGTCCGAGCAGTTTTTCGAGGATTGAGCCTGGGATGTTGGCCTCTCCCCAGCCGAGCTGGCGGGTGTCGAGCGTGAAGCGATAGAGGCGGTCGGAGCGGAAGGCGATGAATTCGCGCGTTTCGTTCGCCGCATGCTCCGTCAGGCGCACATCCTCGAAGTCGCCATTGGGCATGATGCCAAGGAGAATGTGCTCATCAGGCGGGGTGAGGCCGGCGGCGGCGAGTAGCTCAGCGCTGGTCGGGTTCGGATGATCGAGCTCGATACTCTTGGCGTCGAGTGTAGCGTCGGCGACGCTGTAGCGGTGTCGTTGAGGCATACTTTTGAACTCCTGATCGCTGCCGGAGCGGACGTTTGCGGCGGCTTCTGATCAGGCAATCGCAGTGACGTTCATGAACCGGAAAGCTCAGCGTCAAATTTCTGCCGAGATCGCGCCGTCGGGCAGTGGGCCGCAATGGAAGAGGTGAGGACAGCGCGGGCAACGACGATCGACCGGCTTGCGGGTGAAGGCGCCTTGGCGAATATCGGCGACGGCGGTTTCGGCTTTGACCCGACGGTTGGCCAGGACTTTGGGGGAGATCTCCGCGGGCGTGGTGGTAGCGGATGTCAAATGAACGACCTCGACGACGGTCTGGGGGCCATACGCATCACGGGCGGCGAGCAGCAGGACGGTATAGTCCAGCCCGTCAAATTCTTCCGAACTCTTGCGTCCGGTCTTCACCTTCCGCACTGCTATGGTTCCATCGGCTCTGCGCACGATGTGATTGGGAACGGCAGTGACACGGCTTTGACCGAGCGCGAGCGTCAGCGGCTTCGGCTCGACCAGGGGACCGGCCGCGCGTGAGGCGATGAGGTAAGAAAGCAGCTCCCCTGCAATACGCCGGTAGTCGGCTGCGAAGGGGTGATCGACAGGCCCGTTTCCGCGCCAGGCTGCATCGAGTTGCGCCTCGGCGACGCCGGGCTCGGGGTTGCAAGCCGGAAAGGATTCCGAGACCCAATCGAGGACTGATTGCAAAGCGTCATGCATGCGAGTGAAGGCCGTCTCGGAGCGGCGGCCTCCGAGTTTGAGGACATGTGTGTAGAAGAAGCGCCGCGGACAATCCTCGAACTGCCCGAGTTGGTGATCGGTGAGCGCTGGCGGCGTGGTCCAGTTGATGGCTACATCCTCGATTGCAGGCGATGGTCCGGAGATGGAACGTGGCGTCCGCACTAAGTCCAGATGTGCGGTGAGCCGATCCAGGAAGAGTGATGGATTGCGCTTTTTTCCACCCGGCTGCAGCGACGAGGCCGACAGGTGGAGCTCGTCACGTGCGCGGGAGAGTGCAACGAATAGGACGCACTCCTGCTCCTGGTCGTGACCCTGTTTGAGAACTTCGAGTGCAGAGAGTTTCTCGGCGCTGGGGATTAGCCCGTCCGGCGGCGGACACCGGGGCGCCCGATTGGCAAGGGGCATCTTGCTTGCGATCAGGTCGGGCAGGTGGACGATTGGGAACTCAAGCCCCTTGCTGCCGTGAATAGTCATCAGGTGCACTGCGTCGATCGACTGCGCCGCTGCAGGAAGCTGGCGCAACTCACGGTCGTCTGAGATGAGGATGAGCCGACGGATTCGGTCGAGGAAACGACGGATCGGCGCTCCCCGAGCAGACGGCTGGGCCTGGGCGAAGGCCAGCAGCTGCCAGATCGCGATGGCTTGCATTCGGGAAGCAACGTCGCTCGCGCCGTACAGCGCACGTGCGATTCCCGGCTTGTCGAGGACTAGTGCCGTCAGCACGTCCCATGGGCGCGAGGCTAAGTCAAAAGAGGAGAGAGCATCCGCAAGGTCCGCGATAGCCTGGTGCCCTGCGGCAGAGACATCCGGAACGGCTGTCGCTATCCGTCGCCAGTCGAGTGGCTTTGCCAACGTCTCGCGCAACGTGCGCGTCAGCGCACGGACGTCGGCGAGTGTCATGCGGCTCGCATCCAGCGTGGCGACCGAGACGAGTGCCGGTGCAAAGGGGTCTTGGAGGAGCGAAAGGAGTGCGAGCAGGGATTTGATCTCTGGCCGCTCGAACAGGCTGCCAAGATAGAGGACGGGGATTCCGCGAGCTTCGAGACCGGATGCGAACTGAGCGAGGCGGCCGTTGCTGACGCAAAGCACAGCCTGGTCGCGATAACTCGCGCCGGTTGCCTTGGCATCCTCTATCGCTGAGGCAACGACGCCGATCTCATCTTCAGGCGTGCCGGCGACGCGAAGCTTGGGCCGTACTCCGCTGGCGCCGCGCTTGGGATCGAGGTCGACCGGCAAGGCCGGATGAGATGCCAGCATGGTCTGGGCGAACGCCTGGAATGTGGTGATGATCTCCTGCGTCGAGCGGTAATTGACCGCAAGCGGTGCTGCCTCTGCGCCAGAAAAGTCAGTTGCGAAGGACGCCATGTTGGCCGAGGAGGCGCCACGAAAGCGGTAGATGGACTGCCGGGCGTCGCCGACGACCCAGATGCGATTACCGGGCTGGCACAGCTGCTGAAGCAGTCGCACGCTTGCTCGGTTTACGTCCTGGTATTCGTCGACGACGATGTGACGATGGCGGCTTGCGAGCACGGCACGGGCATCTGCATCGTTTTCCACGAGCCTCACAGGCATCGCGACGAGGTCACCGAAGTCGACCATACCCTTCTCGTTCAAAATTTTCTCGTAGACCTCGTAGACCTGGGCGACCTCCACACATTTTTCGGCTCGCTCGCGAGCCTCGGGATCGTTCCCAGCCTTCGCAACCATGGTATCGGCAAGCTCGCGATACCGCTTCGCATCTGCGACTTCGTCCTTGGCACGCGAGATGCCGGCGAGGATATCGGCGAGAACGAGAGTCGGGTCCCATAGATTGCGGAAGTGGCGCAAGGGGAGCCGTGCGAGCTCGTCTTCAAGCAGCTCGATCGCCTCGCTGCGATCAACGAGGCGGGGAGCTTCAGGCAAACGCAGGCGCTCGTGGAAGCGCCGAATGACGTCGAGGCCGAAGGAATGGAATGTTCCTGCCCAGATGCCGGCGGCAGCTTCGGGGTGCTTGCGTTCCAGGCGGTCGATCAGTCGGCTGCAGCCTTGTTGGAAAAAGTAAGCGCGAGGATCGACTCCGGCGCGACGCCATCATGCAGAAGACCATCGATGTGATGAACGAGCGTCTGCGTCTTTCCCGTGCCTGGACCGGCTTGCAGTTGGAATGCATGTCCGCGTTTGGCAGCGGCAGCGGTCTGGGAACGATCGAGCGGTTTCTCGGGCTTGGCCTCAGTGGAGGAGAGCGATGGTGAAATCTCGGGGAGCAATAGGGCATCGAGCAATTGCTGCGTGACGATCTCGAGAGGTGCCTTCTGACGTGAGGCGATGTCCTGACGCGATAAGCTCTGATCCAGATAGAGGCCACGAAGCAATGTGCGCGGCAGCAGAAATTCGCGTGCAAAGAGATCCATACGAACTTCGCGGCGTTCGCGGCGCGAATAATCGACCACCCGCTCGGCGGCAGACATGGCTTCGGTAAAATTGGGTTGGTCGAAATGATTGACCACATCATCGCGGTCGCCACCTTCGAGCACGACATGGCCGATCTCGTGGGCGATGAGTAGCGCCCGCTGGAATTCGGTCGCGTCTTTCACAACCAGGATATGCGCAGCTTGGTGATCGAACGATGCCTCGCCGCCCTTGAGCCCGGGATGTTCGGGCGCGACGAAGTAGACTTCGAGATTGCGCCGATCAGCCTCAGCCATGGCGAAGGCGAGCGGCAGCCCCGGATTATGGCCAGCAGCTACGGCCTGAGAATGGAGGCGGGCGGCCGCCTGACGTGCAATCTCGGCGGCATCCATTGCTCAATCCATGAAAGCTCTGAGTTTTTGTTGCTGCTCATCATCGAGGTCGGAGTTTCCTACAGCGTCCGCAAACGCGATGCGTTTGTCCGCTCCGGGCTTCCGGTCGGACTTGAAGCGCTCGCTGGCTGCGACCATCGGCGGTCGGGCGAGGTCATCCATCACGGTCGACACCGTGCTGGACAGCTCCCCGGCGAGTAGTTCGACAAAACGGCGAGGGATGGTGGTGGCATCGATGACGCGGTCGCGCAGCTGAACTAGGAAAAGGGTGTTGACGCCTATGTTTTTGGCGAGAGCCCGGAATTCGGCCGGCGGCAGAGCGGCGATTAGGCTTCCGGCGATACCGAGACTCTTGGTTTCGAGCGAAGTGGTGCTCGACTTGAATGTCTGCCAGGCACGATCGACGGCGGCATCCTGCGGTGAGCAGGAGGCGTCCTCGCGAAGCGGGACGATCATCAGCTCGACGGCGAGATCAGCGAGTGCGCCGGCGTGCTCCGGGTAGCGACGAACGTATTCTGCAAGCGTAGCTGGGCTTGCATCCTTTTCGCAGGAGAAGGCGAGCAGGACGTCCTCTTGGGCTGGACTGGCCTGGTTGGTCATGTCGCATACTCTCCTGCAAGGGCCTTTCTGAGCTTGACGATCGCGCGGTCGCGTCGGTTGCGAACGGTTTTTTCGGTACAACCCAACAGCTTGGCTATCGTCACGGCACCAAGGTCCTTGCCATCGATCGGTATGCCTTTGAGCATGAGACCGATCACCGTTTTCTCGTCGTCCGGCAAGCGGTCAATCGCAGCGGCGAGGTCAGACCGGAAAGCCGCATCGTCGAATTTTTCGCGCGACTGGCCAAGGAACGCTTCTGCGGCTTGCTCGACGGCGGCCGTCGGCTCGCCGGTGTTGGCGTCGCTAATCGGATCAGTCTTGAGGCGCTCGGGACCGAGCTTGCGCAGCACGTCGACGCGCAAAGCTGCCAAGGCTTTGTCGAAGACGACCTCGAATATGTCGAGGCGATCGCCGCCTTGCGTTCGGTCTTGCGCGATCGTGGTGGCGAACCTGCTGGCAATTTCGGCGCGGATCTCGTCAGCATTGCGATATTGAGAGGTTGAGATGGCGCTACGCGACGAGGCCTCGACGCGCGCGAGCAGGATGCGGAAAAGCGCCTCGAAATGGCTGTCGCGATTGTCCTGGCGCGTTGCCCGGATCGCGTGGAGAAGTACCTCGGACGGCAAATAAGCCGGGTCGTGTCGGTTCGTGATGCTGAACCGCGCGAGTTGCGCGGCACGGTCGAGTGTATCGACCTCGTCGATGAGCTTGTCGACGCCTGTCTGCCGGCGGTAGCGCTCGCCATTAACGTTTGTCTTGGTCAGTGGGGGCGGCATCTCGCGCATCCCATGAGGCTGTGTTTCGCTTGCGTCGCATTCATGCTCTGCTCTTTGTCCTTGCATCCGCAGCGTTGGCGAATGCGCGGGTCTGCCAAAGCAAGCCCAGCGCTACGATGATCATGACGAGTGCTAGTCTAGAGATCCAGACCCGCTCCGTTTCTCCTCAACCACTCCTTCCGCTCTGCATAATCAGGCATTACCTTGTCGACCTCATTCCAGTAGGCATCGGAGTGATTGCGATGCCGGATGTGGCAAAGCTCATGGACCACGAAATAGTCGATGATCTTTGCGGGAGCCATCATGCACTTCCAGTGAAACGCAAGCGTGTTGCTTTTTCCGCAACTAGCCCAGCGGTAGCCCATGTCTTTGAGAATTACGGTTTGCGGCTTCACACCAACTTTCGGAGCAAACTGTTGAACGCGCTGCTTAATGCGCTGCAGCCCCTTGTCCGTGTAGTAGATTTCAAATGCTTTTTTCGCTGCAGGCTCGCCCCCATTCTCGATGATTGCGCGCCTCAAACAGAAGCGGCCGTCTTTGAGTAGGAGATCGGCTTCCTGCTTGGCCGCCAGTGAAAGTCGGTATCCGCGCCCAAGATAGAGAAATGTTTCCCCGTTGACCCACCGCCGAACCAAGGCGGATGAGTTGAGGTCGCGCCACTCCGCCAAGTTGCGATAGATCCACGCACGCTTGCTATCTACGACCTTGTCGACTTGCTCAGGCGTGTGACCGATTGGCGGCCGAACTGTGACAATGCCGTCCCGCTCGATGACGATGTCGGTCGTCTTGCGAGTGCTGCCGGGCAAGAGCTTGTAATCGATGTCGCGAATGCGCCGGGCGATCATGCTGTGGTCTCTTCCGTGCCTCTCTTGAGCAGCTCATCGTGCCGGTTCTTGGCAAGTTTCATGATCTCGACGGCCACGCGCTCACGATTTTCCTGAAGCTGCTCGATGCCGGTAAGTGCAAGCGCCGTCTTGATGGCGCTTCGCGCCTTCTTCTGCTTGTCGGCATTATGCCAGAAATCGATGCTGCCAATGCTCTCCTGCAGGGTGTCCACAATATCTTCCATAAGGCGCTTCATAGGGGCGCGAGCTTCTTTCGGCACTTCACCTTTCTCAAAGGCCTCGTTGGCAATGTGGTCGAAGAAGGTGGTCGCCTCTCGGCTCATGCCTTCGCGACCTTCCTGCCGCCCCCTGGCTGCCTCGCCGCGCAGCTTCTCCAATTCCTCGGCAAGACGGTTCCACTGGCCCTGATGCTCGTCGATGAGCTTCTCGACCTTCTCAGACAGGCTCTTGTAGAAGGCCGGGTCCCCATCGTGGTGCACTGTGCAGTGCCGGCGGATGGCGTGCTCCATTTCGCTGGCCTTGGCTTCAATATTGCCGGCAGCGTGGTTGTTGAGCTTGCCGATGAAGTCATCGGCCAAAAGCTCGACCGGCGGAACTTTCGGGTTAATGCCGAGGCTGATCAGGTGCTCATTGATGAGATCCTTTACTTTCTCGCCGGCATCGCCGAGGTCGAGGCTCGTATCTTTGTAACGCTCCTTGGCCACCTGTTGGATATAGCCGAGCCTCTTGGCAGGAACGCGATAGGGCTGGGCGATTTCATTAGGCAGGATGATGTCCATGCTCATCAGGAATTTTTTCAAGTAAACGTCGAAGTCTGCGCGGATGCGTTCGTCCTTTAACAGCGTCACGGCTGCATGCACAACGGCTGCTTCCGCCTTTATGTCGGCGAGCCGGGCCTCGACGAAATCCTCGACTCCTTCAATCCTATGCTCCGCGAAGAGCTGCAGCAGGCGGCGATAGCGTTCCTCCAGCACCGGCATTTCCGAGGCGACGCTCTTCAAGCCATCGGTCAGCTCCTGCTCCTCGCCTGCAGCCGCGTAGAGCTTCAGGGCATCGGTGAGGTTCTCGGTCAACCCGACATAATCGATAACATAGCCGCGGGTCTTGCCGCGCGCGACGCGATTGGTGCGGGCGATCGCCTGCAGCAGCGTGTGTTCGCGGATCTTCTTGTCGAGATACATGACCTGTTCGATCGGCGCATCGAAGCCGGTCAGCAGCATATCGCAGACAATCAGAAAGGCGATTCCCGAATAGGGCTTGTCGGGGTCGTCGAATGCGAACGGGCGGCAGAAATTCTCGACCGCATCGAGGATGCGGGCTTCCTTGCGGGCTTCGGTGACGTAGGCAGGCTCGTTGGTGCCGTCGCTCGAAATGACGACGACGGCGCGCAGGAATTCCATCCGCCGGATCAACTCGGCATCGGGCGGCGTGGCCAGTTTCAATGTCTCGATATGTTCGGCGAGCGCTCGCTTGATGGCTGCCTGATAGCGCACGGCAGCGAGCTTCGATTGGCAGACGACCTGCGCCTTGAAGCCGTTCGGGAAGATGTGGTCGAGGTAGTGCCGTACCATGTCCCTGGCGATGGCGTCGATGCGTGCCTCAGCTTCCATAATGTCGCCACTCGCGCCGTACTTCTTCTTGATGGCGAGCAGTTCCTCGTCGCTGCGTTCCTTGAACAGGTTCTCAAATTTGGTTTCGAAGCCGTGCTTATCGTTGAGGGCCGTGTCGGACGTTCGCCCCTCATAAAGGATCTGGAGCGTCACGCCATCGTGCACCGCATCCATCAGCTTGTATTCGTCGATCCATTCGCCGAAGCGCTTGTGGGTCTTCTTCTCGGCGTGTCGCTCGGCAATGAGTGGCGTGCCCGTAAAGGCGATGCGAGCGGCGTTGGGGAAGGCCTCGAAGATGTTGTCGCCAAGGTCTGAGCCCTGCGTTCGGTGCGCTTCGTCGATCATCAGCACGATGCGGCTCGATGCGTTGACGAGGCCGAAGGTCTTGGCGCTGGGAATGGCCTGATAGGTGCCGAGCGCCTCGGCAATACTGACCGGCAGGCTCAGATCGCGGGTCTGGAACTTGTGCACCATCACCATGTTGACATCCGATGTGTCGCTGGCGAGGTCCCGCTTCAACTCGTCGGTGCTGTCAATGACATTGACATGTCCGCCGATCAGCTTGGCGGTGCCCGTTAGCTGCTCCTCCAGGTCGACGCGGTCGTTGATCAGCAGGATCTTGTAGTCACACAGGTCCTTAGAGACGCGCATCATTCGCGCCACGAAAACCATGGTGAGGCTCTTGCCCGAGCCTTGGGTATGCCAGACGACACCGCTGCGCTCGATCGCCGTTTCACCGCGGCGCAGGCGCTCCAGGATGCGGTTGGCGGCACGGAACTGCTGATAGCGGCAGACAACCTTGATCCGCGAGCCGCTGTCGGTATCCATGAAAACGGATGCGCTGCGCAGGATGGAGAGCAAGTTGGCCTTGGTCAGCATGCCGGAAATGAGCTGCTGCTGCGGGTTCTTGCCTTGCGCGGCGCGCTCATCCGCGGGCCATTGCGTCTTCCATGGATAGAAATGCTCCAGCCCCGAGGAGATCGTGCCGTAGTCGGCTTCGGCACCGCTGCTGCGGATAACGAGTAGGTTAGTGTGGAAGAGCCGTGGCTCGCCTTCCTTCAGGCCCTGCTGCTGCGTCGCCTTGCGGCGGTTCATGTAGCGCTGCAACTGCTCGAAGGCTTCCGCCATCGGGTGGGCACAGGTCGGACCGCCCTTCTTACACTCGATGATGACGAGCGGCACGCCGTTCACGAACAGGACGATGTCGGGAATGATGAACTGCTTGACGCAACCGGGCGTGTCGATGCGGAATTGATTGATAGCGTGAAAGATATTGCGGTCGGGATTGTCGAAGTCGATCAGTTTAACGACGGGATGGCGCTCACCTGTGAGCGGGTTCTCGTCAACCTGCGCTTTGAACAGCAGCTTCTGGATTTCTTCGTTGGCTTCGAGCAGCGTGCGGTTGGGTTGGCGGCCGATCTGGTCGAGAAGGTCGTTGATCTGTTTTGCACCAAGCCATTCGCGGCCGTCGGCAGTGCGGTTGATCGCTCTGAGGGACGTGGCGAACACCTCTGGTAGGATAAGCTGTCGGAAGCTGCGGCGCAGGCTTTTTGCCGGATCGGCCGGGATCTCCGGGCCCTGGTCGATGACAGTCCAGCCGAGCGTCTCGAGCCCGCGCAGAAATGGCCGTTCGACTTCGGCATGCTCAGACATGTTCTGCCTCGGCCGCCTTGACCGTCACCTTGCCGGTCAGTAGATCGTGCATAAGTCCGGCTTTTTCTTTGATGAGCTTGTCTACACACCGGCGCTCGTCATCTATCCGTTTATCGGCAGCATCAATTCGCTCGACAATCTCTTTCTGCTCGGCAAGGCATTTCGGAAAACTGATGATGACGCGCTGCAGATTGGTTGGATTTATGTTCACTTGCTGGACGGCTGGAGTCGCAAATCTACGAAGTGATATCTGAGAGCTGGGTTGATTTAGCCAATACGAGAAAAATTGAGGCAAAACCTGATCGCGCCAAAGATTTATTCTAACAAGGTAGGATGCGAATGAGCAATTGGGCAATTCTGCATGCCATATCGCAGCTTTACCTACGTGGTCCATAGAGTTTGTTCGATTGTAAAGAACATCACCTAACCGGAGAGTTAAACTGAAAGCAGCGGGATCATTCGAATATTTCATATCAGAAACATCGAATTGACCCAGCTGAATATTATTCATCCGCAAAACCGGGATCCCGTCACTGTCGTCATTTAGGCTGGTTGAAATGCCATACTCTGCCGACCTTACTACGTCTGCAACCTTGTGAATGTCCCATTCCGTCGGCAGCCAGCCTATGGGAGTTTGCTTGTAGAGGCCGGGAGCCTCGTCTCGGGGCGGACGTACCTTGCTGTCCTTGCCGAGCCCGCGCGTGAACAGATCGTGCATCAGCCCGGCCTTGATCTGCTGGTACTTTCCGATCAGCGCCTCAGTCTTCTCGATGGCGAGGTCGACGATTTTGAGGATTTCGGAGATCTTGTCTTGTTGCTCTCTAGGCGGGAGCGAAATGAGCGTCCGGCCGATGGCACTATTGGATAGGCCATATCTCGTTGAACCCGCGGCCGTGCGACCAAAATAAGCAGTGGTTTTCGATGCTGACAGTTGCTTTGCGAGGAATATTGGATTGACCAGCCTTAGGTTCGGCTTGATCAGTGCTAAGTGATAGCCGCAAATTAGATTGTCGATCTCCTCGATGACGACTGCCGATATGCCTATATCGTCAGGCGTTTCCGAGTCCTTCGTAATCATCACATCCCACAAAGACACCTTGAACCTCGCGCACTCGTCAAGGCTCGCTGTGGCTTGCATGAAGTCGATGTCGCTGCGGATGTAGTCGTTCGAATAGACATTCATGTAGTTGCAAAGTCTCACGGGAATCTGGCCCGGGTATGATTTTTTATCGACGTTACTCACACGGATCTCAGCCAGCTCTGATAGCTTGTAGCTCCTCCATTCACTCATAGCCGAGCTCCATCAGGAACTTTTTCAACTGCGTGGTGGCTATGTCGCGCTCTGCTTCGAGATTGCGTGCGGTGACGGCGTATTTTTCGAACAGGTTCTCGATGACGCCCACGCAGGCGCGCTGATCGGCGCGCAGGTACGCTTGGTAGGCTTCTGTCAATTGCCGGCCGAGCCGATCGGTGATGACCTTGCGAGCGTCATCGCGCGAAATCTTTGCACGGGCACTCGCAACGAGGTCTTCACGCTTGCTTTTGATGCCCGCTAGCTTTGCCTTCAATTCTTTCTGCTCGTCCTCCAGTGCCTTGTGGCGAGCGAGGCTCGCCTCGACCTGCTGCGCCCGTTCAAAGGCTGCGCCGCCGTTCTTGATGGCCTCTTGCAACTTTACGGCATAATCTGATTTGTGCCGGATCTTTTTGGCCAGCTGCAGGATGCGGTTGCCGTTGTCGAACTGCGGATCGCGCTGGGTGTAGCCATCAGTACAATAGTGCGCCTTGTCGGCATCAGCGGGTAACTTCCCTGCCAGCTTGATTTCGGTGAAGATATTGCCGGCGAGATCTTTGATCTGCCTCAGCTGCTCCTTCCATAGCACCTTGGCTTCCTTCAGCTCCTCTTTCTTGGCCTTTACCTCGTCGGAGGGAAGCATGCCGGTTTCGTCGGTGTCCTCGAAGTCTTCTTCGCCCGCAGCGGCAAACAGCGTTTGCAGCTCAGCCAGTCGTGCCTCCGCCCGCTCCTGCTCTTCCAGCACCTCCGGGAACTGGCTGGCGAGAAGTTCAGCATCGGGGATCAGCTCCGGCCCCCAGCCACTGGCCGCGATCGATTTGAAATCGGCCTTCAGAACCGAGACGTAATTGGCGAACGCGCCGCGGATTTGTGAACTGTTAAGGAGTTGTTGGTCGCCAAACGCTTTCTCGATGCTTTTCATGAGGCTGCGGCGCAGGCGATAAACGTTGCCGGAATTCTCGTGCTGGTTCTCCGGGTCAGGAGCCAGCGCTTCGACCGCCGGCAGATTCTGCTGCCACCAGTCATTGAGCTGTCGCAGGAACCGCTCCTGCCGCTTTGTCACTCCCGGATGCGCGGCAACAAACGCGCCTATGGCGCGCTTCTTCTCGAGAGCATCGGCGAAATTGAGATATTTGTCGTCGCGCGGCGTGAAGCAGGCATCGCGCAGGCCTTCGTAGTTTTGCCAAAAGTGGCCGAGTGCATCGACTTCCGCGATCGGCACGCCGCCGTGAAGATGCGCGCGTACGTCCTGCGGTTCCGGGGGCGGGGCGTTGTCCACATAGCGGCGGATGTTGCAGTTGAAGTCTTCCGCCGTGATCTCTGCCCGTGGCACACGGCGGCAATAGCCGTCGATGTTCTCGCCCGAGCGATAGGCGTGGACGATGCGATCGATGTCTTCCGGCCGCAGGAAGTTCTGCTTGCCTTCTCGATAATCGCGGTCAGCGTTGATGAAGAGGACGTGGTCGCGATCTTTGGCGCCGGCTTTATTCATGACGAGTATGCAGGCCGGGATGCCAGTGCCATAGAACAAGTTTGCCGGTAGGCCGATAATTGCCTCCAGATATCCCTGTTCAATAAAGTATTTCCGCGCTTCGCGCTCATCGCCGCCGCGGAACAGCACGCCGTGCGGCATGATAGTGGCGAGGCGGCCATCGTGCTTAAGCACCGCCAGCATATGCTGGACGAACATCAGGTCGCCCTTCTTGCCGCTCTCAGGCATGAACACCTTGAAGCGGCCGGGGAAGTCGATTCCTTTTTTGATGTAGTTCTGACTGAACGGTGGATTGGCCAACACCCGGTCGAAGCGCTTCAACTCACCGCCTTCTACGAGATGCTGCGGCTTCTTAATCGTGTCCTCCTGGCGGATGTCCGCATGCGGGATGCCGTGCAGCAGCATGTTCATCTTGCAGATTGACCAGGTAGTTCCAATCTTCTCCTGGCCGTAGAGCGCCACCTCGTCGGCATCGCCGCCATTTTCGCGCACATAGTCGCGTGTCTGGATCAGCATACCGCCCGAACCTACCGTCGGGTCGTATACGCTCATGTTCTCCTGCGGGTCGCAGATCTCGACGCAGACCCGCACTACGTCGGCCGGAGTGTAGAATTCGCCGGCCTTCTTGCCCGCTGAATCGGCGAAATATTTGATCAGCCACTCATAGGCGGCACCAAGGAGATCGGGAAACTCGAAGTCCTCGTCCTTGAGTGGAATTTTCTCGAAGTTCTGAATGAAGTTGACGAGGGTATCGTCATCGAGAGTGCGCTGGCCGATCTTCTTGTTGAAGTTGATGTGCTTCAACACGTCCTGAAGGGCGTCGACGTTTTTATCCTCGATCGCCTCTAGCGCGATATTGAGAGAAGTTCCGACATTAACCTTTAGGTGCTTCAGCGCTGGATGGTGGACAATTTCCTCCTCGCCGTCTTCGCCCTTTCGCCGCTCATCCCATCCCTCGTTCCACCGCGCTTCTTTAGGGACATAGAAGTACTTTCCGGAATAATGATCTTCGTCCTTCAGTTCGCGCTCGATGTCGGCCGGCTTCATGCCTTTCGCTGCAAACTGCTTGCGGAGTTCGTCGCGCCGCTGGTCGAAAAGGTCGCTGGCACGTTTCAGAAATAGCATGCCGAAGATGTATTCCTTGTACTCGCTCGCATCCATGTTGCCGCGAAGATCATCGCAGGCATCCATGAGCAAGCTTTCGAGGCGGGAGAGCGTGAGTTTGAAGCGCATCAGCTAATCCAAAGGTTCATCTTTGCCCCCTGGACAGGAGACCGCGCGAACTGAGGAGTCCGTCAATGATCAAGGCTGTCCGGTGCAGGCCGGCGACAACCTAGGGAGCTTCGTGATGTGTAGCAACTGTCGTGCTGCTGTGCGCTGCGATCGGTGCGCAGTTCCCCGACTGCGAAAGGCGCTGGAGAGCAGCGGTTTTCAGCAACGCGGTATATTTGCGCTTGTTCGATGTCGCTGAATCTCGGCATCGTATAATATGGTCCTCAAAGTGCTGCAATAACGTAGGAGACAAAACCGATGACCGGGTTTTCACCGCTAGTGCTTGCCGCATTCGTTGTGCTGGGAGTGCTGCTCGTTTGGGCGACGCTCAAGATTGAGATGTGGCTTGTCTACCGTACGCACAACCGCGCCATGGCGGACGCCGAGCGCATCCTGGCCGAGCATGATGAAGACGAACAGCCGGCGCTTCGCGCAACATGACTGACGAGCGCGTAGCGCTGGGCTTCTAACCCTCAATTCCCCGACGTTGATAAAAAATTCAAAAATCTCGATTACCCCTCTTGTCACTTCGATGCGAATCTGTACGAATCGTTGCCATCGTCGCGAGACGCATGAGTTGACCCGGCCGGACAGCCTCCGAGCCGGGTTTTTTCGTTTCCGATTGATCCGGCAAGCTGCACGCATCCGCGCACCTGTACCGAGCCAAGCCAATCCTGTTTGCTGTGCGAAGACATTTGGCCGTCACGCGAAAGCGCTGCGTTCACAACTTCCGATAGGGTGTGAAGCGTGAGGCGGTACTCCTGCGTCAGACCGCGCACGCAGTCACGGGCTACACGCAGCGCAAGCAGCGCTTGCTTACGCCGGCGCGCCACGCCGACAGTCTATTCCATCGATGGACGACGACCCGCTTTCCTTTTGAGGCTTTGCATGGTCCGAGCATCAAATCCTGTGAAGGAGGCGCTGACGGCGGCCATCGACTAACTCGTCTGTGAGCCCTTACCCGAAGTATGACTAGGAAACCCAGGTGATGGGGACGAGCGCTATGAGTCCATACAACCGGTGCTCCCGCGGGTCCTTTCCAGCACCCCACCGCCCTTAGCGGCGCGGCGGCCCCCCCCACAGCGCGTATTTCTGGAGCTCAAAAAAGTG
>Ga0256783_1000084_pt1 | contig 27974 bp, 29 predicted proteins | sample MC6MC0934MT_FD_189995 | JGI IMG/M metagenome (GOLD analysis project Ga0256783, IMG submission 189995) | Metatranscriptome of enriched soil aggregate microbial communities from Iowa State University, Ames, United States - MC6-MC0934-MT... | ecosystem: Environmental > Terrestrial > Soil >... | reverse complement strand
TGAAGAGCGGGTCGCGCGAAGGAGAATCGATCATGGGTGAAGTCAATTTTGTGACGCCGTTTGCCGAGCGTTTTGAAATGCGGGTGCCGGTCGTCCAGGCGCCGATGGCGGGCGCGACCACGCCGGAGCTGGTGGCCGCAGTATCGAATAGCGGCGGCCTGGGGACGCTGGCGGGCGCGGCGCTGTCGCCGGAGAAGATTGCAACCGATGTCGCGGCGATTCGCGCGCTCACCGATCGTCCGTTCGGCGTCAATCTGTTTGTACTGGAACCGGCCTCGCCGGACGACTCCACAGTGCGCCGCGCGCTCGAAGCAATCGACCCGGTGCGCGCGGATCTCGGCTTGCCGCCGGGCCGGCCGCTCGAACGCTATGCGCCCGATTTTCGCGCGCAACTGGAGGCGCTGATCGAGTCGCGCGTGCCGGTGGTCAGCTTCACTTTCGGGGTGCTGTCGAGCGAGGACGTCGCGCGGCTTCATGCCAACGGTCAGTATGTAATCGGCACCGCGACGCACGTCGCCGAAGGTGTCGCGTGGCGTGACGCCGGCGCCGACGCAATCGCCGCGCAAGGATCGGAGGCAGGCGCGCATCGCGGTACGTTCATCGGCTCATTTGAAGAAGCGCTGGTTGGCACGATGGCGCTCGTACCGCAACTCGTCGATGCAACCGGGCTGCCGGTGCTGGCTGCGGGCGGCATCATGGACGGACGCGGGATCGTCGCCGCGCTTGCGCTCGGCGCACAAGCCGCCGTGATGGGCACCGCGTTTTTGACGAGCCGCGAGAGCGCTATACCGCAGGCATGGAAAGAGCGGCTGCGTTCTATCACGGACACATCGACTTCAGTGACGCGTGCAATCACAGGCCGTCACGCCCGCGGCATACGTAATCCGCTGATGCAGCGTTTGAGCGATACGCCGCAGAACATCGCGCCGTATCCGGTGCAGAACGCATTGACGCAAGAGTTGCGTCAGACGGCCGCCCGCGCGCAGAACGGCGACTATCTCTCGTTGTGGTCGGGGCAGGGCGCACCGTTGGGCCGTGCGCGACGCGAAGACTTCGGCGCTGCTGAACTGATGGAGCAACTCGAGCAGGAATGGCGTGCGGCAAGCGCGCGTATTGCGGCATTCGGGCGCTGATCGGCATGAGTCAGGCGTGCATCGCCCCCGCTTGCGATGCACGTCGTTTTCACAATCAAAAGCCGCTCGAAACTTATTCGAACCATTAACGGTTTAACCCGCTAAAAGCTTGAGACCGGGTTCCTCAATGAACGCTTTACATAGCGGAAACCCGCATGGGCTGGAGTTCTCCGGCCCGCCATGCAAGCCGGAAACGGTCGCTGTTGGATAAACGCTATTAGTGTTCATCCCACTTCCTCAAAAAAGTCCCACAAATTAATTTGATAGCCTACACTTGCGCGCAAGTACGGGTCGCCGCCTGCCACAAACAGTCCGGCGAACGTGCTGGCCAAGTGCATGAACGATGCAACCGGCGTGGTCGTCCACGGGACTGAGCGACACGTGTAGGGGAAGCGGGGGCACAGGGCGATTACGTTGTTTTTGGGACCGAAACTGGAGACTTACATGAACATCAAGATTCAAAAGCTGTTGCCGATCAGCGCTGCGGCGATGCTGTTCGCGACGTTGGCAACATCGGCTGCGGCTGACACGGTCGTCAAGATCGGTCACGTTGCACCGTTGACTGGCGGTATCGCTCACCTGGGGAAAGACAACGAAAACGGCGCTCGCCTCGCGGTTGAAGAAATCAACGCGAAGGGCCTGACGATTGGCGGCCAGAAAATCACGCTGCAACTCGACGCACAAGACGACGCAGCCGACCCGCGTACCGCTACGCAGGTCGCGCAGAAGCTGGTCGACGATAAAGTCGTCGCAGTGGTCGGCCACCTGAACTCGGGCACGTCGATTCCGGCTTCGAAGATCTACAGCGATGCAGGCATCGTGCAGATCTCGCCGTCGGCAACGAACCCGGCCTACACGCAACAAGGTTTCAAGACGACGTACCGCGTCGTCGCAACTGATGCGCAACAAGGTCCGGCACTGGCTAACTACGCAGCCAAGGGTCTGAAAGTGAAGAGCGTCGCGATCGTCGACGACTCGACCGCTTATGGCCAGGGTCTCGCGAACGAATTCGAAAAGACCGCAAAGTCGCTGGGCCTGAACGTGATGTCGCATGACGCGACGAACGACAAGGCTGTCGACTTCCGCGCAATTCTGACGAAGATCAAGGGTGAGAATCCGGACGCCATCATGTACGGCGGCATGGACGCAACCGGCGGCCCGTTCGCGAAGCAAGCCAAGCAGCTCGGCCTGCGTGCGAAGGTGCTGGCAGGCGACGGCGTGTGTACCGACAAGCTGTCCGATCTGGCCGGCGACGCAACCGACAACATCGTCTGCTCGGAAGCCGGTATGGCGCTCGAGAAGATGGAAGGCGGCCCGGCGTTCCAGGCAAAGTATCAGAAGCGTTTCGGCCAGCCGATCCAGATTTACGCTCCGTTCACGTATGACGCGGTGTACATCATCGTCGACGCAATGAAGCGCGCTGGCTCGACCGATCCGGCGAAGATCCTGGCTGCAATGCCGAACACCGACTACAAGGGTGTGATCGGCCAGACGACCTTCGATTCGAAGGGCGACCTGAAGCACGGCGTGATCTCGCTGTACAACTACAAGTCGGGCAAGAAGACGCTGCTCGACGTCGTGAAGATGTAAGAGCGCATGTACGCGGGCAGCTTGCGCTGCCCGTGAACGCATGATTAAAAAAGGCACGCGTACCGTCAGGTCGCGTGCCTTTTCTTTTGATGCCGCGCGTTGTTGCTAGATTTTCAGGCGTCGCAGTACTTTCGGGCCCGCGAACGCAATCAACGCACAACACACGGCGACAACGGAAAGCCCGATCGACAGATTGGTCACCTGCGCGACTGCACCGATCACCACTGGCCCGAACAGCAGCCCGAAATACGCGAGCCCCGCGACGTGCGCGAGGCCTTCGGCTGCGTGAATGCCCTTTACGCTCGCCGCGGCCGCGAACAGCACCGGCATCATGTTGGCCAAGCCGAGGCCCATCAACGTGAAGCCGACTAGCGCGGCGACCGGCGTCGGCAGCAGGAGCGCGCCGATCATTCCTGCGAGCGCGAGCGTTGCGCTGCCCATTACTAGTTGCGGAGCGCCGAAGCGTGCGCGCACGGCGTCGCCGGCAAAACGGGCCGCCGCCATGCCGCCGGAAAACGCGGCATACGCAGCGCTCGCGAGCGCGGGCGTGGCGAGGACGACGTCACGCATATAGACGGTCGCCCAGTCGTACATTGCGCCTTCTGCGATCAGCGCGACGAGCGCCATGGTGCCGAGCGCCCACAACGCCGGCGAGCGCCAACGATTGGCGCGCGGCGTCGCGGAATCCGGATGATCGTCGTGCGGTACATGCGGCAACACTGCCGGACACGCGGCGATCAGCACCAGTGCGCTGACGGTGGCCGCCAACGCCAGATGCACGGCCGGCGCCATGCCGTGCGCGAGCAGCGCGCCGCCCGCCGCCGCACCGAACATCCCGCCGACGCTGAACATGCCGTGCAACGACGACATGATCGGCTTGCCCAACGCTTTCTCAACGGCGCTGGCCTCAGCGTTCATGGCGACATCGAGCGTGGCCATGCCCGCGCCGAACGTTGCCAGCACGATCAGCAAAAGCCAGTAATACGGCACCACCAGGATCAATGCGGCGCAGACCGCCATCACGAGGCCGCCGGTCAGGCAGGCGCGGCGTGTGCCGACACGCGCGATCCACGACGCATTGGCGGCCATCGCGCCGATCGAGCCGCCGGCGACGGCGAGAAGCGCCAGCGACAGCAATGCTGGACTAAGCTGGAAACGGTCGCGCACGGTTGGCACGTGCACACCCCACGACCCGTACACCATCCCGGCGATGAAAAACACTGCCATGGTCGCAATGCGGGCTCGCTGACGAACTGTGTAGGACAGATCTCGGTGAGCGGCGGGGATGGCGGCGAAGTCGGGAGAGCGATCGGACAAGGAAGTCTCGTGGAGAAAGATGCTGGGAGAAAGCGCACTGAAAGCGAATTTCCGATTCTAACCAGGCACGCTGTCTTATGCTTGAAGCGCTCGAGACCATGAAAGCTACGTCCGGAGGCGATCGGCGCCGACTGCAAGCGCTGGCGCCGGCCCTAGGCGATAGCTCAGGCGTCCCCCGTGCAACTGCGCTTTCGGGTCTCCGGCGAGCAGAGTTCATTCATCAAGGAAAGCAATTGAACATTCCCGCACAAGCGCCATTGCACCTGCTGCATACCTCCGCCGTCGGTACGCTCGCGACGCACGCTCGCCAGCCGGAAGGTTTCCCTTATCCGTCCGTGCTGCCATTCGCGCCAGACGCGCGCCACCGGCCTACGATTCTGATAAGTCGGCTCGCCGAGCATACGCACAACCTGCATGCGGACCCGCGGGCCGGCTTTCTCGTCGTCGACGCGCCCGACGGCGACGTGCTCAATGGGCAGCGCGTCACGTTGCTGGGAACGTTTGAACCGGTCGATCCGGCGCCGGAACTCGTCGCGCGCTATCTGCGCTATCACCCTGACGCGGAGCGCTACCTCGTTCTCGGCGACTTTACGTTCTGGACCATGACGCTCGACCGCCTGCGCTATATCGGCGGGTTCGGTGCGATGGGGTGGCTTGGCGGCGACGAACTGGACCCGCTGCCCGCGCTGGAATCCGATCAGGAAGAAGCACTCATAGGTGAATTCACCGATGCGTTTTCAAACCGATCCGGTTATCAGATCATCGGCGTGGACCGGTATGGCGCTGATTTAAGAAAAGATGGGCTTCGCAAACGTTTTCCATTCGACAGCGGAATGCCAGATCGGGAAACCTTGCACGTGGCGCTAGAAGATTGCATGAGGCGACAAACAGATTAGGCGTTTATTGCCGATTGCCAAAGACCTTATCGCAGAAAAGACGGCGGGAAAGTTCTATCGCAATATGTTACGTGGTCTCATATCAAGCTTTCATGAAATGACATGTTCGGCCGTTGAAACGTATCTTAATTTTCATCTGCTGATAATTAATCCCATAATTACCGACACGACAAGGCCTTCCGCTGCAAAATGCGGACATGGCCAATTGAAAGGGAACACGTGGACACGGCGCCGAACGGAAAGTTTTTGAAACGAAGAAGTATTAGTTTCACGCCGATGCATTTGTAGTCTTTCTATTTTGTGTTAATCTCGCGTTCAAATTCCGAGGCATGAACACCTTCAAAGGGCAAGCTGGCTTAAGACTGGCAGTCGTTAATTCAAACCACAAGGGAACCTATGTCTTCCTACAAGGAACTACTCGCGCAGCGAGAGAAGCTTGAAAAGCAGATCGAAGAGGCTAAGTCGCGCGAATACGCGGAAGTGCTGAACGAAATCAAACAGAAAATGGCCGACTACGGCATCTCGCTTAGCGAACTGGGCGGCGGCCGGGCACCTAAAGGCGCCAAAGCCGCGCGTCCGCGCGCTGGCGTTGCACCGAAATATCGTGACCCGGAATCCGGCAGCACGTGGTCCGGACGCGGCAAACCGCCGCGGTGGATTGCCGGTCTCGATCGTGAGAAGTTTCTGATTCAAAAGTAATTCCCTCGGAATTACTCAGATGTAAATGGCTGCCCCATTAAATGTAATACGAATACGAGCCGGTCGCGCGAGCGCTGCTGCCTCGTCATGAAAGGTCGCGTGTTGTTCGGAACGCGACCTTTTCATTGTCGCGCCTAAACCATCCAAAGTTGCCGCACGCGCCTACTTCGCGTAATTGGAATGCGAATAGTTTTCGTTTTCATAAGCGGCTGATTTTTATGGATGTTTTTCGAGCCAACGCAGTTTAAGAAGGCCCGGCGGGTAGAATGTAGGCATTGAACTCCTGCTTTCTTCAAGATGCCCTCCGCCGCCGTTGAGTCCGCCGAGAAACACCGCGTCGCGCGCAAAAGTGCGTTTGTCAGTATTGCGCTGAATGCCGTATTGATGGCGCTGCAAATCGCCATCGGCGTGTTCGCGCACTCACAGGCACTCGTGGCCGACGGCATCCATTCTCTTGCCGATCTGATTTCAGATTTTGTCGTGCTGTTTGCCAATCGGCACAGCGGCGCAAAGCCGGATGCGGATCACAATTACGGGCATAGCCGTTACGAAACGGTCGCTTCGTTATTTCTTGGCGCGCTGCTCATTGCAGTCGGCGTCGGCATGTTGTGGCGTGCCGGCACTCGCCTGGCCGATCTCGACAACATTCCGGCCGTTCATCTGAGCGCTCTGTTCGTGGCAGTGCTCGTGCTCTTTTCCAAAGAAGGACTGTTCCGCTACATGCTGCGCGAAGCGCAGCGCGTGCGCTCAGCCATGCTGATTGCTAACGCGTGGCATGCGCGGTCGGACGCGGCGTCGTCGCTGGTGGTCGCGCTCGGTATTCTCGGCAGTCTCGCCGGCGTGCGGATGCTCGATCCCATCGCTGCCGCAATCGTCGGTTTCATGGTGGCGCGTATGGGCTGGATGTTCGGGTGGGACGCGCTGCAGGATCTGTCGGACCGCGCGCTAGACGAAGCAGCCACTGCCGACATGCGCGCACTGTTGCTGTCGACGCCGGGCGTGCGCGACGTCCACGAACTACGAACGCGAAAAATGGGCGACTTCGCGCTAGTCGACGCACATATTCTGGTCGATCCGCTGATCTCGGTGTCCGAAGGGCATTACATCGCCGAAAGTGCACGCCTGCGTGTGTTGAGCGACAACCGTGTGCTCGACGCGCTGATCCACGTTGATCCCGAGAACGATGCGGTCGCGCATCCGCCGGTCGGGTTGCCTTCGCGCGAGCGGATCGTTGCCGACGTGAACGCGGCATTGGCGACGGTCGGCCTCAAGGCCGCGGCGGTCAACATTCATTATCTGAGCACCGGGCTCGACGTCGAAGTCGTACTGCCCGCGCGATCCTTGCGCCATGACAACGGCGAAAGCATGGGGGCGCTTGAACGTGTCGACCTCGCCGCGCTCAAGCGCCGCCTTGGCGCGCGCAAGCTCGATTTACTGCGCGAAGTCGACACACCGTCGGCGCAAAGCGGTTCGTCGACGCAGGCCGGCGCGGGTGCGGATCGTCACAAGAGCACGGTCCCGCACGGCACCAGCTAAGGCGCGAGAGGATGCAACTCGACGCGACGCGTCGAACGCCGCTGCAACCCTCGTTGAACGAGCCACCGCACGCAGCCGCACCGGCTTGTGCTGCAACTAAACGGCCCGCGGCTATCCAACACAGCGAACCTCAGCGCACGTCCGCGCATATCACAGCGGTAGTTGCGTATCGAATTTGATTTCGCGCAGCACGACGCTCGTGCGTACTTGAGCAACCGCTGGAATCTTGAAGATGCGTTCGTGAAGGAACGTGTCGTACGCCTTGATGTCCGGGGCCACGATCTTGAGGATGTAATCGGACTCGCCGGTGGTGCTGTAGCACTCAGTCACTTCCGGGCAAGTGGCGATTTCCCGCTCGAACTGTTCGACGCCGCCTTCGGTATGACGCGTGAGGTGAATGTGCGCGAGCGCGCACACGTGCAGTCCCAGCTTCTCGCGATCCAGCAGCGCCGTGTAGCGCTGGATCACGCCCGATTGCTCCATGTCCTTGATGCGCCGCCAGCAAGGCGTGCTCGACAGACCGACCTGGTCGGATATTTCTTGCACCGAGCGGCGTGCATCTAGCTGCAAAAGGCGCAGGATTTTTTGAGAGAACGTATCGAGTGTCAACTGCGCCTCCGTTGGCGTCGCCGTATCACCGCATGGTAGAGGGCGCGAAAACGAAACGCAATGCAAAACGGCCTGAGCGAGGGAGATTACCTAATTTGCCGGTTCCTCAGCGGGATTTTGTCCTGACGCGTCCCCTTCTACGCCGGCCGCCGAGCCTGCCGCTTGCATTGCGCGCAGATCCTTCAGCATGTTGCAGAAAAGCGCGCCCTGCTCGATAGCGTCGTCTAGCGCCACATGGGTATGCGGATGTTCGTCGAACCAGTGTTTCGGAAAGCGCGGCTTGATGTTCTTGCGATACGGCAAGCCGGTCATTGCGAACGCGAGTGTCTTGATGTCGAGCGCCGACCACGAGAACGGGCAACGGCCGACAAAGCGCATCATGTACCAGAACATGTAGGTGAAGTCGAAGCCGGCCGGCATCGCGACGAACACCGGTTTGCCGGGCAGCGCCTCGACCCAGTCGACATACGCCGCGAGCGCCGCCTCCGGACGTTGCAAGTCCTTCCGGCACGCTGCCCAGGCTTCCGGCTGCGTCTTCCACCACGCTTCTTGCACGGGATGCGGCGCGGCGCCTTCGAGCAACTCCAGATTCGCGGAGAAAGTGGCGATGAGTTGCTTGTCTTCCGTATAGGCCGCCGACGCGAAGCTCAACATCGAATGCGGACCGGGAATCGGGCCGTCCGCTTCGACGTCGGTGCTGACATAGATTTCGCTGCTCATGCGACGACTCCGTCGGCAACATAGGGATTGCTACGCCGCTCCGCGCCGAAGGTCGACGTCGGACCGTGGCCCGGGACAAAGGTGACGTCGTCGCCGAGCGGCCAGAGCTTTTCGCGAATCGAGCGCACCAGATCCGGATGATTGCCGCGCGGAAAATCTGTACGGCCGATCGAACCCGCGAACAGCACGTCGCCGACCAGCGCTAGCCGATGCGCACGGCTAAAGAACACGACGTGGCCGGGCGTATGCCCGGGGCAGTGATAGACCTCGAGCGTCTCGTCGCCGAATTGCACGGTGTCGCCATTGTCGAGCCAACGATCGGGCTCGAATGCGTCGGCTGCAGGAAAGCCGAACCGCGTGCTCTGATCGGGCAGTTTGTCGAGCCAGAAGCGTTCGTCGGGATGCGGGCCTTCAATCGGCACTCCGTAATGCGTGGCGAGTGTCTTCGCGCCTGCGCAGTGGTCGATGTGACCGTGGGTCAGGAAGACTTTCTCGACGCTCACGTTCTGGCGCGTGATCTCAGCCTGAATGACGTCCAGATCGCCGCCCGGATCGACGACGGCCGCGCGCCCGGTTGCCTCACAAACGAGCAACGAGCTGTTTTGCTGGAACGGCGTGACGGGGATCAAAGTGACTTTCATGAATGACGGCGCCGCGGTGAAAACGTTGATTGTACCGGCGTCTCGACGCGTCGCGCCGACGTTCGCCGGCGCCCGCGAATGCTTGCGGCGCAGCGTTTCGTCTGCTCATTCTTGCAGCAATGGTGAAGATTCATCAAGGTTTTCAGTCGCTTAGCAACACAGCATTCTGTTTTGGGTATAATGGACCCCATGCACGAGGAATCGTGCTGCCACAAGGCGATGCGTCCCTATCACAAATAGGAGCGCGGATCGCCACTCAAGTATGGGCTGTCGCGGTTTTGGACGGCCATCAGGTATCGAGCTTTCGATGCACACGTCTTGCCCAGCCAGGCGCCACGCGCCTGCTATGACTCTTACGGTCGTGACGCTGGGTGGGGCCTACGCCGCCGTTCCTGCACGCTGAGTCTCGCGCGCAAGAACGTGTTTGCCACGTTCGATGGCGGCATGTGGGGTCTGGTCAGGCTGCCGGGGACAGGTTGCGCCAGACGTGAAAATTAACCGTGCGGTAGCGGCTGAATGAGCCGCATCCGGGCTTTGACGTTCTGCGCTCGTCTGCGCGGCGCGTTGTCGTCCTTTGCCGCCGGAGTCGCAGGCAACACGCTCAACTACGCGTGATGCGGCTCGACAATTTGATTGCACGTCTTATGAAAACTCGGTTATCCCGTAGTCTGGGGACACTTTTTGCCTTTTTTGTGCTGGCCGGTTGCGCCACGCCGCCGGGCGTCGACAACAGTGTCGCAAGCGCCGTGCCGCTCCGCACAAAAAACACGCAAGCTGCGTCTTTCGGACCGCAAGCCTACGGCAGCGCGCCGGTGTCCGCCGATGCTGCCGCGCAAGGGCCATCGCTGGCCGATGCAAAGCCTCTTTCGGATGACGGTACCGGTGCTTCGGACTTTCATCAGACCGGACGCGCCTCCTGGTACGGCCGCGGCTTTCATGGCCGCCGCACCGCCAATGGCGAGCGTTACGACATGCACGCGCTGACCGCCGCGCATCGCACGCTGCCGCTCGGTTCGTATGTGCGAGTGACGAATCCCGCCACTTCGCGTTCTGTCGTCGTGCGGATCAACGACCGCGGCCCGTACGCTCGCGGCCGCGTGATCGATCTGTCGATGGCGGCAGCGAATGTTCTCGATATGCGCCACGCGGGCACCGCGCGCGTGAAAATCGAAGGTGTGACTCAGGACGAAGCGCGCCAGGCGCGTGACGAAACGCTGGCGTCCGATTCGGGTCCGATCGCGCAGAAGTAATAGGCGCAGGGCGCTGTTTGCGTCGGTCGGTATGGCGAGCTACGTCCGCCTGCAGAAAAAAGAAGGGCCGCTCGTGCACATGGGCGGCCCTTTTTGTTTGATCTTTGCTGCTGCGTGTAAGGCGCTGCCGCTTCTCTCAATCGTCTCCTTTCTTGAGCGCCAGTGCGCGCGTGTACAGCGCGTTGCGCGACGCGCCGGTGATCGACGCCGCGATCCTCGCCGCGCTGCTCACCGTCAACTCCTCCAGCAACATTTCGAGCAACGCGTCGTGATCGTGTTCGCCGGCCGTTTCCTGCTGCGCGCCTTCGACCACCAGTACGAACTCACCGCGTTGGCGGTTTGGATCGGCGGCGAGCCACGTTGGCGCTTCGGCCAGGGTGCCGCAATGCAAGGCTTCGTGTAACTTCGTCAGTTCTCGCGCGATGAGCAGCTTGCGCTCGCCGCCCCACGCATCGGCCAAAGCCTGCACCGTTTCTACGATGCGGTGCGGCGCTTCGTAAAAGACCATCGCGTGCGGATGCTGCGCGAGCGTTTGCAGCGCGGCGGCGCGGGCTTTAGGTTTCGGCGGAAGGAAGCCGAGGAACGAGAACGTCGAGACCCAATCTCCCGCAGCGCTCAGCGCAGTGGCAAGTGCACTCGCGCCCGGCAGCGGAATCACTGCGAAGCCCGCTTCGCGAGCCGCGTCGACGAGCTTTGCGCCCGGATCGGAAATGCCGGGTGTGCCCGCGTCGGACACATAGGCCACGCGCTCGCCTGCTTGCAAATGCTCGACGATGCGTTGCGCGGCGGCTCGCTCGTTATGTTGATGAACCGCGATGAGCGGCTTCGAGATGCCATAGCGCGCGAGCAACTGACCGGTGTTGCGCGTGTCTTCCGCGGCGATGCGATCCACGAGTCCGAGCACATGCAGCGCGCGCAGCGTGATGTCGGCGACGTTGCCGATCGGCGTGGCCACTACATACAGCGCGGCGGCGGGGTACTGCTGTCCTTGCGCGAGTTCAGAGAGAGGAGTCATGAGGCAGAAAACGCAAACGGACGGAATGAGGCCGTCATTGTGCCACGCAGCGCCGCGCGTTCCGGCTGGCGCGAGGAGTGCCGACGCGGCGGGGAAGAAGCCGAACGCAAGCGCCGCCATAACGAACAACTTTTCCGGACAGGCGGGGTCCAAACTCGTCGGCGCGGCGTTCGAGTTGCGTGCGCAGGAGTTTTTGCAGCGTCAGCGTTTGCGGTTCGTGGCGCGCAATGTGTCTTGCCGCGGCGGGGAAATCGATCTCGTGATGCGCGAGCGCGATGGCGCGCTTGTATTCGTCGAAGTTCGTGCGCGCGCGCAACGCAAGTATGGCGGCGCGGCTGCGAGCATCGGTTGGCAGAAGCGGCAACGAATCGTGCGCGCCGCGCAGCACTATCTTGCGACTCAGCGTTCGGATTCGCGGGATCAGCCTGCTTGCCGCTTCGACGTGATTGCGTTCGAAGCGGGGCGCCTCGTCTGGTTACGCGATGCTTTCCGTGCCGACGAAGTGTGACGCAATTGCGCGGAGAACATGGGTTAGTGCGATAAACTTGCGCTCGCGTGCGAGCTACGGGGCGAAATGGTGAGATTTCAGCGTGCTTCACAGCGCATTTTGCGAGGTGTCGAAACGCACACGGTTCGTTGCGCTCAAAGTTCAGTGGAGCGCTATTGCTTGCAGCAAAACTTCATTCATACAACTTCACAACACGGCCGCATGTCGCGGCTTACTCGCGGTAGAAGATAGAGACTCGATGTCAGTCGAACGCATTCAACAACACTTCCGCGATAGCGCGGCAGTCAAACTCGAAGCTTTGGAAACCTTGTCGATGCCGATTGCCGCAGCAATCGACACGATGTTTGCCGCGCTTGCCAATGGCAACCGTATTCTCGCGTGCGGCAATGGCGGCTCCGCAGCGGACGCGCAGCATTTTGCCGCTGAACTGATTGGCCGCTTTGAACGCGAGCGGCCTGGCTTGCCGGCCGTCGCACTTAGTACCGATACGTCGGTGCTCACCGCCATCGCTAACGATTATTCGTTCGAGCAGATTTACTCGAAGCAGGTGTGGGCATTGGGCCAGCCGGGCGATGTCCTGCTCGCGATCAGCACGTCGGGCAATTCCGCGAATGTGATTGCTGCAATCGAAGCCGCGCACGAGCGCGAGATGATTGTCGTCGCGTTGAGTGGAAAGGGCGGCGGACGCATGCAGGAAGTATTGAGCGATACCGACATCCACGTGTGCGTGCCGTCAGATCGCACCGCGCGCATCCAGGAAGTGCATTTGCTGACCATCCATTGTCTATGCGACGGCATCGATGCCATGTTGCTGGGCGAAGACTGAGATTGATCCGAAGGAGAGCTAGTTGATGAGCGTATTCCGCGTCAAGAAGACACTGGTGAGAACCGTGCTGGTGGTGGGGTTTGCGGCGGGGTTGTCCGCGACGTTGCAGGGTTGTTTTCTCGCCGTTGCGGGCGCGGCGGGCGGCGGCGCGTTGATGGCGACCGACCGGCGCACAATCGGCGCGCAGACCGAGGACCGCGAAATCCAGGTGAAGGCGCTTTCGCAGATCAGTCAGAATCTGCCGGATTCGGCGCACGTCAACGTGACGGTATTCAACCGCCGCGTGCTGCTGACCGGCGAAGTGGCAGGGGATGCGTCCAAGCAGCGCGCCGAGAGTATCGTGCGTGGTTTGAACAACGTGAATACAATCGTCAACGAACTCACGATCATGCCGGCGAGTTCATTCTCTTCACGCACGAACGACACGTATCTCGAGACGCGCGTGAAAACCGCGCTGATCGCTGAGAAGGATATTTCGGCGAACGATTTCAAGGTCGTCGCCGAGCGCGGCTCCGTGTATCTGATGGGCCTCGTCACGATGGACGAAGGCAATCGCGGCGCGGACGTCGCGAGCCGGGTGCCGGGCGTTACGCAGGTCGTGAAGGTCTTCCAGTACATCCAGCCGCAAGAGGCCGCGGCGGCAAATGCGGCTGCGGCGACAGCGCCTGTTGCCGCGTCGCAGCCGGACGCTGCCGCGGCGACGGTTGGAACGATTCCTGACTCGTCGGTTAGCGCGAGGCCGCTCGAGCAGCAGGCGCCGGCGCCGGTCACGAACTCGAACGCGGTGCATCCGGGCAATCCTAAGGCGCCGCAATGAAGCTCGGGGTTGTTGGGGTTGTTATCGCTTCTTTGATGTTCGGGGCGGCGAGCTTGTTTGTATCGACGGCCTACGCGGCCGATATGCCGAGCGGTCAGCGGATCGCTAACGCCAATGCCTGCATGGGATGCCATGCCGTGGATCGCAAACTGGTCGGTCCGTCGTTCCAGCAGATCGCCGCCAAGTACAAAGGCGACGCGCAGGCTCCCGCGAAGTTGGCGCGCAAGGTGAAGGACGGCGGCTCGGGTGTGTGGGGCATGATTCCGATGCCCGCGCATCAGTCGATGAGCGATGCGGATATTCGCGCGGTGGTCGATTGGGTGCTTGCTGGGGCGCCTTCGAAGTGAGTTTTTGCCGGGGTTGGCGGCTTGGCAAAACGGAAAATGCCTGTGCTAGAATAATTTGCACGTTGGGGGGGTAGCTCAGCTGGGAGAGCGTCGCGTTCGCAATGCGAAGGTCGGGAGTTCGATCCTCCTCCTCTCCACCAATCCGAATACCAGACATGTCCGAGAAAATTCTGAAACCCCGCAGCCGGAAGGCTTGCGGGGTTTTTTGTTTCCAGCGCTATCTAAATTGATTTATTTAGATCTGGGGGCATCGAAGGGGCATGTCGCGGGGCATCACGTGCCCATTTGTGGCAGATGCCCCACGCCCGCTCGACCTCTCCTGCGGGAGCACACGGGGATCGCAGATATCGTGGATCTGGCGATCGTTAGATCGTAGCCCGGCCCTTCCTCGTGCTGATCGATCTACGGCGTTCTTTCTGCCATTCGAATTCAGATTCTCTTCGACCGGCGAAGGAAACAGTCAAGAATCGCACCGCGACAAGCAGCAAGCATGTTGACGGTTGCGCCGGTCGTCATTGCACAGTCACCTTGTCGCTCAATATCTGGCGGCCTCCAACGACAGATACGATGCCCTCTTAGAGCGCGCACGTGCCGTCGGGCGTTATAGACGGTTGTATGGAGGAGATCGAAAAATCGATATAGCCTCGTTCCTGATAAAACTGGCTTAGGCGCTCAACATCCAATTCAAGTGTTTCTTTCACATAAACATCATTCTTTGTGTGCCACGAAGACCAATCGGATGGACGGAGTGATATCACGTTGCGTAGCGTGGGGTCCGAAAAGCGCTCGTTTCCTATGAATGCAATCTGCCGGATCTTCGCGACCGGTCCTTCGCGTATCGAAATGAGGATCGACACGCGATCACCATCAATTGGTGTCGTTGTTGTCTGAACTTCCACGCCCTGAAAGCCGCGCCCAAGGTAGAGACGTTTTAATGAGTCCATCGACTTCGCCAGCAGAGCCTTGTCCAACGGCTGACCACTTTTGACGCCGATGTCATGGAACATATCTAGCAACTTGCTCTTTTCGAATTCGTGTAGTCCCGAGAAGTCTAGTTCCGCGATGGTCGGTCGCTCGGCGACATGAAAGACTACGGTCTCTCCGTCGAGGCGCATGGTGGCATCTGCGATGAGTCCCGTGCCATATATGGCTCGCAGGCACCGTGAAGCAGTCTCGGCGGTGAGAGCGTCCCCCTTTTTCAATGGCAGGCTGGGAAGTAAAGACCCAGGCTCAAGGTGCCGCAAGCCGTCGATCTTGATGTCTTTGATGACGATGGCGGTGTTCGCAGATGCCTCCAGCCCGAACGCTGTGGCGCACACTGCCGCTGAACTTAAAAGAAGATAAATTAACGGGTTCCGCATCGTTCCTGTCTGGACAAATATCACCTGAGTCGCTTGAAGGCGTGTTACGAACGCCAACGCGCCGATCGTCACAATCCTCGCATGGCACTGCGTCGACTGTGTCTGGTTGTCGGTAAGACAGGACAGCAAATAGAGGCAGCCAGCTGAGCGGCTTACCCGTGCTGTTCATTTTGTGGGCACCATTTTCGCCCCGTAGAACTCGCGCGCAAAGCGAGCGCTCCCATGTGCGCAGCCTTGCCCCGAGTCCTTCCGGAGCTCCGATACGCAACCCGGGGGCCTCAAACGATCAGTGTCGTCGCCGCTTCTAGACCGGCTGCCTTCGCACGCGGAGAATTTTTCCCCTTTTTGTTTTTTTGCAAGATGACACCAAGTCTAGCCATACGCACTTTTGCGCAACGGAGGTTGACCGAAAAATATCTGCCGTTCACCATAGCAGCCAGATAGCTACTACTCCCGGGACCTCGGCTAGTCGATTGCACCCCTCGCTGAGCCAAACGAGCCCGGATCGTTAGGTCCATCGCAGCACGCGCTGAAGCGGGCGTAAAGCGAATGCGACTTTCCCCTCGACCAATTTCTGTAAAGTCCGTCTAATTGGTGCCGATATAATGCCATGGCAACAGTGCGTTCCCGACAAGAGAGCGTGAACTCAAGGAATTTTTTGGCAAGTTGGCTGCAGCGCGAAAACGATCGAGGGTGTATGACTGGGCAGATTATTAAAAAAATTAACAAAGAAGAAGCTGAGTACTATTGTGTGCGTCAAGAGGATGATTTTTTCGATAGAAAATCCGCTGACATAAAAGGCGCTAAACTCCAGGAAATCGCTGTTGCATTCGCAAATGGCGAAGGGGGGGCGATCGTCGTCGGAGTAGAAGACGAAAAAGTGGGGGGGGCGAATCTGGACCGTTGGAGAGGTAAAGAAAAAGTAGAAGAATATAACTCTCTTATCCAATGCCTTGTCGACCTGAATCCGGGGATCGATTTTAGGCACCATTTTTTGTACACCGACGGTTATATTGCGGGATATGTCCTACACGTCGAAATATTGAAAAGCAGGGTTGTGCACGAAACACAAAAGAAGGAAGTGTTTCAAAGGCGGGGGGCGCAATCAATGAAAATCTCAGGAATCAAAATCCAGGAGCTAATGCGTGCAAAAGGCATGACCTCCGAGGAGGAGGTTCCTTTGTGCGGTATCCGTGCCGAGCAAGTGGTCGATAGCCGACATTTAAAGCATTTTCTGGAAAATCTGCCGCTCACGGATAAGGAGCCTTTGACGTTTTTAATTCAAGAAGGGCTGCTCCGAGAGGACACGTTCGAGCCGACTGTCGCATCGATATTACTTTTCTCCGAAAATCCAAGTTCGCTATTGCCGAAACAATGCGCTGTGAAGATCGTGCGTTATGACTCAAGCGAAGATGACGTAGACCGAGATAGTCTGACCGACGATCGTCATACGATAGAAGGCCCACTTTACGACCTAATTCTAAAATCTTTCGACAAACTAAAAGAAGTGCTCACCCGGAGCCACTCTTGGACCCTGGATGGGTTGACAGATAATAAATATCCCGATGAAGCACTATGGGAAGTGCTGGTTAATTCGGTGTTACATAGAGATTATGGCGTGTCGGATAATGTTTTGATAAGTGTTTTCAGAAACAGGGTTGAATTTCGTAGTCCGGGTAGGCTGCCTGGCTACGTGACGCCGGAGAATATCTTGACTAACCGATATTCTAGAAATTCAAAGATTGTTAGATTTCTTGCGCGCTATCCAAATTCACCAAATAAGGATTTGGGCGAAGGTGTTAATACAGTTTTCGATCGCATGCATCAAGCAGGATTTGTGATGCCAAAAATCTCTGACAAAGACAGTTGCGTCACTGTCACTTTGCGTAGAGAGCCAAATCGAGACCATGGCGGGGTCATATGTGATTTCATTAAAGCTGCTGGGTCGATTAATAATAGACAAGCGTTAGACTTATTGGGATTAGACAGAGCTGAGCAAGTAACGACTCTGTTCGGCACACTGAGAGCTAAAGGAATCATCAAACGCCAAGATGAGGCGCAGACGGGTACCAAAGTTCGTTGGGTTCTAGCTTAGACCGTCTAGCTTAGTTTTGTGCACGTGCCGCTGGTGCGAGTAGGAGTTAGCGTGTGTCGGTCTTGGTCGGGCATCCCCACGTCGCTCGCCCGGAGTCACGCGATGGTTCCCGACGTTTCGAAAACAGCGAATATGCACGCTTCAATGCGCAAACGCTTGATGGAGGTGGGGAGCCTGCGGAGGCGATAATAGCGATCCTCCGAGAACCGAAGCGCGCTGGTCGACGGAGGGACTGAGTCTCTGCGGTCGGAGTTGGATCCGCAAGCAGGTAAAACAGAACTGGAAGATTGCAAAGTATAAGGATTAGTAGTGCAAGAAGGCCTATCTCAGCTATGGCTCTTCCTACAACCGCGAAATGAATACAGCCAAAGAAATTTCGAAAATTGATGGAAAGAACTTCCTGCGGGAAGCACTTGCCGTGGAGCAGGATGTGCTCCAGCGGAAGCTTGAACTTTCAGCAAGATCAATAACGCACAACGGCGTAATGGGGGAGGTGAACGAGAAGCACTTTGTGGAGATTCTGCAAAGATACCTACCACGACGGTACGCGGTAACCAACGGTATTGTTATCGACTGCAATGGAAGCACAAGCGATCAAATCGACGCAGTCATCTATGACCCTCACTACACGCCTACTTTATTGGATCAACAGTCCCACCGGTTTATTCCGGCGGAGGCGGTGTACGCTGTGCTAGAGGTGAAGCCGACCTTAAACAAAGGCTATCTGGACTACGCGGGCGAAAAAGCGGCTTCTGTGCGTCGACTCGAACGAACGAGTGTGCCTATTCGGCATGCTGGCGGAGAGTATGCGCCAAAGCCTCTTTTTCAGATCATTGCGGGTATCGTTGCAGCCAACGTGGATTGGGTGGATGGGTGCGCGAGCATTGCTTTTGAGAATGCACTGCAAGCTTTGCCTAAGGAGAAATCTCTCGATTGCGGCGTCGCTTTGTCGGATCGAGCATTTAATACGTTCTCGGGCAGCATAAAGATCAGCGGCGCAACTGGGGCCTTAGCGGTTTTCATTTTCAGTCTGCTACATCAGTTGCAAACGGTCGGAACGGCTCCAGCTGTGGACTGGCTGAGATACGGAGCGGTGTTAGGAGACGGCGGCACGTGACCCGCTACGCGCAGGGCATCGTTACCGGCTTCTTAGTAAGTCACATATTCCCTGTCGGTGCATTCTTCAACATCAGGTGGTGCGTTTGCGATACTTTTATCCCGACGATCTCGTAGAGCTGGTCAGAAAAGCTTGGACAGGATCTGATCGTTTCATGGGCGAAAATCGTCCCTATCTTCCGTCGGATGCGGCTCTTGCTGAGTTGTTCGGCATCGCATATCAAACCAGCTTGTTGAGTGAGGAGGGGCGCAAACTCTCGTTTAGAATAATCTTTCTTCCAAAGGAATCACTGTCACACGTCGACGATCATCGTGAGTCTCCGAGGGTTGCGGCATTCAACGACGATCGCGAAATGTCGACAGCAGAACTCCGTCGACTAGCACCGGCAGCCGATTCTGTTCGCGCTATGATCTGCGTCGATTACGACTTAGCGCGCGGATGGGTGATATGGGCGCTTCTCGATACAGGTGCCAATTGGTGGCAGTTTTCTCGGCATGAGACCGGAGGAGGTGTGCCTCCACCCGTTCATTTAACACTTGCAAGCTCAGCGCCGGGGGAACTCTCCGTCTCAAGCGCTGGCAACTTGTTGCTAGCGCTCAGAAGCGGCGACGTATACATGCCGAGTGGATCCGCTTTGAACGAGGGTCCGATTTGCGCCCATTTTGAAGCAAGCAGGGGCAGGCTCTACTCAGACGTGATAAGCCGACTAGACGCGAGCTGCTGGAGCGAGACAGACAATAATTATCCAGCTCGATTCCATGCGATGTGTCTTTCAAGAATACTTACGGCGATCTGTGATCTATCTCACGGCGGAACAGTACTCGTGGTACCAGACGAGCTCTTGACGGGCGACGGGCGCCTGCAGGATCGAGTAAACATAAAGCACCCCTGCAAGTACGACTACGCGTGGGACCTGATGATTGAATATCTGGTCTTGCGGAGGCGCTACTATGCGGCGCGACTACAGATGTTGCGTCCCGATGCTCAATCGGAGCATGACGCCTATCACGAGATGAGCGACATGGTTGAGGGTATGAATGAAAAAGAGGAAGCGCTCGCAGATTGTTTGCGTTTTATCGCTTCACTGTCGTCGGTCGACGGCGCATTGGTGATGACTGAGAGATTTAGGGTTTTGGGATTCGGCGGTGAAGTAATTGCCGCCTCCCCTACGTTGCGAGTGGTGAAGCGTGCGGAAAACCTTGATGCAACCCGAACCACACCAATCGCCATAGAGTCGTATGGCACGAGGCATAGATCCGCGTTTCGTTTTTGTTCGAGCTATGAAGAGGCCATGGCCTTCGTTGTATCCGCTGACGGGGGACTTCGAGCAGTCAAGAGAGTCGGTGCGGACGTCATATTTTGGCCGGAAATTCAGCCGCATGGTGTCTGAAGAGGCTTCGCGTCAACTTGCTTCCAAGCTTACACCTAAGTGGTGTAAAGTGATGCAAACTGGAGGCCGAGATGAACCGCGACGAGACGAGTAGTGATGCAAAGGCCAGAGCCGTCCGTGCATCCGTGACCTTTCCTGCCGAACTATATGTGCAGCTAGAGCGAATCGCGCAAGACAAGAAGGTGTCGGTGGCGTGGGTGGTTAGGGATGCGGTCGATGAATACGTCACGCAGAGATGGCCTCTCCTGGGTGGGTAGCCGTGGCTATGGATACGGTAACGCCCGCTCGTCGATCCCAGATTATGCGCAAAGTCCGGTCGAAGGACTCGACGGCTGAATGGACTGTGAGACGATTGGTGTTCGGTATGGGCTACCGATATCGGTTGCATCAAGCGACGCTCCCTGGCAAGCCAGACTTGGTCTTTTCGGGGCGGAGAAAAGTCATATTTGTTAACGGATGCTTCTGGCACGGGCATGACGCCTGTATACGAGCTAGGTTACCCAAAACCAACCTAGATTACTGGGCGCGGAAGATCGAACGCAATGTGCGGCGCGACAAAAAAACGCTCGATGCGTTGTGTGAAGCCGGTTGGCGTTCTCTCGTAATCTGGGAGTGTGAACTGCGTGAGCTAACAGCCGTCAGCGCACGCATTAGGGAGTTTCTTGATGCCTGAGTTTTACGAATTTTTTGCGGGTGGGGGCATGGCTCGCGCAGGACTCGGCCAAGAATGGACTTGCCGGTTCGCCAATGATTTTGATGAGAAGAAAGGGGCAAGCTATGTCGCCAACTGGGGCAATAATGACTTCAAGCTGGGCGATGTGGCCAAGATTGCTGTTGGAGATCTGCCAGGTCATTCGGACTTAGCGTGGGCTTCGTTTCCTTGCCAAGACCTTTCGCTGGCGGGTGCTCGAGCAGGGTTGCGCGGGGACCGGTCGGGCACATTTTGGCCGTTCTGGGATCTCATGAGAGGCCTAAAGGCAGCGCACCGCGCGCCGCGAATGATCGTGCTCGAGAATGTTTGCGGCCTGCTAACTTCCGCTGAAGGGCAGGATTTCGCCGCGCTTGCGAGTGCGATAGCGGACCTTGACTACCAATTCGGTGCCGTGGTGATTGATGCCGTACATTTTGTACCTCAATCAAGAGCGCGTTTGTTCGTGATTGCCGTCGCGCCTGATGTTGAACTGCCTAACGGTATTGTTCGAAACGATCCCAGCGGTCTTTGGCATCCGCGTAATCTAGTCGAAGCGAAGTTTCGCTTGCCTAAACCTGCGCAAGATAGGTGGCTATGGTGGAACATTCCTGCGCCTCCAAACCGGACTCAGATCTTCGCAGACTTGATCGAAGAAGTTCCAACAGGCACCAATTGGCATTCTGAGGCAGAAACTCAAGCTTTAATCGACATGATGTCGTTGGTTAATCGAGAAAAAGTTCAATCTGCGCAACGGTCAGGCCAGCGTCGAGTGGGAGCCCTATATCGCCGTACTCGTAATGGGGTGCAGCGGGCCGAGGTACGTTTCGACGACGTAGCGGGATGCCTCCGTACGCCACGCGGGGGCTCAAGCCGGCAAAGTATTCTCGTCGTAGATGGAGAGCGAGTACGATCGCGCCTACTCTCATCGCGAGAGGCGGCTCGCCTTATGGGGCTGCCGGAAGAATATGTCTTACCCGAAAAATATAACGATGCATACCATTTGGTGGGCGATGGCCTCGTGGTTTCGGTGATTGCACATTTGGAACAGCACGTACTTTCGCCGATTGCTCGGCTCAATGCGGCACGCACCGAAATAGCCGCCGCATGATGAGGGGTTTCAGGCAGTAATGGCAGTCCGATTGCAACAGTGATCTGTATGTTGCGTCGGGCAAGAAGGTTGATTATTTGGTTCTCACCATGACCTCAGAAAACGCTTCCCCGTGCCGACATGCAGGGGTCGTTAAAGACGAGCTCGTCGAGCAAGTCATTAAGATAGTTAGCGAGCTGTCCAAGGACTCGTTGTTTCTTCGTTCGCGCGGCATCTCGGTCGAAGAATATGAACGGGCTCTACCCATTGCGGTTCAGCGGATGCGTGGCAGCACCGCAGCAGACAATTCAGATCGCCGGCAATTTTTGCTAAAGATATTCGAGACGATGCTGGCGCGCGGATTGATAACAGCTGTGGAGACCCCCGACTATGGCAAGGATACTGTCTACCGGCTCCGAATCAAGGAATTTGGAGATGTCGCAATAATCCAGAAAGGCTGCCCAGATGGTGCGCATAGTAGTCACAAATGGAAAGTCCCTGATTGGGCGAAAGAAACCTACCTATGGTGGTACTGTCCTAGCTCGAAGAACGAGCCAGGTGAACACATTGCGAAAGGAGTAAGTCGTCTTAAGAGCAGATTCTTCGATGCTGTGAAGGGCCATGACGCTGCTCGAATGATCGATGCGGTTATCTTTCATAGTGATCTTTGCGGCACGTCGAGCCGTCCATGCCCTAAGCAAGAGCATAGTGTTGAAATTAATGCGAGGTTGGTGCCGCCGCCGTGTATTTATACGTTTCCTGCCGTTGAGAAGGCCGTCACTGAATGGAACTGGAATGGTGGGCGCGAGCTTGAGTTTCCGAAGCTTCTCTTCGCGCTTTTTGGAATTCGCCACGATGAACGGCAATATTTCGGTGGCCACATAGGTTTCCAAGCAAAAGGAGCCGCTGTTCGAACAAGTATCTCTTGTAAGTTCGGTTTGGGCCAGACAACTACGATGAGAACCTAGCATGACGAATCCAATGTTGGACAGCGAGCGGGCCGAATATCTAAAGGCTAGGATCGAAGCATCGAAAAGAATGGCTGACCTCCCGGCATGGCCGCGTTCCGAGAAGCTACTTCCTTTGGTTGACCTCGAAGTCGACTGGGTGCGATTCTCTACGCTAAACCATCGGACCAAGGCTGAGCAGAAGCGAGACGCGCAGCAGAACGGGGATCTCGGCCTATTCAGCGCAGATCCGCTGGGAAAGCGCGCACAGATGGCTCAGTATCGCATCCTTTGCAGTCAGTCTGGCTTTGATGACCTCAAGGAAGATCTTAAGAAGCGTCGGCAGCAGGACCCCGCTGTCGTCACTGCGGAGGGGGTATTAATTAATGGCAATCGACGTGCTGCAGCGCTCCGTAGCTTGTTGCAAAATGATGCGCACCTCGATTCCCGGTACATAAGATGTCTCGTATTGCCGGAAGATGCTAGCCCAAGGGAAGTATTGGACCTAGAAACCGAGCTTCAGATTGCCAGAGACTTTAAGGAAGGATACTCGTGGATTAATGAAGCGCTTCTCATCGAAGAGTTATATTCTCACGAGGGCAGAGATTTCGAGCATCTAGCTCGCAAAATGCATCGATCTGTTACCGACGTACGTAACATGTACGAGAAAATCCAGCAGGTTAATCAGCTGGTTGAAATGTCTCGCGGTTCGCGTTTTCATATTGATTTTGAAGATCACGAATCGGCATTCGACGAATTGACAAAACATATTAAAAATAAACCAAAACGCGAGGCGGAGAGCGTACGTGCCGCATACTATTTGGGCACGCTTTCAGGCGTTACTTATCGCGAGCTCCGTAATCTTAGGCGCCCAGAAGCAGGGGATCTCATTGTTCGTGAACTGCGTGGTGACTCAAGTACAGCACCGTTGCTTCAGCTGCAGCCAGCAGAGGGCGTTGCGTCGGATCCGCTGCTAGACGATCTCTTGGGGGCAGAGGAAAAGGAACCGCTCTCGCGGCTCCTCGCCGCGCTTGCCGTAAAGAAGCCTTCCGATTCTCTTGAGTTGCCTACTGGCGAACGTATTCAGGTGGCTAACGTAATGCAGTCAATAAAGGGAAAGATCGAGGCTGCTGCCCGCGAAGCTCGCGAAGAGCAACGAGACCAAGACGCAATTGGGGCACCCCTAATGCGGTTAGATAGCGCTATTGTGGAGCTTCGCCGCGCGTTGCTAGCTTTGCCTAGAGCGCGGTCGTTTAGAGACTGGAACGAGGCGGAATTTCAAAAAAGGCTACAGTCGCTTGACGATGCTGTGCGTGCCCTGGAGAGCGACAGTTGATTCACGCCGAGCTAAATGTGGTCGATCGGCCAGCGGTGTACCTGACGCGCGATTCGCTCACAAGCGCTGGGGCATGGTCTCGCGTTCAAGAAGCAATGGGACGGGGAGTTATCGGCGGCGATCGCGATCGCGTCGAGGTTCGAGTCGACGTCTTTCTCGCGGAGCTGGAAGCTCTTCGAGATCTTCGAGACATTTTCGCTGAGGCCGTCAATTTTGGCCCCCGTTTGCGAGAGCAATTACAGTCTTTACTCCAAGAAAGACGCGCAAGGGACGGGATTCCGGCCAACAAACCTATCTCGCCGGATCAGTTGGAAAACGAGTTGGCGGCCGCTGGTTTCATACGATCCCTTAAAACATTTCAGCTTCGGAACCTCGCTCGGATATCTCAATTACCGCATAGCGCCGATTTTTCCGTACCGGGTGCAGGAAAAACGACGGTGGCATTGGCTAACTTTGCTCTCGCAAGACATCGTTCGATCGTCAAACGTGCCCTTGTCGTCGCACCAATCGCAGCGTTCGACGCGTGGAAGGAAGATTCGAAGGAGTGTTTACATCCTGATCCGCTCATCGTGATTCACCAAGGTGTGGGTTCGATCATCCCGGCTGATGCCGACATTGTCTTAACGAACTACAACCGCGTAGCAGCAGATTACGATAGGTTGCGTAAGTTCGTGTCCGAGGCACCGACGCAAATCATCCTAGATGAGGCACACCGAATAAAGAGAGGTTCGGACGGAGTTCATGGCCGCGCCGTTTTGGATATGGCATATGCCGCCAAGCGACGCGATGTGTTAACTGGCACGCCAGCGCCGCAGAGCGCGCACGATCTCATAGCGCTAATAATGTTTCTTTATCCTGGACAGGATCGCGAAATCCTGCCGGAGCGTGTTTACGACGATAGATTGGGACGTGATAGCGAAGTCCTGAATGAAACTAGCGCAGCGATTCAACGCTATTTTGTTAGAACCACGAAGACAGAGTTGCGCCTTCCCAAGCCGGAGTTCCTAGTTGAACGTGGCATAATGGGACCTCTTCAGCAAGCGATTTATGCGGCACTTCTAGGTCGATATCGAGGAACATTCGCGCTTGAAACTTCGGGTAGACGTGAGTTCGACCGGCTCGGACGGGTAATGATGTATCTGTTGGAAGCTGCGACCAACCCTATGCTCCTAACGGCAGGTTCCGACAAAGGCGATGATCCAACGTTCATTCATCCACCGATCGAGTTGAGAGGTGACGAGCCGTTGCTCAACCTCTTGAGTTCTTATCATCGGCACGAAACACCTTGGAAATATCAGCGCATAAAGGAGATTGTAGCTAGCGCTGCGAGCAGAGGCGAGAAGGTATTGATCTGGTCAAGCTTCGTCCGCAATTTGAAGGTGCTATCAAAGCACTTGTCGGAGTTTTGTCCGGCGATAGTGCATGGAGGCGTACCGTCGATAGAGGAGCCGGCTCCTATAGGCATACTCACGAGAGAGCGGGAATTGGGGCGCTTTAAGACGGACCCAAGGTGCACTGTCTTATTGGCGAATCCCGCAGCGTGCGGAGAGGGCATCAGCTTACATCACTGGTGTCATCATGCGATCTTTGTCGACCGGACGTTTAACGCCGGCCAATTTTTGCAAAGCCAAGATCGAATTCATCGTCTAGGCCTTTCGAGCGAAGTGGTCACGCGATTTACGCTTCTGATAAGCACGGGGACGATCGACGAGGTCGTTGACGGTCGCCTACGAGAAAAAGTCGGTGCACTATCTGCATTGATGAAAGACCCAGCACTTGTGCGTCTGGCCTTGCCAGATATAGAAGAAGGCAGCTCGATTGCCAACGATCTTGTACAGGGTGATGAGGACGTTCAATCTGTTCTTTCTCACATTTGCGATGCTTCCCAGTAAAGGAGTTTGTCACGCTGTATTCGTGTTGAATAGAACACTAAAGGTGCGCTCGATGCGTTCGATCGAGGAATGGATCGACACCGCGGCAAGGCAGTTCACCTATATTGCAAGGGCGGCCGATTTAGTGTCTGTTGCGAACGCACTTGTTGCTGCAAATTTGATCGGAATCGGTCAAATGCTCACTCGGCATCAAAAGCTTATGTCGCTGGTGGAAAAGGCAGACCGAGAGACCCTGCTGCTCATCGCCCGAATACTGTTTGATGCTTATCCGCCTCATTGGCTTTCAAATGTTGTTATAGGTGGCACGCTCGCAATAGAGTACATCCCTGACGGTGATCGCGAGACGTTGGAATGGCTTGGTCCTGATTTGCACGACATGCTCATCGATGTACATCGCGAAAAGTCGATATTGGGGGAAGCAAGTCTCAGGAAGAAACTGGGAGACGCTGGTGAGCGCGTCATCGTCGAGTCGAAAATGCGTCAAGGTTTACGGGTGTGTCACGTCGCATCAATATCGGACTCGTTTGGTTACGACATAGAAGTAACACATTCCGACGGTATGCGCGAACTCATCGAGGTCAAGGCAACATTAAGTGGCGGCCGGAGCAGCTTCCATATAAGCAGAAACGAGCGCGACAAGGCCGAGCAACATCCAAATCATTGGAATTTAGTGCTCGTAGTGTTTGACGCTGCTGCTTTTTGGCGCGGTTCAATTGAAAGGAAAGATGTAGTCTCTGTGCAGACTCTGCCCAACGACATGTTGCTGACACTTACGGCCGCAGATAACGAACACTTCCGATGGGAAGCGTCTGCTCAGGTTTCGCCACCGGACTCCGCATGGGTTGGGTACTCAAACCCGCTGCCGGAGGGTTTTTGCATATCAATTTAAAGCAAACAACGCGTGATCAATCGAAGTCGTACGCGGGGGCCGCAATGAACGAAAACAGATCCATCTCATCAGGTGACACAACGCAGGAACTAGATCGCTTTGTCGCTGAGAAAAAATTTCGTGGAAAAGGGCCACTGTGCGTCGCACTAATTGTGACTCAACATGCCAAGACTCATGGACTTCCGCTAGACGCAAACCGACTAATCACGGAAGGCGGTGGACAAGTCTTGGGGCTAGGAAAGAGCGCAGTCCAGTCGATACTTGCTCGATATGGCATCGCGCGTGTTCTTGCTTCTGAAGGCGGTCGAACCAGCCGAGGAAGTCTCGGCAACATGCGCGAGTACGTCAATTTCTTGAATGCTCTTGAAAGTGATGGTCGTCTCCCCGAGCTCGACGCGATCGAGCAGTACTGGATTTCGCGGGTCGAAGAATTTTTCTCTGCCAAACCCTTTCGATTTCAGCTAGATACGGCGAAGAGCCTTAGGTCGCTGGTGCGCGATGTCTTGCGCCAAGCGGAGCAGCGTCAAAGAGATGCGCAAGGGATGCAGTACGCGGGCGCAGTCCTGCAACACTTAGTAGGCGCGAAATTAGACTGCGCATTGGGAAATAGGGGGATGTTCGAACACAACAGCTTTTCCACTTCCGATTTGCAGGGTGGCAGAGCGGGGGACTTCCTTATCGGTGATGTCGCCATACATGTGACAACCTCGCCGAGTGAAGCGTTGATTGCGCGGTGTAAAGATAACTTAGACAGCGGCTACAGGCCGATGATGGTAACGCTGCAGCGAGGACTGACGGTCGCGGAGGCATTAGCGGAAAATGCTGGCCTAGCCGATCGCATCGATGTTTTCGAAATCGAACAGTTCATTGCGCTGAATCTGTATGAACTGGGCAAGTTTGCCGCAATCGGACGGCGCATTGCAGTCTCGGACGTGGTGACGCGCTATAACGAAATCGTCGATCAGTATGAAACAGATCCGGCACTAAAAATCGAAGTTCAATAGAAGGGATTTTGCGGCCCATGTGGAGCGATCCTCTTGGGGCATGCTTGGGGGCACGTCTTCGGACGACACGCGAGCACACGCTTCCGCCAAGGGCTACGGTGATGCCAGTTCGGTAGCCCTCCTCCCAACCAGATTCCAAGTAACACCACAAGCTTCAAACCAAAAACCCCGGCAGCCTAGCCTGCCGGGGTTTTTAATTTCGCACCAAGCGCTTCCCGCTCAGCCACCAAATCAGAACTGATCCCACCCCGCATCGTCGCC
>Ga0256783_1000072_pt1 | contig 30818 bp, 26 predicted proteins | sample MC6MC0934MT_FD_189995 | JGI IMG/M metagenome (GOLD analysis project Ga0256783, IMG submission 189995) | Metatranscriptome of enriched soil aggregate microbial communities from Iowa State University, Ames, United States - MC6-MC0934-MT... | ecosystem: Environmental > Terrestrial > Soil >... | reverse complement strand
CTTGCCCGTGCGCGTGCGCGCGAGCGTAATCAGTTCGGACAGGTTGCCGTACCCGTCGCGATTCTGTGCGATCGCCGTGAAGGCAAGGGCAGGGCAGCCGTCCGAGTTGGTCAGCCGGAAATGAGCGCCGACGAGCAGCTTGATGCCCGCCCCTTTCGCCGCGACGTGCGCGCGCACGATGCCAGCGAGCGAGCATTCGTCGGTGACAGCGATCGCCTCATAACCGAGTTGCGCCGCGCGCGCGGCCAGTTCCTCGGCATGTGACGCGCCGTGAAGGAACGTGAAGTTGGAAAAGCACTGCAACTCGGCATAGCCGGGCAGGCCGAACGACGGATACGACATGGCTTATCCGAAGAGACCATGCAGATACCAGCGCGGCTCATCGTCGTCGACCGCGCCTATGCGTTCCCGGAAGATCCAGTAGCAGATGTGATCGTCGGCTTCCGCGACGAAGTAGTCGCGCGTGACCGGCTCGCCCTGGAACCACCCCGCCTCAACACGCTCGCCAGACGACACCGTGCGCAGCGGCGTGCCATAGAAGGGCCGCTCGCCCCGCATCAGGAGCTTCAGCGGCTGTTCCAGCAACCATGTCGGACGCGGCGTATCGCTCGCCGGCGGCACGTACTTTGTTTTGTTGTCCGTCACGGACACCCATCGCGCGGCGACTTCCGGCCGGTGGTCAGCAACCGGCGCCGGGCGCAACACGTTTTCCGCGCCGAGGCGCGCTACCAGCAGTTCGAGTAGCCGCGCGTGATCGGACGCGGTACCGCCCGGCTCTGGAAAGAGCGAATCGGACGCCGCTTCCGCCTCCTTCACTTCCTGTACAACCAGTTGCAGGGCAATGACCGCCGCGGAAAGCTCCACGCGCGCAAGCCTTTCCTTGAGCAGCCGTCAGAGGTGATCCTCGCGCCACGTCGGCTCCGCGAGCGAGACTTCGATGCTGGTCGGCTCAATCGCATCGCGGCCGCGTTCGTGCTCGAGCAGCAGAACGATGCGCGTCACGGCAAGCTGCTTCTGCGACAGCCAGCCGGTTAGTTGAACCACGAGCCGGCGCGCCGCGAACAGGCAGGCCTCGGCGTGCTCGATGCGATCCGGCAGTTCCACGCGCGCCTGAAAGGTCGGCGGCGTCTCAAACCATTCATACACTTCGGGCGCATCTCCATTGGCGCGGTCGAGCACATCCAGCAACGCTGTCCCGCAACGCTTCTTCAAACCTGCGCGCGGCAGTCGCATCAGTTGTCCAACCGTTTCGCAGCCAATGCCAGTAAGCCAGTCCATATGGCGACGCGCGGGAGGCAGGAGGTCCACCGGTAATCCGGCCAGCGTACGGTGAAGGGAATCGTGCGACAGCGCCGCACCGCCGCGAGCGCGCGCGAGCAACCATGCCGCCTGTCCCGTTGGTGCAACGCTGACGGTCGCGGTCGTGCCGATCGCATCCGCGACCCGGCGCGCCATGCGGCGCAACGAGCGGATGCCCCCAAAGAGTCGCAGGCTTGCTGACACGTCGACGAGCACAGTGCTTTCCTCAGCGATGACCACTTGCGGCGAAAGATTCAACAGGCCTGTGGCGACCTCGCGCACCGTATTGACCTCGGCCGCGCTGTCGCGCTCATGCATGACAGTAGCGGGGGCAAGTGTGAGTACGCCGCCGCGGCGCATGCCCATACAGACGCCGGCCTCGCGCGCCCGCGCGTCCATGGCGATGACGCGCTCTTTCTCGAGCACGGCAATACCGTTGGCTGTGCCCAAGGTTTCACGCGACCACTTCGGCCGGAACACTTCGAGGCACAGCGCCGGGAGATGGACGCCTAACCACAGTTGCATTGCGTTTTACGTTAAGAATCGGGGAGGGCGTCAACGGGACGAAGAGCGGCTCATCGCGTGCGGGGCCACGGCGTTTAATGAACTGGATATCGACGCCGTCCTTCGCGGCCCGGACCGCAAGCCGAAGCGGCGCCGGCGAGGCGTCGCGCGTCGTCGCAAGCGGTCGCAACATGAAAAAGAGCGAGTCGGACGCCTGTGCAGCCAGATGCAGTCGGCGCAGCGATTCGGGTCGCACGTGGTTCTGCCAGAAAAGCAGAGCACCGCATGTGCCTGCGCGCAGGATCTGCTCCGCGGCCCACAGCGCGTCGGCCGTGCGGGGCGCCTTGACCGTCATGACATTCGAAGGATCGAGTCCCCACTAGGCAAGAGCCGTCGGCTGAAGGTCATGAGGCGGCTGCAGCATGGCGACAGGCCTCGACGACAACTGCTCGAATGCAGCGCGAAGCAGCCGTAATTCGCCGCAGCCTGTCTGCTGCACAAGCAGATCGGTCAGTGCGCCGCGTGGCCAGCCACCGCCAGGCAATTCCCGCGCGAGGCTCTCGTCGCCGCAATCAATGACGCGCGATCGTGCGCGCGCCAGTTGATTGCCGCGCCACAGATCCGGGTGAATCGTCTCGGGCAGCATAACGGCATTCATGGCTCCCTCCGGTGGCAAATACTGTATAAAAACACAGTATAGCCTGGACGATCAACGCCGGTCTCCTCGAGTTATAGGGTCATATCCCCCTGTCTACGTTGCACCGCTGCAATCCTTAATCGTGACGCGGCGTGATAGATTGCCGATCTCTTGTTCTCCCACCGCCAATTATGCAAATCCGCTTTGTGCTCTCCCTTGTCGTTTCGATTGCGGCTGTATCGTCCCTGACCGCCTGTTCGAACAGCTCAACCGCTAACGAAGAAAACTTCAGCGCGGTCGTAACTCAGAAACTTGCCTCGGACCCTGACCGCTGCCTGCCCGCATCGTCGTGGCCGGCTTCATCCGAACCGTCCGACCAGGGCAACCCTTATGGGTTTTACGACGCCGGCGTCGCTTTCGTCAGTGCCGGGATGGCGACTGTCCGGGAGGAGGGACCCAACGCATCGACAAATTTCCGCAAGAAGGCCATCTTTTCTCTGACTGACGAAGGGAAAAAGCTCTTGCTGCCGGAGCAGTATCAGCCGTATCCGAATCAACGTACCGGCCGTTTCTGTTACGGGAAAGCGAAGCTCACAAAGGTGCTGAGATGGGATCAGCCGGTCACCATGGGTGGTTCAACCGGCACCACTGTCTACTATTCGTACGAGATCACCAATCCTGCGAAGTGGGCATCGAATAAACAGCTGTTGGCAGCATATCAGGACCTTGCCCGCGACATGTCCGGGAGGGGGCAGGGGACCCTTCCGGTTGTTCTTACCAACGAAGGATGGAAAGGAGCGAACTGAGTGGCCCGACTAACCGATCCGCCGGAATGTTGGACAAGCCTATAGACATCTCACAGAGCCCGGACGTCGCTTTTCCAATCTGTCGTGCACGAGCGCTTTGCAGCGACTATAGTGGGTCAAGCAGTGCGTTGACCGTTCCTCTTTTTCGAGGCCGCTATGTGGATCTGTGATGGTTGCAAGATGCTCGTGACGCTGCAAGTGGCCGAGCCGCAGATCGACGACGACGGTATCTGTTTTATCTGCCCGGTCTGCCACCTGCGGAACGAACTTCGCGCGCTCCCGCGTCTCGACCCGGATGATCCGCTGGATCTGGAACAGATTCACAGGTCGCCCCCGCTGCGTCCGCGGCTGAGCAAGCCGCCACAGGAATGATGTCAAGCCACATCAATGATGTTGGGCGAAAAGTCGCAAGAGATCATCGCGAAGATCCGAGACGTCCAATAGATGCCTGGCGCGGGTGAACGCAACATACAGCAGCCGCAGCTCGTCCTCGCCAAGCTCGAACCGCCCGTCGACGTGCTTGAAAAGAAAGTCGTTGACGACTTTCACGCGCCTCCATTCGAGGCCCTTCGCTCTGTGCACCGTCGAGATCACGTAATCGCTATTTGCCTCCGGCGTTACGCGCTGGGATAGCGCGCGCAAGTAGTCCGTTCCGAGTTCGTCGACGATGCGTACTATCGGCAGCAGATCTGTGCCGACTGCACTCCTGGCAAATGACCGCACATCCTCCCAAGTCTCAAAAAGGGAGAAAGCTGCGGGCTTATAGGCACGTCGTCCATCAAGCAACGCGTCCGCGCCATCAGCACACGCAATGATCTCTGCCGGGCTCATCCGGATAGAGGGCTTGTGGCCTGCCTCAATGCCAAGGGCGAGATGCCAGATTGCAGAAACGTTTTTGCGGCATAAAATCGCATCCACAGGCGGCGCTAATGACGGGTCGTCAACGCCTATGGAGCCGATTCCCTCCTGACCGCGAACCGGTGTTTTCTCGTCCATAAGGGCGAGCAGGCGGCTGGCCAGCGTTGCGATAGTCGGACCAAACCGGAATGAGTCCGTCAATCCGTACTCAGGCGCCTCGATCTGCGCCATCGCGTTCACCGCGCCACGCCACTCGTAGATCTGCTGATACGGATCTCCCACGAATATCGTCTGCGCGTGCGTTTGCTGGTTAAGTAGCCATAACATCACGCCGCCGCTGTCCTGCGCTTCATCGAAGAGGATGAAGTCTGCTCCGATGCACGGTACCGACTGGCCCACACCTTGAGGTAGACGTCAGGGATGATGGCGCTCCGTCCGCTGCTAGTCCTGCTTCCATCCCATAGCCGCCCCACATATGACGACAGGCCATCTCGCAGCCAGTCGGTGGCCTGCGAATCAATCTTCTCATCAACCGGTACGTGACACGCTCCGGGCGCGGCATCGGCTGAACGGCAGAACCGGCCCAAGCCGTCGACGATCATGCGACCGAGATCAAACGACGTAAGCTCGACCTCCTTCCCTGTTGCAAGAGGCACCTGTATTGCAGACAAGCCGAATCGGGCTGCAAGTTCATGTGGCGGCTCGGCAGGATAGCTAACCCTCGCGGCCAGTTCGCGAGAGACGGATCGAAAGGCAAGCGAATGGATCGTGCCGGAAGAAACGTTCGTCGAGAAACGGCGCCGCGCGTGCTTTGCAACCTCACGGTTGAACGCTAGGTAAGTGCCCCGCAAATGAGGTAAGCGTTCCGCAATCAGCCGAAGTGTTGAGGTCTTGCCCGCGCCCGCATAAGCCTTTATTTTCATCTTGACGCCCGACGACACGGCGTCGAGGATCGCCATCTGCTCATCGGTCGGGATCATCAAGCAGGCCCTCGGCGAATTTTGGAGGCACGTTTCTCTAGCATCGATCGAGGAAGCGTCGGGTTGTTGTGCCTGACGATGAGAGAAGCGACCAGCCCGGTTAGTGCTGGGGAAAGCAATTGTAACGGTGCTGTTCTTACAGGGCCGTCGTCGTTGGTAAAGCCCCGGGCTTGCCCGTGGGGTTCTACAATCGAACAGTGCGCGCGTCCGCGCGACGTTTGGAAGGCAAGCTCACGTGTGCTCACTCCCGCAAGGCGGTGACCATTTGCTCTTAGGTAAGCCGACTCTTCTTGATGACCTCCTTTCTCCGTTGGAAGTCATTCTCTCAAGGCTCAACTGGTCCGGAAGCACACTTGGACAGTTCATGAAATCAAAACGCAGAAAATGACGCCGCCCGTTGTTAGTGTTTGAAACTCCGGACAGTGGACGTCGTTTTTTAGTAAGCAAGTCTCAACGCTAATCTGAAGCGCATGAAAAGCGTGTCTCGCATCGGCGGCTCCTCCTACAATAACTTTATTCGCATTGTCCGAAGCCGACAGAGAGGGGCGCGCTACTGGATAAGCGGACGGGGGGACTCGTGGCCTTTCATAAAGTCAGGTACGAATTCTTAGAGTCTTTGAAAGCTCTTCGTCTGGCAGTACGTAGCGGCACTTGTCTCGCATTACATCGCACTTAGCTTCTTTCCAACAAGGACTGAAGTCTTTCGTGTTGTAGGGCGAAATGCCGGTGCATTGAAAGTGAGGTGCGGTGACATTGGGCCCGTAAACGCGTATATTCAGTTTGGAAGATTGGTGACCTAATATGATTGAAAAAAGGACGAGATCCAATGAATATCCTGATCACCGGTGGTTCCGGGTTTATCGGTTCGCATTTCGTCGATACCTTTATCGAGCGCGGCCATCGCGTTACTGTCTACGACCGGACGGCCCAAGTTCACGAACATCGTGCGGCATTCATTCACGGCGACCTCAAGGATCGGCAGTCTGTCGAAGAAGTGGTCCGGCGGCATGACTTCGTGATCCACGCGGGCGGCGTGCTCGGCACTCACGAAACAGTGGCCGCGCCAGCGGCCACAGCTCAGGAAAACATTATCGGCGGCCTGAACATCTTGGACGCAGTTACGCGCTATGGGAACCGCCTTATAAACATCTCGAAGCCAAATGTCTGGCTGAATCCATACTCGATCACCAAGGATTGCGTTGAGAAGTTTTGTTTCATGTATGTGCGTGAGTTCGGCACCAAGCTCGCGATTATCAAGCCGTTCAACGTCTATGGGCCACGACAGAAGTACTCACGCGTCCAGAAGGCGATCCCCACGTGGATCGTGCAAGCGCTGACAGCGCGTCCGCTTGAGATCTTCGGATCGGGCAGAGCTACAATGGACCTCGTGCATGTAAAGGACATTTGCGATGGTACAGCCGCGGTGCTTGAGCAGTTCGACGCGTGCCGCATCAACGATTCTGATGAGGTCGCCGTCGACGTTTGGGGTAATTTCCCCGCATATAACCATCAGGTACTAGAGATTGGCAGTGGTGAAGAGATCCGAGTTCAAGACGCGATCGTGTTGCTTCAGGCGGCGCTCGGTATTGAAGTCGATATCAAGCACCTGCCGATGCGACGCGGCGAGATTGATGGCACACGCTTGCGCGCGGACAACAGTCGGCTGATGCGGTTAACTGGTTATCGCCCGAAAGTCGACCTCGGCGATGGGCTGCGTGAGACGGTTGCGTACTATCGGGCCAATCTGGATCGAATTAGTCGCGGGGAGTTGTAACGTCAATGAAGTCTGAGCACGCCAGCGTGCTCAGACGTTCGAATCAAGAGATCGGCCGAGCGTTGCAAGAACCAACGCGAAATACCCTGCAGTGATCGCGACAAGCCAGCTATGCGACAACGCAATGGCTATGTCGGCCTGCGTTCCTGGCGGCAGGGGATTGAAAATTTGCAGTCCAAAAAAAACTGCTTTGCCAAGCGATACAATTTCAAGCGTGACGCGCGCAATGCGCTCGCGGTGTCGCGCAGACCATCGCGTGGACCAGCGCCGGTCACGTAACAGGGTGGGCAGATGCATACGCGCGAACACCAGCGGCTCGAACCCGAACCGCACGACAAGGAAAGCTGCAACTAGCACTACCGTTCCGTGCGAGCCGCCCACCAACATAACTGCCGCGCAGATTAGGTCGCTAATGCGATCGGTGACAAGATCGAAGGCCGCGCCGAACGGCGTGCAGATTCCGAGCCGGCGCGCCACGGCGCCATCTAGCCAGTCGCAAAGCCAGAAGCAAATCAAGAACATTGGGAACGCGAGCCTCGAATTTCCGGGCAACAGCAGGATCGAGGCTGGCACGCCGAGTAACTTGCTCAATGTTAGCAGATTAGCCGGATTAGCGATTCCCGTTTTCATCGGGACATCTCCGGGGGCGTCGCTACGATGAGCGCCCGTTCTTCATAGGCAACGTGCCAGAAGCGGTCGCTGTTGTCGAGGACGAGCGCGGTATAGTGCTCGACCCAATCTCCACAGTTCGCGTAGAGCACGCCGCTGTCGGCGAACAGTGTTTCTGGCCAGTGGATGTGGCCACAGACGATACGGCTAAAGCCGCGCTGCCTCGCTAGTTCGCAGACGTGGCCAACATAGCGGCGCCGATAAGCTTGCCAGCTCCTAGACTGGCGCTTGATCGCGCGCACGAATGTGCCGCGTTCGAAACGTTCGGGCAGACATCGATGAATGAGGCGATCGAGCCGGTGCGAAGTGTAGTAGATCCAGCAAGCGAGGTCCGCCTTCCATTCGGGAGTATGTTGCTGGCGTGTGGCGCTATCGGCCTGATGTCCGTGCAACACGAGAGTCGGCCGGCCGGGTCCATTCAACGACAGCTCGCGGACGACGCGGATATTGCGGAACACCAAGCCGTCGAACAGTTCGAGCAGTTTGTCATGGTTGCCCACCACGTAGTGAACAGAATCAAAGCGTTCAAGGCTCGCGAGAAAGGCTCGCGTTGGTTCGTAGCTCGCACGCCCGCCGATTCCGCGCCGCAATACTGCGCGGATGTCAATGACGTCGCCAAGCAGCACCAGATGGCGCGCCTGGACTCTCGCGAGTAGGAACAGAAGGCTTTCCATTGACGCTTCGGGCGACCCAAGATGCAAGTCGGACACGAACAACGTGTGCGCCCCGATTGTATCGAACGGCAGTCCTTCCGCCGACGTGTCTGATGTTTCGCGCGACCCGGTGCTGGCAACGTCGCGATCCTGTGCGCCGATCACGGACGCTTCATCAGTGGCCAGTTTCATGCGAGATGCCGGCGGTAGGTGATGGGCCCTGCAGCAAGCGACGCCCCCTCCCGCCCGGACCTCGTTTGTGTCCGGCGCTGCGGTTCGCCCGACGTTGAATGCTCCGAGGCGAAATGTTGCGCTTGATCGCCTCGCGTATGGGTGAAATTCATTTCCCACTCCCGGGGGGGCTTCCGAAAATCTGGCGGCATCGGAATCAGATCAGCGAATCGCGAGAAAATAAGGTCCGCAAACCTGTAGCACGCGCTTGAACCTTTGAACGCATTCTCCATAGGTGATGTGAAGGTGTCAACGATTCACTGGGAACGCCGATCGGCAGGGAGCTTTTTGTTTTCCTAATCAGTGTCTCATGATGACGTTATCGCAAGGTAAGTCAAAGTGCATATTGATGAACTCTTCCGTTTAGCGGTTTGCTGATTAATGCGCGCTGAATGAAGTCTGAAATATTCGAAGATCCTTTCAATTATTTAGGCTGGCTTTCAAATATCCAAAATGCAATTTACAAAGCATAGAAAGTCGTCTGCCGGTCCGGTATTTTTAAATTCAGCTTTCAGTTGCGAGGCATGCAAATTATTTGCGCGGGCGTAAAAAATGATATATCTTCTAAAAATAGATTTCCATCTTGAAAGAACTCGCGCCCAAGTAGTTTTTTTAAACTCGCGCCCAAGTAGGATTTTTACCGAGCCGGGCGCAGTCGAGGTCCGTCCATTCGTTACAACGTAATGAAGGGAATTCAGTTAGACCGCAGAACAACGCTGCCGCATTGACCCGAGACGCTTCTCCGTAGGCATTGCGGCGGAACGCGTACTCGATGCGCCTGAGTGACAACGGATTGGAACAGGTGGGATGAACCTAACCGAATCGTGCCAGAGGAGCCAAACGGATCGACGATGGGCTTGGGTGTTACAGCTGATCGTCGCGGTGGCCTTCCTCATGGAGAGCATCGACGGCAGTATGATTTCTACGGCGTTGCCCGCCATTGCCGCCGATTTACACGTCTCCCCGATCCAGTTGAAGAGTGCCTTCACCGCGTATTTTCTGGCGATGGCAGTATTCATTCCGATCAGCGGTTGGTGCGCAGACCGTTACGGCGCGAGGAATACGCTGTGTTTGTCGATCGCGATTTTCACGATGTCATCGGTCGCATGCGCCAGCGCAACCAGCGCGCCGGTTTTCGTCGCCGCCCGCGGTATGCAGGGCATCGGCGGCGCAATGATGTTTCCCGTCGGACGCCTCATTCTGATCCGATCGATGCCGAAGGCGGAGTTTGTCCGCGTGTTCGCGAACGTGACGATACCCGCGACGATCGGCGCCATCGGCGGCCCGATGGTGGGAGGTTTTTTCGCGACCTATCTCCGTTGGACATGGCTGTTTTGGATCAACCTGCCGATCGGCATCGCGATCGCGACGTTGGGAGCCATCTTCATCCGTAATACTCCAGCCGATTCGGCGCGTTTCGACTTTCTCGGGTTTGTGCTGTCGGGTGTTGCCTTGTCATCTCTCGGCTACGGATTGACGTCAATCGGCCTTGCTTCCCTGCCGGTTACCGTCGCTGTGGCGCTGTTCGCGGCTGGGGCGTTGGCAACAGTTTGCTATCTCCGGCATGTGGCCAACCAAGCGGCGCCAATCCTCGACTTGAAACTGCTCGCCATTGACACTTACCGGACCGGCATCCTCAGCGGCTTCGTGATACGGGCTGCCGGCGCGGGCGCATTTTCGTTTCTTCTGCCGCTGCTACTGCAGATCGGGTTCGGGTTGACACCAATGCGTTCTGGACTTCTAACATTCTCGAGCGCAGCAGGCTTCTTCGCGACGAAATTTTTTGCGAGTCACGTGCTAAAACGCTTCGGGTTCCGTCGCGTGCTGTTCGTAAACGCCTTGGTCGGAGGGATCGTAATTGGCTGGCTCGCGCTGCTATTGCCTAGCACGCCTGGTGGGGTCGTGGCGGCCATGTTGTTCTGCGGCGGTCTGAGTCGGTGTCTTCAGTACATGGCTCTCGATACGCTGTCATATGCGGACATGCCACAGGCGGCCGTAAGCCGCGCCTCTACGATCGCGAGCGTGAGTAAGCAGATGGCGGCCGCAGTGGGTGTGGCCTCCGCCGCCTTGCTGCTGCAGGCCGTGACTGACTTGCGCGGCGCCGGTATCGCGGACGTGCTGAACTTCAGGTGGGCGTTCATTCTCATCGCGCTGGGAGCGGCCGCCACGGCGCTTGTCATTCGACGGTTGGCCCGGGATGCCGGAAGCGAAGTGTCCGGACACAAGGCGACGGGCTGAGGCGCGTCGGGGGGAACATGACGACATCGCACAACGAGACACCACACCGGACAGTGGACCGGGAGCGGCCGAAAAGCGAGTCCGGTCCGAGTGGCAGTGTCGTTGCGTTGCAGCGTCGAGGCGAACAAGGAGTACCGCTATCCATCGCGCAGCAGAGCTTTTGGTTGCTTGACAGCGCCGCCGCGGGCGGGGCATTCAATCTGATTCGACTTTGGCGCCTGCGCGGTGCTCTCAGTGTGACGGCGTTGCGTCAGGCGTTGCGAATTGTCGTTGGGCGTCACGAGATCCTTCGCAGCCGCATCGTCGATGCTGCCGCGCTGCCTCACCAGCTCCACGACACCGCGTTGGAAATAGACCTCGAGGTGATCGACGCTGAACTCTCGGCCGACGGCTATACGCGGGCGATCGAGCGGCTCATCGGGATCGGTATGCAGCCACTCAATCTGCGCTCCGGCCCACCATTCGGCGTCACGCTGACACGGCTGGCGGACGGCGAACACCTCCTATTGCTCGTGATGCATCACATTGCAGCTGATGCCACGTCGCTGCGAGTGTTCGTAGACGAACTCGCTGCCTGCTACGCCGCCGCTGTGACCGGCTCCGATGCGTACTTCGGTGAGCGGCCGATGCAGTATCGCGAGATAGCCCAGCAGCAGCGGCTCTGGCTAGGCGATCATGCATCGGCGGCCGGAGCTGCGTTCTGGCGCTCGCAGCTAGCGGATGCGCCGACCGCGCTCGAGCTCTCAGGTCCCAAACGCGCCGTCGTCCCGCCTCGTGGGGCTCAACTGAAGGGACGCTGGTCGCCCAAAGCGCTTGCGGGCTTCATCGATTGGGCGGCTTCGACTCGCGGCATGCCGCTAGGCATGGCGTATTTCACCGCCTACGTTTTGTTGCTAGCCTATCGGAGCGGGCAACGCGATTTCGTCATTGGCCTGCCAGTGCAGGGGCGCACTCGGCGGGAAACCCGGAACGTCATCGGTCCACTCGTCAATCCGCTCGCTGTACGTATCCGCCTGCCACACGATCCCACACTCGACGAGTTGGCCGACGCAGTGCGTCGAGCCTGGCTCTGCGCGCTCAGGCATCAGGATTATCCGCTCGAACAAGCGATTCGCGACGCCAAGCGCGAGGATCCGGTGAGCTGGACTATGCCGTACAACGTGTTCTTCAACTTCTACGGATTCGAGCCGGCTGCATTGACGCTCGACGGCCTTGTCGTCGAGGCGCTGGAGGTCGGCGCGAAGGCCGCAAAGTTCGACCTGAGTCTGACGATGCGAACGGACGAGGGGGGAGTGAACTATTGGCTTGAATACGACGCAGCGCAATTCGAGGAGTACGAGGTCCGCGGCCTCTTACAACAATATCGCGCAGCTCTGGACGTCCTTCCGGGTAGTGGCAACCGCCGCTTGTCAGGAATTGAGCTGACACCGGGCAGGCGCGTCGAGCCGACCGCCGAACCTGCCCATGCCTTCACGGGCGAATGTGCTTGGGAATTGATCGCCAAGCAGGCGGCGATGCGACCCAGCGCGATTGCAATAGCGGGCGACGACGATGTATTGAGTTACGCGGATCTCGAACGGTGTGTCGACGGTATGGCAACGCGGCTTGCTGAAGCGGGGTGTGGCGCGGAAACGATCGTCGGCGTCTGCCTCGAGCGTTCGCCCGCCTGCGTCGTCGCGCTGCTGGCGATCATGACGGCCGGTGCGGTCTACCTGCCCCTCGATCCTTCGCTACCCGATGCGAGGTTGCAGTCGATGCTGGACGCTGCGAAGCCGTGGGTTGTTCTGGTGGAGACTGGTACCGTCGCTCGCATTGCAAACGTGCACGCCACCGTGATAGACGTGCATGGGTACCGCGACGCCCGCGACGTGGCGTCGGAGCGGACGCGGCCCACGCGCGGAGCACTCGACCGGCTCGCCTACGTGATCTATACCTCTGGGTCGACTGGAGAACCGAAAGGCGTGATGGCCACGCACCGAGGTCTGGCGAACCGGCTGGAGGCACAGGATAAAATCGCGCCGTTCCGACCAGGCGACATCGGGTGCCAGAAGACCGCGTTGGGCTTCGTCGACAGCTTTGTGGAAATGCTCGCACCCCTCGCGGCCGGGGCCACCCTAGTGATTGTGAGCGATGCAATCCGCAGCGACGCCGACCGGTTCATCGAATGGCTGGCCACCAGAAATGTAACCCATCTGATCACGGTGCCGTCGTTCGCGGCCGCGCTGGTGCCGGACCTCGCCCGGATAGGCCCGGAGCTGCGCCTGCGCTACTGGACGCTCAGCGGGGAATCAATGCGCGCGTCGCTGGCCGCAACGTTGCAGCAGCTGCTGCCGACGTGTCGTTTCGCAAACGTCTATGGCTCGTCGGAAGTCGCAGCCGATGCGACATTTGCACTCATATCGTCGCCCGTGACGGAGCCACTGCCGATTGGGCGACCGTTGCCCGGCATGGTGGCGCATTTGCTCGACGACGCCATGCGCCCCGTGGCGCCCGGTGCCACCGGCGAACTGTACGTTGGAGGCACCGGGCTCGCGCGCGGATATCTTGGCAGTCCTCTGCTGACCGCTGCGCACTTTGTCCCATCGCCATTCGAGCCCGGCGATCGCCTCTATCGCACGGGCGACCTCGCGCGGCATCGCGCGGACGGCCAACTGGAATACCTAAGCCGCCGCGATCGTCGGGTGAAAATCCGCGGGCAGCGCGTCGAACTCGACGAGGTCGAACGGCAGTTGCGTGAACACGAGGCATTGCGCGACGCAGCGGTCACTACGGACCAAGACACTCACGGTGAGACCCGTGTCGTCGCACACATTGTTGTCCGTGCCGACCGCGTGGTAACCGGCGCGCAATTGCGCGCCGACCTTGGGCGACAGCTAGTGGCGGCAGCCGTGCCGTCGGCTTTTTTAGTGCATGCGTCCGATTTGCCGCGAACCCGCAGTGGCAAGATCGACTACACAGGGTTGCCGTCGGCGGCTAACAGCGCCAACTTGCCCCAAGGGGCGGTGATCGACGGGCCCGAGACACGCATCGAGGCCGATCTGCTGGCGATATGGCGCGACGTGCTGAGGCTGGACCGCGTTGCGCTCGACGCTAACTTCGCCGACCTCGGCGGTCATTCCCTGCTAGGCATGCAGATCGTTTCCCGAATCCGGCAGATCTTCGGGGTCGATATCCCGTTGCGCGTGCTTCTGGGCGACCGCAGCGATATCCGGCGGGTTGCGGCATTTGTTGCGTCATCAGCTGTGGCCGAGGAGCGGGCTCTGCTCGCGGCGCCATGCGGGTCGCCATCACCGCTTTCCTTCACGCAGGAGCGCATCTGGTTCCTGCAGCAGCTGTATCCTGATAACACAGCCTATCACGAGGCCATGGCCTTTCGGTTCAAAGGCGCGCTTGATGTGCCCGCGCTAGAACGCAGCTTGGGCGAACTGGTCGCTCGGCACGGGAGCCTGCGCACCCGGTTCGTCGAGATCGAAGGCCAGCCGAGGCAGGTCGTCGAAGCGTCACAGGCATTCGTGTTACCGATTGTCGACCTGCCGATGCATGCGGGTCCAGATGCGGCTGGCGCAGCGGTGGCGGAGACGCTCGGGGCCATGACGGGTACGCCCTTCGATCTTGCGAAAGCACCGCCGGTCCGGATCCGGCTGCTGCGGTCTGGGCAGGGCGAGTTCGTACTCGCGCTGGTTCTGCATCACATCGTTTGCGATGCTTGGTCGCTGCGCTCTGTGCTGCCGCGCGAACTCGGCGCCTTGTACGCCGCGCACGCGGCTGGCGCTGCCCTGCGCCTCCCCGAGCCTCGCGCGCAATACTCGGATTTCGCACGTTTGCAGCGCGACTGGCTCCGCGGCCCCGTGCTGGCTCGCCATGTCGATTACTGGCAAGCGCGACTGGCCGGGATGCCGACGGTTTTAGATCTGCCGACCGATCATCCGCGTCCCGCCCGGCGCGACTTCCGAGGCGAACGCGTGTCTCTCGCCGTGCCAGCAGCATGCGTTAATACCTTGGCGGCGATTGGTCGGCAACACCACGCCACGCTGTTCATGGTGTTGCTAGCGGCGTTTCAATGGCTGCTTGCCCGGTGGAGCGGCCAGCGCGATATCGTCGTCGCATCCCCGACCGCGGGGCGTAGCCATCTTGAGACTGAGGGCATGCTTGGTCTGTTCATGAATGCCATCATTTTGCGCGCGGATTCGGTCCATGGAGATCTCACCTTTGGAATGCTATTGAGTCGGGTGCGCGAAGCAGCGCTCGAAGCGTTCGAACATGAGGCGGTTCCTTTCGAGGCGTTGGCGAAGGCACTTGATCTTGGCCATGACCTGTCGCGCAATCCGCTGTTTCAGGTCATGTTTGCGCTTCAGAACGTTCCCCGGGACACGCTCGATTTGCCAGGCATTGCCGTTACACCGCTTGCTGTGCCGCGCTGCACCGCAAAGGTCGATTTGTTCCTGCAGGTTTCCGAAACGCCGGACGGCCTGGAAGGCAGCGTCGAATACGCTTTGGATCTCTTCGAACGGGCCACCGTCGAACAATTGCGCGACCAGTACGTCACACTGCTCCAATCCATCGCTGAATGCCCTGACCGGAGCCTGTCTGCGCTGTCGACGATGACGGTCGCACAGCGCCGCCAGATTGTCGAGAAGTGGTCTGGCTATCGCACTGGGCACGCGGGTGACGCGACGCTCCATGCACTGTTCGAGCAACAGGCTCGCCGGACGCCGATGGCGGTCGCGCTCGTGGCACGTGACGATTCGCTGACTTATCGTGAATTGGATCGGCGTTCGACCGGCTTCGCGCGCCATCTGCGCTCGGTCGGTGTCGGTTCCGAGGACATAGTGGCACTATGCCTCGAGCGTTCCATCGAAACGGTAGTCGCCTTGCTCGGCATCCTCAAAGCGGGCGCCGCCTATCTGCCGCTCGACCCGCGTTTTCCTGCCGAACGCTTGCGCGAGGCGTTCGAGCTGGCCGGCGATCCTTGGCTCGTGACGCGGTCCAGCCTGCTGGCGAGAGTTCCGCGATCGACACGGGCGCCCATCCTTCTCGACACCGATCGGACTGCGATCGAATCGCAGGAGAGTCACGCCTTACACGGCACCACGCATCCGGACGGCATTGCCTGTCTGCTGCTCACATCTGGTTCAACGGGGCGTCCCAAGTGCGTCGCCGCCACGCATCGCATGTTCAGTAATCGGCTGCAGTGGAACGCGGGAGACCCCGACGAGCGCTACCTGCATCGCACGCTGCCGATTTTCGTCGATGCGATCTGGGAACTGTTCATGCCACTCACGCGGGGACAGGTTTCTGTTGTAATCGACGACGCGCTCGCGCAGCAGCTACCCGCGCTGATCGCGACGCTCGCGGCGCACCGCGTGACGCGGCTGGCAATCGTGCCGTCCCTGCTCGAAGGGCTGCTCGAAACGGTCCCCAATCTCGGCGACAGACTTCCGGCGCTCACGCACGTCACCTGCGGCGGCGAGGCTATGAGCTCGCGGCTCGCGCAGGCTTTCGGCCAGCAATGTCCTGGCGTGAGCCTCGTGAATGCCTACGGACTGTCCGAAGTCTGGGATGTCTGCGACTGGGTCGCCGAACCTCATGCAACCGCTGGCAGGATCCTGATCGGGCGGCCGCTGCCCAACGTGCAGGTGTACGTACTCGACACAAGAGGCGAGCCGGTGGCGATCGGCGAGCGAGGCGAGTTATGTGTGGGCGGCGCGGGCTTGGCGCGCGGGTACTGGCACGGTCCGTCGTTGACTGCCGAGAGATTCGTTCCTTCGCCGTTCGGCGACGGCGCGCGGCTCTACCGAACCGGTGATCTCGTCCGGTGGCGAAGCGACGGCCAGCTTGAATATCTCGGCAGACAAGATCATCAAGTAAAGCTGAATGCCCAGCGCATCGAAACAGCCGAGATCGAGCGTGTGCTGCGGCTGCACGAAGCGGTCCGGGATGCTGCCGTCGTAGCGCCGCGCGAGCCGGACACGGCGCCTCGCTTGATTGCCTACGTAGGCGCGCGCTACGTCAGTGACTTGCCGGACGAAGCCACGTTGCGCCAGCACGCGCGACGCTGGTTGCCCGAATACATGGTGCCCGCGACGATCATCGTTCTGGATTCGCTACCACAGACGCCGAGCGGCAAGCTCGACCGAGCCTCCTTGCCTGCCGCGCCGCGACGCTACAGCGCAGTGGCAAATTTCGCGCCGCAGACGCCAACACAACAGGCCGTTGCGCAAGATTGGTGCGCGCTGCTCGGCTGCGAGAGGATCGCGCTCGACGATCGATTTTTTGATATCGGCGGCGATTCGCTAGCCGCCATGAAAGCCGTCTCCCGTGCCGCCGAGCAGTTTGGCGTGGTTGTACCCCTGCGCACGCTGTACGAGAGGCCAACGGTGAAATCGTTCTGCGCCTGGCTGGACGAACGGCTTGCAACGCAGTTGGCTGGTGAGCCGTCCGGTTCCATAGTGGTGTATCAGGAAGCTAGCCGGGGAGCGAAAGCATGAGGGAAGAGGGCACGATCTTCGAGTGTTCGCACTCCCCCGGGCAGGTAGGCCTGCCAGACTGGCTGTCGTGCTTTCCCGACAAACTTCGCTGTTTCGCATCCGACGATGCGTTCATCACGGGTTGGCGAACCCTCGTGTCCATGGACCGGGAAGGCAGTTTCCCGCTTGGGCGCTTATGGAACCTTGGATCGGTGCTGTTCAAGTCGGACAGCTTGCTAGCGGGAAATACGCGCCTCGGCATGGCTCAACTAATCCGCGCCGAATTTGCGGTCCGCGCCGGGCGAGAGATCCGCTTTAACGATCCGCAGGTCCGGGCTCTGTGGAGATACGCGCTCGGACGTTACACAGACGAACGGATGGCGATACTGGGGCGCTTGCTTTGCCAGGCGCCATCGCTGTATCTGCTAGTGGAGGCGCACAGCTCGCATAGTCGCCTCCCGACCGCTGTGCGACTTACCGACTTCAAGGGCGAGGCGCTGCCCAGCCAGCGAAAATCAGGCAGTCTACGCGCCGTGCTCGCGGGTGTGCAGTCGGCGATGTTGAACTTCGTGCATACCGCCGACGAACCCGCCGATGTGGTGCGCGAACTCGGTCTGTTGTTTGACGAGGCCGGCCGGCGCAACTGCCTGCTTGATGTGATGCGGGGCACGGCGGATGAAGCGGCGAGCGTGTGCGACCGCTTGCTCGCGTCCACGCCGCACGCCGACCTAGACTTTGCTGAAGCGCTCGAGCGCGTGCGCCGTAGCTGTCTCGACGGCGCCATGGTGAGCAGGGCAGTGCGTGCAGATTGGTTAAGGAGGCTGGCCCGGGTCGAGCTCGGCGATCCGGACGCTTGGCGTGCGCTCGCATCAAAACTGAGCGAGGCGGGGCTCATGATCGATCCGCTCGACGACGTTGTAATCGATGCACAAAATGTCCGGCTGAAACGGGAGTGGCCGTTGCAACCGTTTCCAAGTTGCGAGCGCAAGCATTGGGAGGCTTACACGCCTGCATCGACGCCGGGGGTTGCATGAAGGGAGCCGCGCCTCTGGACGATTCTTTGGATGGGAGGAGTTGCATGTTCGCATTCGATCCGACTCGCCTAGATCTCGCCCGGGAATTTCGGGCCAGCCCGTGGGGCAACCACAGTCCCGACTTGCAATATTTGCTCAACTTGATGCGCCGCCCGACTGACGAGCCATTTCATGTCCTGCTCATCGAGAGCCCCGGCGAGCGCTGGCGGCTCGCCGTAATGCAGCCGGGCGCTCCGGGTGCTCCGCGCCCGCTCGATGTCACGTTCAACGACGCTGAGGCGGCCGAATGGGAGGTATTCCGGCGCCGGTGGGCGCGCTTGGCCGGTTTGAGGATGCTTACGCCGAATTGGCCCGACGTCGCGGACGCCGCATGCCCGCACGAGCCGATGGCTGAGATGCCGGGCGGCATCAGACGTGCGTCGCGGGAGGCGTGATGGAAGGACGAGAGGTCGTATTTGTTGGGCGCGGCGAAGTTTCGATCGAGCGCTTCGCCGTGCGCCCGCCCCAAGCGCATGAGGTGTTGGTCGAGACGATCACGAGTGTAATCAGCCCGGGCACTGAGCGGGCCTTTTTGCTCGCCGAACCGAACACGGCGACGCGGGCGGGCACCTTTCCCTTTTACCCGGGTTACTCGAATATCGGCCGTGTCGTCGATGTCGGGCATGCGGTCCGCAACGTGCAGATCGGTACTCTTCTTGCAACTATGACGCCGCATCGCAGCCATGCCACAGTGCGAGCGCCGTTGGATCATCCGCGGCAAAGCGGAGGCGGCGCGATCTTCGACGACACGGAGGTCACCGCCATGAGTTGGCGCTTGAGAGAGCCAGCGAGCGCTGATCAGGCTGCTTTCATAATGGCTGGGGTTGCTCTTTATGGGGTGCGGCTGGCACACATTGGGCTCGGGGACCAGGTGGTTGTGGCGGGGCTCGGACCAATCGGCCTCTTTGCCGGGCAGATGGCGCGCTGCTCAGGCGCGCTGCCGGTAACGGGTATCGCGCGTACTGCAACCCTACGCGAGGCGGCGCAGGCGGTCGGTTTCGACGAGACTTTCGCGACCATCGAGGCACTGACCCAGGCGCGACCCGACGCCGGTCGAGCTGGGCGCACCGTGGTGATCGAGGCCACCGGACGCCCGGACAACGTGCGCGACACTCTTGCAGCCTGCCCAGAGGGCGCAACGCTGATTCTCCTGGGCAGCACGCGCGGCACAGTACCTGACGTTGATTTCTATTCGCTCGTTCACCGCAAGGCACTGACGATCATCGGCGCGCATCAACCTACGCGAGCGGTCGCCAACTACTTAGAGCGGCGTCATCAGCAGTACTGGGACGCGGACACAGCGCTGCGGATGATCGGCTCGGGCCGCATCGACGCGAGACGGACCATCGGTGCTCGCTTCGAGGTCGAAAGGCTTCGTGACGCCTATGCTCTACTGTGCGGATCCCGGCAGTCTCTTGCCATTGCGCTGGACTGGACCGCACGGTCGGACGGTCGTGCTGGCCATGCCACCGCCCCCTTTGAACTTGAACACGGGAGTTATTCAGATGGGCCAAATCGATAAGCTGTTCGTGACGATCAGGGGCAGCAGTGAAGTGTTTGAAGGTGCGGATGTGTCGCAGCGCGAGTCCGTCTGGCACTGGTCCCAGCACCACGAAGCCGGCGGCGCCGACGCGACCACGTTCGGCTTCGTCACCGAAGGCGAATGCGAGTTGCGCCTTGGCGGGTCGATGCACCAACTCAACAGGGGCTGGTATTTCTCCGCAGTTGGCGCATTTGAAATCCACGGCGGCGAGGGCATGCTTATCTCGGTGCCTGGCTACGTGGGCTTGAACACGATCGGCGGCCCGGTCGAGCGGCGCGGGCGGCTCAAGTACATTGACGGATGCACCGATACGCTGCTGCTATCGCCGGTCCGGTTCGGCGACCCGTGCCTGAATGCGCTGTACTTTCCGCCTCGGACCGCGCAGACCACGCACACCCATCCGAGCATCCGTTTAGGCAGCGTGCTCTGGGGACGCGGTATCTGTCGGACCGATAACGGCGACTACCCGCTCGAACCTGGTGTCTCGTTCTGCCTGCCGGCAGGCCTGCCGCACAGCTTCCACACGGAAGGTGATGAGCTTGCCGTTATTGCATATCACCCTGACAGCGACTTCGGCCCGCGAGACGAGGATCATCCGATGCTGAATCGGACGATTGTTGAGGGTGTCAGCGCAAGCCTCCTCCCGGCGCTGCAAACGCGATGAAACCATACCTACCCGGGTGTATAGATGCGGCTGAAAGCGGGACGCAGCGGCCAGTGACCGTGGCAGTGGTCGGCCTCGGCCAAGCAGGCGCGCGTTTCGTGCGTGCCTGCATGGTGCTCTGTAGTGAAGCGCGCCCTGTGCGCATCGTTGCCGGCGTGGACGTCAGCAGCGAGCGGCTCCGATATATCGAAGAGCGCCTTCCTTTTCCATGTTTTGAATCGGTTGAGGCGCTCGTCTCGGCTGGCGTCGACGCTGATCTCGCAATTGTGAGCGTGCCCGAGCGGCAGCATTTTGAGATCCTGTCGGCCTTGCGGCGCGGCGTCCCACGACTCGCGCGAATTCTTTGCGAAAAGCCGCTTGCCGCGAGCGCACAAGAGGCGTGGGAGTTGGCGAGGCAATTCGCGGACACCGAGATCAGCGTCAATTTCGTCGAGCGGTTCAGCCCCGTGGTAGGGGATCTGCTCGGTTTCATGCGTCGCCAGCAGCGGCGCGTGCTGCGCGCTAACTGCTTTTGGGGCAAGTACCGCATCAAGGACGCACGTCCCACACCTGGAGTGATTTCGGTAGAACTCGCGCATCCGCTTGACCTGATCATGATGCTGGCCGACGTGCGGCCCCAAACCCCCTTTCGCGTGAGATCGGCCGTCGGATCGCGCAGCGACTTCGACGTGGGCGGCGACGGCCGCTTTCCGCTTGATACCGTGCATGCCGGCCTCGAATTCGAGAGCGGTGTGCAGGTAATGATGTCGTCGTCGCTGCTATGGGCGGAACGCGAACGCAGGATTGAGCTCACGTTGGGGGATGAAGATGGAGTCGCCACGGAAATGGCAGTGCTGTGCTTTGACCAGCCGATTTGGGATCTGGACCGGCTCGACCTCTACGACTTGCGTAGGCAAGGCGGCAGGCCGGCGCATATCGAGCGCTTCGAGACGGCGGCGGCTTCGTGGCCGGCCGATCGCCTGACGATCGCGAAGGTCTGCCGCTTTCTCGAGGCCAACCTCGATGAGCTTTTCGGGATCCATTCCGATCTGATGCCGCGGCTCACGCATAGTGCCCACGTACAACAGGTGATGGAAACGATCGAGATCGCAGCAGGTGCGAATGCAATGTTGATGAGCTGTTATGCCGAGCCGCGAGAGAGCGGCGCCGCGTCACCGTCGGCGCAGGTGGAATTCCTCTCGCGCGTGGCGCGCGGTGTCAGCGTCGATGACCGCGAGTACATTTGGGACCATCCGTATTAATGTTGCATTGCTCCGGAGGTTTAAGGCAGTGCGCACAGCAGCTCAGCTTCATGCCCAAGATGGGATGCGTAGCGCGGTGCTGATACGCCTGAAAAATAGGCCTCGCGCCGCGGATCGAATGTGTCTGCCGGCAAACGACGGTTGAGTTCGGCATTGGCGGCATCGACAAGGAAAATGAACGACGGATGCACGCGCAGCCATGTCGCGAGGTCGGACACCACCGGATCGTTCGTCGTGGCGCCGTAGCCCTCGAGCCAAGCCTCGGCGAACGACGTCGCATCGTCGGGGCGCGCTGCACAAAGATAGTAAAGCGCCTGCGCGATATCGGAGCCAGTCGGGCCAACACAGGCCTTCTCCCAGTCGAGAACGACGAGGCCGTGCGTGGTGGCGAGTAGGTTTGATGGCGTGTAATCGGAGTGGAGGGTCGAGACGGATGAGGCACGCAAGGCCGCCATCGCGGTGGCGCTCGCAGGCTCCGTGACGCGCATCCATGCGTGACCTACCAGTTCAGCAGTCAGCGAGCGCTCCTGCGCATGATGGGCGACTGCGGCTTCGATCTGGTGCCAGCGAGGATGCGCCCGATCCCAAATCGCTGCATAGAAGAAAGTCCTTGATGTAGTGCGGACGGGCATACCGTGGATCTGCTGCAACGTCCGACCGATCTCTCGTGGTAAGGGCCAAGCCGACGGCGGTAGTTCGGCGAGAGTAGTCCCGCGGATGTAAGGCCGGATCGCCAGTGTGACCTGATCGAATTGCTCGATGAGCCAGCGTCCCGACGGCGTGGCTATTCCGCGGCGTCGTGCAAGGGTCCCGAACAGGCGGTCCTCTCGCACGCTCTCAGCATTGCGCCGCGCGTCGCAGCGGACCACGAGGGCCGATCCGTCGCGGCAGGAAACATGAAAATTGCGGGAGGCGATGCCCTGCGCGTACTCAACGGCACGCAGTGCATCAAAGCCGCGGGCACGAAGATGATTGATGACAAAGGATTCTGTGATGCCAGACATGTTGGCCTTGCTAAAGGAGGGAGTCCAAACCAGAGCGGTGCCGTCTCACGATGCAGGTGCCGCCGATGTTGATCGATATGACCGATTGTCGGTGCTTGCCTCGTCACTTTCAATCCTTCCATGAGCGTCCCCCTATTTTCCACCAACTGAACCATGCTTAGCACCGCCAACCTCGCCACGATACGTCGCGCCTTTCCAATTACCGGTCATGCCGTATATTTCGACTCCGCACGCCACACGCCGCTCGCCACGCCGGTGCGTCGCGCGTTGGAACGATTTTTCATCGACAGCGAAACCCACGCTGGCCCCAAAGCACAGTGGCTTGATAAGGTCGAGATCGTGCGTGAGCGCATCGCGCGCTTCATCTGCGCACGGGCGGACGACATAGCCTTCATGAAGAACACGTCGGACGGACTGCTGTCCGCTGCGCTAGCAATTCCGTTTCGCGCGGGTGACACAGTCCTGCTCAATGGCGACGACCATCCGAATACTTTGCGGGCCTTCCGTCATCTGGCCTCAAACGGCATCGCTGTGCGCGAGGTAGGGCCGCTATGCGGGGTTCGCGATGCAGATGCTTTCTTCGCACAACTTGACGTCCGACCGCGGGCGGTCGCGCTCTCGCATGTGAGCTTCGATCGCGGCTATCGCAGCGACATCGCGAAGATCGGGCGGGCCTGCGCGCAGGCGGGCGGCTATTTTGTGGTGGATGCCATCCAATCGGCGGGTGTGTTGCCGCTCGACGTTGCTGCGGCGAACGTGTCACTGGCCGCGTTCGGCTGCAGCAAGGGGCTGCTATGTCCGCCGGGTCTTGGCGTGCTCTACTGCCGCCCTGGGCAACCCGAAGTGCTGCCATGTCACGCGACGAGCGATGATCGCCACGCGCAAGCGCCTGACAATGCGCGGCGCTTCGAACTTGGCCTGTCAAACCTGCCCGCGATCCACGCGCTCGATGCCGCGCTCGACTTCATCGAAACCGTCGGCGTTTCTGAGATAGCCGACCACGTGCTTGACCTGTCTGACTACCTGCGCGAACGCATGGCAGCGCTCGGGGTGGTGGTTCAGCGCGGCTCAACGCGTGAAACGCGTTCTCACATCAACCTGCTGCCCCTGTCGGGCGAGGCGTGGTCGCAGCACCTAGTTTCGCACGGCATCCGTTTTTCGGTCGAGCGTGACGGCATGCGGATCTCTTTCGCGATGTTTAATACACGCGACGAGGTGGACCGCCTCGCGGAGGCGGTGCGTACTGCCCTCCGCGCCGGTGCAACGACGCTGCCGGAGGAGGTCCGCGATGGGAACGATGACAGAAAGTATGCGGAGAGCCGACCATGATGCGCTTCGCCGACTCGCCTAGCGTGGCACTAACAACACTGCTAACGCCAAATCGCGTCAAGCAGTCGACCTTCGCGCGCGACGGCGACTACCTGATGGCTCTGGATATGATGCATCAGCGATGGGCGGCGAACGGGAGGTTGCCGTGGTATCTCTGGAATCATACGGCCATGTTGCTACGTCCCGACGCGTTCGTCAGCGGCCGCCTCCGGCGCATTCTCCCCACGTTGCGCGCGCACGGGCTGGTTCCCGTAGCGGTACGCGTGGTCAGACCGGACTCGGCACAGACAGTGCGGCTCTGGTGTTACCAGGCAAACGTTTCGACGCCGCAGCGCCTCCAATTGCTCGACGAGTTGATGACGTCAGGCCCGTCACTCTATCTGGTGCTGCGCGACGACCGTCCACGCGTGCTTACGCCTGCGACAGTGCACGCGACCTACATCAAAGGGCCCACCCTCACCCACAAGCGGCGGGCGGACCACCTCCGTAGTCTCGCCGGTCCGCCCGTCGCGAACTTGCTGTCGTACATCCACGCTGCAGACGACCCGGCGGATTGGGTTCGCGAGATGGCGGTGCTGCTCGCGCCAATGGCGCTCGCCGATCTGCTCGCCGAGGTTGAGGCGCAGCAGGACCGGACCGCTCAAGCTATTGCGCACATCGCGCGATGCGAGGTCGAAGCCAGACGCCTCGCCGTTGGGCCACCGCGCCCGGATGCTGCCAATCTGACCGCCAATGACGCTGGCGGTGCCGATCTACCGCCGTTATTTCAAGTCGAGCGTTGGTCAGTCTTCGTCGAGGCCGCCGCGCGCTGTCGCAGCTTCGTGTCGGGAGAAACCTACGATACCCGCCTCGCGACTGTCCCCGACGATAAACGCCTCTCGCTGCCCGTGGATCCGCATCTAATCCGCGATGAGCTAGGCAGCCCTTGACTCCTGTGCGGCCAGCACGGCGCAACGGTCGGTCGTTTTCCAATTGCCGTTTCGAGGTGACTCATGGATGTGCTTACCACGCAAGCGATGTCGCGCACCGCAGTCCGACCCCTCGTGGGGGTGCCCTGTTGCAGTCGCGAAATGGCAGGCGTCCCGTTCCAGACTGTACTGGAGAAGTATTTGAGTGCGCTAGCCGAGCATGCCGGCTGCGATGCTCTGCTGATTCCGTCTACAGGCGACGCCGTGGCAGAAGCACAGGATCGCCTGCGCCCCATGTTGGCTCGGCTGGACGGAATTCTCCTGACTGGCGCGCGCTCAATGGTGCTCCCGGCGTTCTATGGCGGGCCGCCCGGCGATCCAGCGACGTTGCGTGACGTCGGGCGAGACGTAACCGCGATCGCCGCAGCCCGGGTCGCAGTGGAAACAGGCATCCCGTTGTTGGGGATCTGCCGCGGTCTCCAAGAAATCTGTTGCGCGTTCGGCGGCACTCTCGATGTAGACGTGTCTTCGCGCGGCGGGATCAACCATCGCGGGTTGCGCGATGTTGCGTATGCAGACCGCTATCGACCAGCGCATTGGGTCAGGTGCGTAGCGGGCGGCCATCTGGAGGCGATGGCGCGCTCGGCCGGAATTGATTCGTATTACAAAGTTAACTCGCTGCATGCCGAGGGCATCCGCTCTGTCGGGCCTGGACTCCGTGCCGAAGCTTTTTGCGACGATGGTCTCATTGAAGCGGCAAGCGTCCGAGACGCCGTGACTTTTGCGATTGGCGTGCAGTGGCATCCCGAGTGGCATGTCGAGTCGAGCCCGATCAACCGGGCGCTCTTTGCCGCCTTCGGAAGGGCCTGCGCGGCGGGCGCAGCGCGCAGCGACCGCTAGCGCCTCGGGCCAACTGCAGCGTCAAGCCCTCTCAAGCGTTGGCGAGTTGGCAGCCCGGGATGGCCATATGCCTTCATCCGGTACTCGTATTCCCACTGCGCGTAGTCGCTATTGAACTCGCTATCGTCGCGCTCTCGACGCAGCACGGCAACGCCACGCTCGCCCGATGGCACCCGCGGTATCGCTTCAAGAAGTGGGCAAGACAGCGTAAACAGATCGTCGACGTAATCCAGCGCCCGCGCTACGTAAATCGCCTTGCCAGCGGGAGTTTCGGTCCCCCGTAAGTAGACTAGGTCAATGAAGCGTTCAAGCAAGCATGCGGCGTCGGGCAGCCGCTTGAGATAAGTCAGCAACCATTTGCGGCGAAGGTTGGTGACGCCGCGTAGACGAAGGTATCCGGAAGTCTGAACGAACACATTCTCCCGAGCTAGTTCAACGGCGCGATCAAGCTCGCCGGCGTCCCACGCGCCGGCTAGATCGAGAAGGATTGCAAAATCGGACGCGACCCAGCGATAGGCGATGTAGCGATACTCGTCGACCGGAAGGCGCCTGAGCAGCGCCGTGAACCGCTCCTGGCCGAGAATCGGCACGCAGTTGAGGAGTCGGTGCACCATTATTTCTTCACGATCGGTGAGACGCTTGGTCAGCAGGATCAAATTGTCCGACGCATATTCGTAGATGTCGTGGATCCGCGCCAGCAGCGATTCAACTTCAGCAAATGGCTTAAATTCGACATCGATCTTGATCGACGTCCCTGGTATTACCGTGTGAATTAGTAATACCGGTGACGAAGGCGTGTCCGGGCGCACGATATCGCGATCCACGGTCAGCACGCGGTGATGGTGTTGCAAAGCGATTTCCCCACTCTGGCGATAGGAATCGGTAATGACATAGACATCGATATCCGAATACGCATTACCGATACCTTCTATCAAAGTCCCCGATATTACAACGATATCGCCCGGGCGGGCATAACAGCTTTTTAGCACGAACTCGGGATCAAGCCAGGTATCTGCAGCGCCAAGGTAAATCGGGCGGCCGTCCACTGTGATCGGTGAGGTTTCGTCCATATCGTCAATGCGTCTCGTATCGGAGGGCAGAGGAGGTCGGGCTCGATTCGGCGATAGACCGGGGGCAGGTTTGCAATGTACCGCTCGTTCAATGTAGCCCCAATCTACAGTTCGCGCAACCTTCACCCGTATAACACCTGCGTTTTTGCCGAACCGCGGCCCGAAACTATTCACAAAACGTTCTTTAAGGTAAAGACAATAAAAACGAAAACGATTTGTAAATATATTTTATCGAGATGCGATTATCATGCGATCAGCATATTAAAAAATAGCTTTGTCTATGGAAGTGCCATTGTGCTACGCTGATCAGCATGAGACGCATAGATAATTGCTGCATTTAAAAATTCGCGCCTCAGAAACAACTGCGGCGGCCGGATCGGAATTATCGTTCGGGCTGGGCTGCGCAGACGGATGATACGTTGAGTCACTCGCCATGATCCCACTTGAAACTGTCCTGACGCCCAATGCGATAAAGCACCATTTTTACCGCAATGACGCCAATTTCCTTTCGTCCGTGGAAGCTGCGTTTGGGCGTTGGGGTGCCGCAAGCAGTATCGCGGGAAAATTGTGGAATGTCGCAGCACTGATCCTGCGGCCGGATGCAATCGCCGGTGGCGTAGCCCGCAACGTGTTTCCAATGCTGCGGCGGCACGGCTTCGAGCCCGTGGTGGTCCGCTCGGTGCACGTCGGCGCTACCCGTGCCGAGAGTCTATGGCGATATCAGTTCAACGTAGCCACGCCGCAGCGGCAGGCGCTGCTCGGGCGGGTAATGTCGATGGGCGAGTCGCTCTACTTGATCGTGCGCGACCGCTCCATCCGAGTATGCGCCCCCGCCACTGTTCACTTGACCTACCTGAAGGGCACCGCCGTCGTCAGTCGGCGCAAGCCGGGGCATCTGCGCACGATCGCGGGGCCCGGAGTCGCCAATCTTCTGTCCTATGTCCATGTCTCGGACGATCCTGCCGACATGCTTCGAGAGATGGCCGTGCTGTTCGATCAGGCGGCGGTGATTGAGATACTCGCCGAACTGGAGGCGGGCATCGATCGCACGGGGGTCGCGATGTGCGCTATCGCGCGGCTCGAAGCGCAGGTACCCGCCAACGCGTTGATAAGTGAGGACGCAGCGCCTTCATCAGTGAATTTCGGCGAGCGCGACCGCGCATTATGGAGCGATTGGCGCGATATCGTCGCACAGGCCAAGAACTGCCGCAGCTTCATTACCGGCGAGAGTTATGCAGGCAGGGACGCGACGATTCCAGACGACAAGGAATTGTCGCTGCCGCTCGACGGACATCTCGTTTTTCCAGAACTAGGACCTCGATGAAAGCGCTTGCTTGTAACTTCGTCGCACGCGGCAGCCACGGAGGGTAAAAGCCATGGACCACATGAATGCAGACATCCAAGCTCACGAAGCGATCATGGCGCAGTTGCGGATTGCATTGCGCGAATTCCGCAACGATGCGAACGTGGACGATCTCACTGACGACGCGCCGCTCATGGATGCGTTGGAGTCCCTCGGGCATTTCACATTTTTACTAACGCTTGAGGGAACCTTCGGTGTCGAGATTCCCGATCACCGCTTTACACTTGTAGAGATGGGCACACTCACGGGGATCGCAAAAGTCCTGTCAGAGGCGACGCTGCTTGCACCCGATGCCCGCTGCATAGCACCCGGTCCAAAACAATAGGAGGCGATTCCATGGCGTCATTTTCGGCAAACAGCCTGTTGATGACGGCGACCCGGGAGCGGCGGGCGCTGATCGCGCTGTCCATGATGGGCAGTGTGCCAGATCGCGATTACTTTGACGAGCTGTTCTCTGATTCGCTTGATTGGCCGTGGCTCCTGATGCAGGCGATGCACCAGCGCGTGATCTGCTGCCTATGGGAGAATTTGAAGCGGCACGATCTGGTGTCAGCGGCAACGCGTTGCGGACTGACTCGAAACTGGATCACTTACACCGAGCAACTGACGCACGCGAATCTTGTGCGTAATACGCTATGGCTCTCGATCCTAGCGGAGACCATTGAAGCGATCGACCGCGTCGGCATTCCTGTCGCCTGCATAAAAGGCAGCGCGCTGATCGGTGACATCTACCGTCCCTCCGAGCGCATGCTCGGCGATATCGACACGCTAACCGCACAGCACGCGCGCGGTGATATAGCCGCGCTGCTGCATTCGCGCGGATTCCGTCATGGCACCATCGACCCGACAACCGGGTCGCTGCAGCCCATGTCACGCGAGAAGATCCGCTTCTGGAATTTTCATGCGCACCTCATGCCGAAGTTCACGCTGGAGATAGGCCGGCGCGACGTGCCGTTTTTCCGCTTCGCCGTTGGTTTTGATTTCTTCGATCCTCAGGATGCGTTCAGCGTGCCAAGCGAAGCAGTGCTAGCGCGCCGAGTACCGAAGACGAGCCAGATGACGCTTAGTATCCCCAATGAAGCCGACATGGTGCTCAATCTATGCATCCACATTTACCGGGAGGCCGTGTCGGCGACCTTCGCCGCAGCCGCGGACAACTGGCATCTCGGCAAGTTTGGGGACCTGAGGACATATCTGATTCATCACGATAGCGCGATATTGCGCGAGGGCGTGGCCGCACGCGTAAGGGAGTTCGGATTGGAATCGGTGTTCTTCTTTGCCCTGCATTACACCCAATGCGTTTACGGCGATCCGGCGCTCAAGCCTTGGACTCAACTCGTAGATCCTGGACCCGACCGAGAATTCCTTATCGAAATGGTCGACGGGAAGCGCCGGGTTACATACCGGCGACCGTTCGAGGAGCGCCTATTCGATACCCGAGGTTCAGTCATCCCCGGCCTCGAACCGGCATGGCGGCGGGTCATGAGCGGCGACGCCTGGTAAGGCCGGCAGGCCGTCGCCGGAGTTCTCTAGTTCAGCAGATCACAAGCAGCCCTTCAGATCAAGGAAAAGCATGACGGAAGAAGCTCGGCCCGGTCCCAACCCTTGGCTATACCGCTCACAGCCGTTGCAAGAGCGCATCATCGAGCGGACGACGCTTCCGGCGGTGCTGGATACGTATCGAGCACAAGCCGAAGGCGAGCGGCCAGCACTGACAGGCTATCGCGACGGCATCCGCGTCGGCCACTGGTCCTACTACGATCTGAACTGGGCCGTGCGGCGCACCGGGGCGGAGCTGGCCGCATCGCATGGCGTCGGACGCGGCGATCGCGTGATCGTGATGTCGAGCAACTGTACTGAAATCTACCTCGTCCATCTTGCCGTGATGTCTATCGGTGCAGTGGTCGTGCCGGTCGGCAATTTGGAGTCGGCGCGTACTCTTGCCTTCATTACGTCGCACGTGCGAGCGTCCTTGTTCGTCGAAGGGGAGGGCGTCCCCAATGACCTGCATGCCGTTATTGCACTGCCGCGCGTGTCAGCACACTCGCTGTTAGCGTCGGCGCACAGCCGTGATCCGGTCGATGCGCTGCACGACCGTGTCGGCCCTGACGATCTAGCCGTAATTCTCTTTACGTCTGGGACCACATCGGTACCGAAAGGTGTCTGTCTGAGCCATTACAACCTGCTAGTCAATGCTGAGGCGCTCCGGCGCGCGCATGCACTCGAGCGCAATCGCAACCATCTCTGCATCCTGCCGCTATACCACGCCAATGCTTTTGGCTTTTCGATGATCGGCTCGGTGTATGCGGGATGCCACGTCATACTCTGCAATCGCTTCGCTGGCCCCGATCTCTGGGCTATCGCACGCGACGAGTCTGTCAACATCTTGTCCGCTGTGCCTGAGATTTTACGAGCGCTTGCGAGCCGGCGATTTGCCCTACCGCTGCCCGAACTCCGATACGTTGTATCTGCGGCGGCTCCGCTATCAAGTTCCGTCGCACGGGCCTTCGAAGCCACGACCGGCATTCCCGTTCATCAAGGATACGGGTTGAGTGAGTGCACGAATTTTGCTGCCACTACGCCGGCTGACATCGATTCTGAAGTGCG
>Ga0256783_1000067_pt1 | contig 32150 bp, 33 predicted proteins | sample MC6MC0934MT_FD_189995 | JGI IMG/M metagenome (GOLD analysis project Ga0256783, IMG submission 189995) | Metatranscriptome of enriched soil aggregate microbial communities from Iowa State University, Ames, United States - MC6-MC0934-MT... | ecosystem: Environmental > Terrestrial > Soil >... | reverse complement strand
GCAACACCGTGGCGCGACGCGTCATCAGGCCGGCGTCACCCCGCAACTGCCGTCAAGAGATCTATTCATGAAATTTATCGTCTGGCTGATCCGTGTACTGGTGTTCGTGCTGCTGTTGGTGCTCGCACTCTCCAATACGCAACCTGCTACGCTGAATTTCCTCGCTGGCTACGCGTGGTCGGCGCCGCTCATCCTGATTGGCCTCGCGTTCTTCGGGGTTGGGCTGCTCGCAGGTCTCGTTTCGTCGATGCCGGCTGTCGTGCGCCTGCGCATGGAGAATGGCCGCCTCAAGCGAGAACTGCGTGTGGCGCGCGAGGCGCCGGTCGTCGTTGAACAGCCGCCCATGCCGCCGCTGATCTGATTTTGTCGTTCGCCGCGCACATAGCGCGCGGCATTCCATTTCCGCCTTCAGGCTCATTTGCATTCATCGCATGGATCTAGACTTCTGGTGGCTGCTCGTCATACCCGTCGCTTTTGCGTTCGGCTGGATGGCTGCGCGCTACGACCTCAAGACGCTGCTGTCAGAAAGCGCCAATCTTCCGCGCTCCTATTTCCGCGGACTCAACTTTCTGCTCAACGAGCAGCCGGATCAGGCGATCGACGCGTTCATCGAAGTCGTCAAGCTCGATCCTGAAACCGTCGAACTTCACTTTGCGCTGGGAAATCTTTTCCGGCGCCGTGGAGAAACGGACCGCGCCATTCGCGTGCATCAGAATCTCCTGAGTCGTGCGGATCTACCGGTCAGCGAGCGTGATCACGCGCTATTCGAACTCGGGCAGGACTTCCTGAAAGCCGGCCTGCTGGACCGCGCGGAAGAAACCTTCCGTTCGCTCGAAACCGGCGACTACGCGTTGGGCGCGCAGCGCGCGCTGCTTACCATCTACGAAATCGAGAAGGACTGGATCAAGTCGATCGACACAGCGCGTCATCTGGAAACAATGGGCGCGGAGTCGCTCGACAAGGAAATCGCGCAGTTCCATTGCGAACTCGCACAGGAAGCGCTGCAACAGAAAAAACCCGACGAAGCACGCCGGCAACTCGGCTTCGCGCTGAAGGCCAACCCTACCAACGTGCGCGCCACGATTCTGTTTGGCGACGTCGACGCGGCCGGCGGCGCACAGGAAGCGGCGATTGAGCAATGGCGGCGGGTCGAGGAACAGAACCCTGCCTATCTGCCGCTCGTCGCCGAGAAGCTGATGAAGGCGTACGAAGCGCTCGGCCGAGCGCAGGAAGGCGCCGACCTGCTCACCACATGGGTCGACCGCTATCCGAGCAATGATCTGCTCGACGTCGCGTACCAGCACGTCGCGTCGCTGCGCGGACCAGATGCGGCGCACGCGCTCGCACGCTCGCAGATGCAAAAGTCGCCGAACCTCGCGGGTATGACGCGGCTGCTCGAAGCGCAACAGGCCGTCGCGGAAGAGCCGCGGCGCAGCGAACTCGAACTGATGCGCACGCTGATCCGCCAGCGCACCAAAAATCTGCCGCGCTACACGTGCCAGAATTGCGGCTTCAGGGCGCGGCTTTTCTACTGGCAGTGCCCGGGTTGCAGCGGTTGGGAAACCTACGCGCCGCGCCGGGTCGAACCGATCACCGCGACGAACTGAGTTCGCGGACGGATTTGACATCGTGCTGATGACCGGCTTCTTCACCGCCGGGAATCATCACCGGAACCTTCAACCGGAAAGCGTATGAAAATCACCATTATCGGCACCGGCTATGTCGGCCTCGTCACTGGCGCGTGCCTCGCTGAAATCGGCAACGACGTGTTCTGTCTCGACGTCGATCCGCGCAAAATCGAAATCCTCAACAACGGTGGCGTGCCCATTCACGAGCCGGGTTTGCAGGAAATCATCGCGCGTACTCGCGCGGCCGGCCGCATCACGTTTTCGACGGACATCGAGGCGAGCGTCGCTCACGGCGACGTGCAATTCATCGCCGTCGGCACGCCGCCCGACGAAGACGGCTCGGCCGACCTGCAATACGTGCTGGAAGCTGCGCGCAACATTGGCCGTACGATGAACGGCTTCAAGGTGATCGTCGACAAATCGACGGTGCCGGTCGGCACTGCGCAGCGAGTGCGCGCGGTGATCGAAGAAGAACTGGAGAAGCGCGGGCTTGCCGGTAGCGCACAGCACCGCTTCTCGGTGGTGTCGAATCCTGAGTTCCTGAAGGAAGGCGCCGCGGTAGACGACTTTATGCGGCCCGACCGCATCGTGCTCGGCAGCGACGAAGACGAAGCCGGCTTGCGCGCGCGTGAACTGATGAAGCGGCTGTATGCGCCGTTTAACCGCAATCACGAACGCACGTTGTACATGGACGTGCGTTCGGCCGAATTCACCAAGTACGCAGCCAACGCGATGCTCGCCACGCGCATCTCGTTCATGAACGAGATGTCCAATCTCGCGGACCGCGTCGGCGCGGACATCGAGGCGGTGCGCCGCGGCATCGGCTCGGACCCACGGATTGGCTATCACTTCCTGTATGCCGGTTGCGGCTACGGCGGCTCGTGCTTCCCGAAAGACGTGCAGGCGCTGATTCGCACTGCCAGCGAAAGCGGCCACAATCTGCGCATTCTCGAGGCCGTCGAGGAAGTGAACTACACGCAGAAAGACGTGCTTGTACAGAAGATCGCGCACAAGTGGGGCAACGACCTGTCCGGCCGCACGTTTGCCGTTTGGGGCCTCGCGTTCAAGCCGAACACCGACGACATGCGCGAAGCGCCGAGCCGCCGCGTAATCGCGGAGCTGCTGGCGCGCGGCGCCAACGTGCGCGCGTACGATCCGGTCGCCGTGGCAGAAGCGCGGCGCGTTTTCGCGATGGATCTGCACGATTCGCCGGAACAACTCGAGCGTCTTACTTTCACGAGCACGCAGGACGAAACGCTCACCGGCGCCGACGCGCTCGTGATCGTCACCGAATGGAAGGAGTTCAAGAGCCCCGACTTCGCGTATCTGAAATCCGTGCTCAAGTCGCCGGTGATTTTCGACGGCCGCAATCTGTACGAGCCGGATGCCATGAACGAACTCAGCATCGACTATCACTCGATTGGACGTCCTTATGCCCAACCCTCCAAACGTGCGGCCGATGCCTGAGATCATGCCCGCATCCGCCACGTCCACGCCCACCTCCACGACGTCGCCCGCACTTACCGTGGTGCCGCGTGCGCAACTCGCTGCCGCGCGCGTCCTCGTGGTCGGCGACGTGATGCTGGACCGCTACTGGTTCGGCGACGTCAATCGTATTTCGCCGGAGGCGCCGGTGCCGGTCGTGCACGTGCAGCGCCAGGAAGACCGGCTTGGCGGCGCGGCGAACGTCGCGCGCAATGCGGCGGCGCTCGGTGCGCAAGCGGGCCTCCTGTGCGTCGTCGGACATGACGAACCGGGCGAGCGCATCGTGCAGTTGCTCGGCGAGAGCGGCGTGAACCCGCATCTCGAACGCGATCCCGCGCTTCTAACGACAATCAAGCTGCGTGTGTTGTCGCGTCAGCAACAGCTGCTGCGCGTCGATTTTGAGAACTCGCCCGCGCATGAAGTGCTGCTCGCGGGTCTTGCCCGCTTCGACGAATTGCTGCCTTCGCACGACGTGATCCTGATGTCCGACTACGCAAAGGGCGGCCTGACCCACGTCACGCAGATGATCGCGAGAGCGCATGCTGCAGGCAAACCGGTGCTTGTCGATCCGAAGGGCGACGACTGGGAACGCTATCGCGGCGCCACCTTGATCACGCCGAATCGCGCGGAGTTGCGCGAAGTGGTCGGTCAGTGGAAATCGGAAGAAGACCTGATCGAGCGCGTGAGCAAACTGCGCGCGGATCTTCAGTTCGAGGCTTTGCTGCTCACGCGTTCGGAAGAGGGCATGACGCTGTTCTCCAACGACGGCATCCTCCACACATCGGCCGTTGCACGTGAAGTGTATGATGTTTCGGGTGCGGGCGACACGGTGATCGCGACGCTCGCGGCCATGCTGGGCGCGGGTCTCACGCTGGTCGAAGCGGTTGGCCTCGCCAATCGCGCGGCCGGCATCGTGGTCGGCAAACTCGGCACCGCCACCGTCGACTACGACGAACTCTTTCAATGACGCTGCCCGCCAGATTCGTTGCCGCACGCCTTCGGGCTGCGTGCAAAATGGATCGGCGGGACGTCGACTGACCCTGACGATTCGCGTTGGCGCCTGAGCGCTCACGCGAGTCCTTACAAGGCTCATTACCGCGGGACCATCATGACCCTTATCGTCACCGGCGCGGCCGGTTTTATCGGCAGCAACCTCGTGAAAGCGCTCAACGAGCGTGGCGAACAACGCATCATCGCCGTGGACAATCTGACGCGCGCCGACAAGTTCAAGAACCTCGTCGACTGTGAAATCGACGACTACCTGGACAAGACCGAATTCGTCGAGCGCTTCAAGCGTGGCGACTTCGGCAAAGTGCGCGCGATTTTCCACGAAGGCGCCTGTTCGGACACAATGGAAACCGACGGCCGCTACATGATGGAGAACAACTTCCGCTACAGCCGCGACGTGCTCGACGTCTGCCTCGCGCAGAACATCCAGTTCCTGTACGCGTCCTCGGCTGCAACGTATGGCGGCTCGAACCGTTTCGTCGAAGAGCGCGAAGTCGAGCAGCCGTTGAACGTGTACGGCTATTCGAAGTTCCTGTTCGATCAGGTCATTCGCCGCGTGCTGCCCACTGCCAGAAGCCAGATCGCCGGATTTCGCTACTTCAACGTGTACGGTCCGCGCGAAACGCATAAGGCGCGCATGGCGTCGGTGGCGTTCCACAACTTCAACCAGTTCCGCGCCGAGGGCAAGGTCAAGCTGTTCGGCGAATACAACGGCTACGCCGCGGGCGAACAGACACGCGACTTCGTCTCCGTGGAAGACGTGGTGAAGGTCAACCTGTTCTTCTTCGACAACCCCGACAAGTCAGGCATCTTCAACCTGGGCAGTGGGCGCGCACAGCCGTTCAACGACATTGCCAGCACGGTGGTCAACACGCTGCGCTCGTTGAACAATGAGCCGTCGCTCTCTCTCGCGGATCAGGTGCAACGCGGGCTGATCGAGTACATCCCGTTTCCCGACGCATTACGCGGCAAGTACCAGTGCTTCACGCAAGCAGACCTCACGAAGCTGCGCGCGGCCGGTTACGACGCGCCGTTCCTGAGCGTGCAGGAAGGTGTCGATCGTTATGTGCGTTGGCTGTTCGGCCAGGTGTAAATAATTCGGATACCTCTTTAAACTGGAATCTCCCGGTTGGTGATGTCGCCAACCGGTTGTACGAGGGAGATTCCATATGTTTCGAAAAATTCTGGTTACCGCGGCCATGCTCGCCGCTTTCGGTCACGCGTATGCGTCGGTCGACGTCAACACGGCTAACGAGGACGCACTGCGCGGCATCAAAGGCATCGGTCCTGCCAAAGCGAAAGCCATTCTCGAAGAGCGTTCAGCGCATGGTCCATTCAAGGACCCGAGCGATCTCGGCAAGCGGGTCAAGGGCATGGGCGGGCATACCGTCGAGCGCCTGCAGGCGGAGGGTCTCGCTGTCGGTCCGGCTGGCGCGGCTGCTGGCTCGCAGGTTGCGGCGTCTTCACAGACCAAAGGCGCGACCGTTCCGGCCAACACGCCTAAAGGCGGCGCCACAGTGGCGGTGAAGAAATAGTCTGACGCGAGTCAGACACGAGTCGGGCGCGCGGTACCGGTTGTGCCGCGCGCGATTCGCCATCGTATTCTCTTCATGGTCGGAGCCGGCAGCAGCGCTCCTTAAGTCGTCACTCGCATGACTGGCTCCCGCGGTACTCAGCCGCGGGCTTTTTGCGTGGCGGAGGTTGCATCCATGCGGGCAGAAGGGCCGCGCGGCAACCATGGGCACCGTGGTTTAGAATCAAAGCATTGAAGACTTCGCGCATCGACAGCACCAGAACCTATATGGCTTACAAAACGATTGAAGACACGATCGGCAATACGCCGCTCGTGCAACTCGTCCGGCTCCCCGACGACGAGATCCGCAGCCGTAACAACGTGGTACTCGCCAAGCTCGAGGGTAACAACCCCGCTGGCTCGGTGAAAGATCGCCCGGCGTTGTCGATGATCAAAAAAGCGGAAGCGCGCGGCCGTATCAAACCGGGCGACACGCTGATCGAATCGACAAGCGGCAACACCGGTATCGCGCTCGCCATGGCAGCGGCGATCCGCGGCTACAAGATGGTTCTGATCATGCCGGAAGACCTGTCGGTAGAGCGCCGTCAAAGCATGGCCGCATACGGCGCGCAGATCATCCTCACGCCGGTAACGGGCGGCATGGAATACGCGCGCGATCTGGCCGAACAGATGCAGCGCGACGGCAAGGGCATCATCCTCGATCAATTTGCGAATCCGGACAATCCGGCGGCGCACGTCGAAGGCACAGGTCCCGAAATCTGGCGCGATACCGAAGGGCGTATCACGCACTTCGTGTCGTCCATGGGCACGACGGGCACCATCATGGGCGTGTCCAGTTATCTGAAGCAGCAGAATCAGGCGATCGAAATCGTCGGCGCGCAGCCTGAGGAAGGGTCGCGCATTCCCGGCATCCGTAAATGGCCAGAGGCTTATATGCCGAAGATCTTCGACCGTAGCCGGGTTGACCGCGTCGAGAACGTGAGTCAGGCCGCCGCCGAAGCAATGGCGCGTCGCTTGGCGTCCGTCGAAGGCATTTTTGCGGGCATTTCGTCGGGCGGAGCGTGCGAGGTGGCGTTGCGCGTCGCGCGTCAGGTCGAGAATGCGACCATCGTGTTCATCGTCTGCGACCGCGGTGACCGTTATTTGTCCACTGGCGTGTTTCCGGCGTAAGCGAGCAGTGTCGCTCGCGCGCCATACGAAATAGCGTCAGTTAAAAAAAGCGCCGGCAGGCGCTTTTTTTACATCTATGGCATTCAGGTATCGGCCTGCAGTCCGCGCTATGAACTATTGCGAAGCCGCGCTCGGCGGCGCAGCGTTGTTCTGAGCATTGCCCGGACTCGCTGCGTCGCTGGCTTGCATCTGCGACTTGATGCGTTCGCCCAACTGATAAACCGCGAGTGCATAAAAGAAGCTGCGGTTATAGCGCGTGAGCACGTAGAAGTTTTTCAGGCCCAGCATATATTCCGTGCCGCGGCCCGGCGACGGCAGGTCGACCACCGTGACAGGCGTTCCCGCTTCCGCTGCGATATTCACGCTCGGCTCATTGAGCAGCAGCCCCGCACGCAACAACTGGTCGAGCGGCCAATGCGGTTCCGGCGCACCGTCGGCGGCGGCTTGAGCGACGCCCAGGCTGCCAGCGTCCGTACCGATTTTCCATACCACCGGTCGGCCGTTTTCCCAGCCGTTCTGCCGCAGATAGTTCGCCACGCTGCCGATCGCATCCGCCTGGCTCGTGCGCAGGTCGATTTCCTTGTTGCCGTCGTAGCTCACCGCGTACTGCGTGATGCTGCTCGGCAGGAACTGCGGAATGCCGATCGCGCCCGTGTACGAGCCAAGCACCGTGGTCGGGTCGATCTGCGAATCGCGCGTCCACACCAGGTAGTCTTCGAGATTCTTGCGGAACGTTGCCTGACGGTCGGCTCGATTAGGCGTGTTCGGGTAGTCGAAACTGAGCGTAGTCAGCGCGTCGAGGACGCGGAAGTTGCCCATGAAACGCCCGTAGATCGTTTCCACACCGAGAATGCCGACGATCACCTCCGGCGGCACGCCGAACTCCTCGTACGCACGCTGCAGCGTGGCCTGATTCGCGCGCCAGAAGCGAATGCCCGCGTTGATGCGAATCTGGTCGAGAAAGCGCGACTGATACGCGCGCCAGTTCTTCACCGAAGGAGATGCCGACGGCGTCACCAGCTTGACCGCGGTCGCCGAATAGCTCACGCCGGCAAAAAGCGAGTGTAGCGACGACTCGTCGAAGTCGTAGCGCGCCACCATATCGTTGATGAATGCATCGACATTCGGGTTGTTCGCGTAGCGCTGCGGAATGATTTCTTCTTCGAAGGTTTGCCCTTGCGGCACCGCTGTTTGCGGTTGTGCCTGAGCGAGCAGCGTCGGTGGTTTTTTTCCGGCGATCTGCGCAAGTGCCGGAGTGGTTGCCATGAACATGCACGATGCGATGGAGAGTGCGGCGGCGATGGTTCGGGTGCTGAGCCGGTTTCGTGCAGACAGAGCAAGCTTGACGGTCATAGTGAGCTGGGGGCGCAGTGCGAAAGGACAAAGACATGAGGAAAACGGATCGGGGCAGTATACCCGAGGCCTCTCGCGAAACTGTGCCGGACGCGTTACAGCGACGTCGTGTGGTAACTTGACGATGTTGGCGCGCCGCGGGCGCGCGCCCCTGGATGGAGACGCGCCGCGCACGCCTCGAAGGCCACGCGCCGCAGAAGAAAATCATGGCAACAGGCTTCTATTCTCACGCCGACTGTCTGCTGCACGACATGGGGCAATGGCATCCCGAGTGCCCTGCACGGCTGCAGGCTATCGAAGATCAATTGATCGCAAGCCGCATCGACGCGTTGATCGAACGCGAGTCGCCGCCGCTCGCCGACGAAGCGGCGCTGCTACGTGTGCACACGCAAGCGCACATCGATTACATTCGCAGCCGTTCGCCGGCCGAGGGCATGGCTGAAATCGACCCCGACACGTCGATGAACCCGCATTCCTTGCAGGCAGCGTTACGCGCCGCCGGCGCCGCGGTGGCCGCCACCGACGCGGTCATCGAAGGCCGCTTCGACAACGCCTTCTGCAGTGTGCGCCCGCCCGGTCATCACGCGGAACCCGCGCGTGCAATGGGCTTCTGCTTCTTCAACAATGTCGCGATTGCCGCGCGTCATGCGCTGGAGGTGCATGGCTTGCAGCGCGTCGCGATCATCGACTTCGACGTGCACCACGGCAACGGTACCGAGGCGGCGTTTTCCGGCGACTCGCGCGTGCTGATGTGCAGCATCTTCCAGCATCCGTTCTATCCGTTCACCGGTGCCGACAATCAGGCGCCCAATATGTGCAACGTGCCGATGCCCGCGCGCTCGAAAGGCATGGCGGTGCGCGAGGCGGTCGACATGCTGTGGCTGCCTCGTCTGCATGAATTCAAGCCTGAGATGCTGTTCATTTCGGCAGGCTTCGACGCGCATCGCGAGGACGATCTCGGCAACATGGGTCTGGTCGAAGATGACTACGTGTGGATCACCGATCAGATGCGCGACATCGCAAACCGCTATGCGCGCGGGCGAATCGTGAGTTGCCTCGAAGGGGGCTACAACCTGTCCGCTCTTGGGCGCAGCGTCGTCGCGCACGTGCGTGCGCTCGCCGGAATCTGACGAGTCGCCGCGCCGCATAGGCTGCGGTTGCCGGACATTGAAATGGGAGCGAGCCATGAAGGCCGATGCACTGAGCGCTTCGCTGATCGAGACGGAGGCCGACGCGTACGGCGTGCCGGGCGTCGTCCTTCTGACGATGAACCGGCCCGACGCGTTCAACGCACTCTCGGAGCCGATGCTCGACGCGTTGCAGGAAGCGTTGAGCGGACTCGCTGCGTCGCAGGCGCGCGTGGTGGTGATCGCCGGCGCGGGGCGCGCATTCTGTGCGGGACACGATCTGAAAGAGATGCGCGCGGCGCCGTCGCTCGAGTATTACCAGACGCTGTTCGCGCGCTGCACGAAACTCATGATGACGATTCAGCGCTTGCCTCAGCCGGTGATCGCGCGTGTTCACGGGATTGCGACGGCGGCCGGCTGCCAGCTTGTCGCTATGTGCGATCTGGCCGTGGCTGCGGACACCGCGCGGTTTGCCGTCTCGGGCGTGAACCTCGGGCTGTTTTGCGCGACGCCGTCGGTGCCGCTGTCGCGCAACCTCTCGCGCAAGGCCGCGCTCGAAATGCTGTTGACCGGCGATTTCATCGACGCCGCAGAGGCGAAGCGGCAGGGCCTCGTCAATCGCGTGGTCCCTGCGGACTCCGTGGATGCGGAGGTGGCAAGGCTTGCCACCAGTATTTGCGCAAAGCCGGTGGAAGCCGTGACTGCCGGCAAGGGGCTGTTCTACCGGCAGCTTGAAATGGGCGTCGAAGCCGCGTATCAGCTTGCGGGCCAGACCATGGCCTGCAACATGATGGACGACTCGGCGCTCGAAGGCGTTCAGGCGTTCATCGACAAACGCCCACCTGACTGGAAGCGTTAGCGCATGCGCGCCAGTCTCTGATCGATCCACTCGATCAGTTCGCTCATCACGCGCTCGCCGTCCAGATCGTTCATCGTCTCGTGAAAGCTGCCTTCGTAGAGCCGCAGCGTCTTGTCCGGCGATCCGGCGTGCTCGCTAAAGTCGCGGCTTCCTTCAGGTTCGGTGAGCTTGTCGGCGGTGCCGTGATAGACGAGTAGCGGCAAGCGCAAAGCCGCGCGGCCCGCTTCGATGCGCGCCATCGCCAGCAGCAATTCCGCGCCGGTGCGCGCGGGGATCGGACCGTGATGCACGAGCGGGTCGTTGCGGTTCGCGTCCACCACGGCAGGCACGCGCGAGAGCAGGGCGGCGTCGATTTTCATAGCCGGGAAGTTTGGCCAGACGCGGCTGATCACCTGACTCAGCTTGAGCATCCAGCGAGGCACGTCGCGGCCTGGCGCCAGCGCGGGGCTCGACAGGATCAGACCGCTCAAACGTGTGCCGAGGTCGTCGCGAGCGGTGCCGAGGCGCTCGGTCGCGTAAAGCGCGGCTACGGCGCCTCCCATGCTATGGCCCATCAGAAAAAGCGGTGCATGCGGACGTGCCTGGAATGCGGCATCGAGTAAAGCCTGTGCGTCCAGCAGGTAATCGTCGAATCGGTCGACGTATGCACGCTTGCCGGGTGCCCGGCCATGGCCGCGCAAGTCGATTGCCAGCAGTTCGACGCCGGCCGCATTGAGCCTCGTGGCCAGCGCCCGATAGCGGCCCGCGTGTTCAGCCAGTCCGTGGATGAGTGCGACCGTTGCGCGCGGCGTTCCTATGACAGGCCAGCGGTACAGCGGCAATTCGACGTTGTCGGCTGCAAAGACTGACGAGCGAAAAGGCTCGGTGCTTTCTGCGCCGCTCGGGGCGGCGAAAACGCTGCTCTTTTGGGAAGTCTGCATGACGGCGCGTCCATTGGTTCTGGTCCCGGCAGATCATAGACCGCCGCCAGGTCGCCGGGCGAAATCGCGCCTTGCGCGTTCCTCTAATGTCGATTAGTTATGAAAGAATCGTAATTGATTATTAAAGGGAATGACGCCGCCTACGGTAGAATCGCGGGCTCAAATCCCAATAAAAGTGACGGCGGATGCTTGGTCGCAGAGCGCACGACGCTCGTCGACAAACCCGCCGTTTCGTTTTTCCATGATCGAAATACGCAATATCTCCCAGCGGTTCGCGGGACCCCGGGGCTGGGTCGAGGCACTGCACAACGTCAATCTGTCGATTCCGGCGGGCGAAGTGTTCGGCGTCATCGGCCGCAGCGGCGCGGGCAAGAGCACGCTTGTGCGTACCATCAACCTGCTGACGCGTCCGACGGAAGGCAACATCGTCGTCGACGGCCGGGATCTGACCACGCTGCCCGCTGCGCAATTGCGCGAGGCGCGCCGCGAAATCGGCATGATCTTCCAGCACTTCAACCTGCTGTCGTCGCGCACGGTGTACGAGAACGTCGCGCTCCCGCTCGAACTCGCCGGCATGAAGCGCGACGAGATCGAGGCGCACGTGCTGCCGCTGCTTGAACTCGTGGGCTTGTCCGCGCAGAAGGACCGTTACCCGGCCCAGATCAGCGGCGGGCAAAAACAGCGCGTGGGCATCGCGCGAGCGCTCGCTAGCAAGCCGAAGGTGCTGCTCTCGGACGAAGCGACGTCCGCCCTCGATCCCGAAACCACGCGCGCAATCCTCGAACTGCTCAAGCGGATCAATCGCGAACTGAATCTGACCATCGTGTTGATCACGCATCAGATGGACGTGATCAAGCAGGTTTGCGATCGCGTCGCCGTGCTCGACGCGGGCCGCGTGGTCGAAGAGGGCAAGGTGATCGACGTGTTCCTCCAGCCGCATCACGAAGTCACGCGCGCGCTGATCGGCGACGTGATCGCGCAAGAACTTCCGCCTGCAATGAAGGCGCGTGTGGCCGAGCGTCTGAAGACCGGCAGCGGTCATCTGCTGCGCCTCGCGTTTACGGGTTCGGGCGTCGATCAGCCGATTCTCTCGGAGACGATTCGCCGCTACGAACTCGACTTCAACATCCTGCACGGACAGATCGACGAGATTCAGGGCCAGGCGTTCGGCTCGCTCGCGGTGCTGGCGGGCGGCGAGCCGACCAAGGTGGCGCAAGCGCTTGCTTATCTGCGCGAACAAGGTGTGGTGGTGGAGGAACTCTCGTATGTTGAGTGAAATGTTCGATATGTTCGTCCAGTCGTTCTGGGAAACGCTCGTCATGGTGGGCATTTCCGGACTGGTCGGCGCGCTGGTGGGTTTGCCGCTCGGCGTATTGCTGTATCTGACGGACCGTCAAGGCGTATTGCAGAACGTCGCAGTCAATCGTGCGATGGGCGTGGTCGTCAATGCGGTTCGCTCTACGCCGTTCATCATCCTGCTCGTGGCGGTGATTCCGTTCACGCGCCTCGTGGTCGGCTCGTCGATCGGCACGGCTGCGGCCGTTGTGCCGCTGACCATTGCCGCGGCGCCGTTCATCGCGCGTCTCGTCGAGACTGCGCTGCGCGAAGTCGATCGCGGCCTGATCGAGGCGGCGCAAGCAATGGGCGCGACGACCAGCCAGATCGTATTCAAGGTGTTGTTGCCGGAATCGCTGCCGGGCGTCGTCGCCGGGTTGACGATCACGTTCGTCTCGCTGGTCGGGTATTCGGCGATGGCGGGCGCGATCGGCGGCGGCGGTCTCGGCGACCTCGGCATTCGGTACGGGTATCAGCGGTTTCTGCCGGAAGTCATGTTGACGGTCGTCGTGATTCTGATCGTCTTCGTGCAATTGGTGCAGTCGTTCGGGGATTGGCTCGTGCGTCGTCTGAGCCATAAATAATCAAAAGGTCCATCATGCAACGTCGTTTCATTTTCAAGCTCGCCGCGGCGCTCGGTGCCGTATCGATGTTCGCCGCCAACGCGGCTTACGCTGAAGACTCGATCAAGGTCGGCGTCACCGGCGGTCCGCACGCGCAGATCATGGAAGTCGTGAAGACCGTCGCGGCAAAGAACGGTCTGAACATCAAGATCGTCGAATTCTCCGACTACGTGCAGCCGAACGCGGCGCTCGCCGGCGGCGACCTCGACGCGAACAGCTATCAGCACGACCCGTACTTGCAGGCGCAGGTGAAGGACCGCGGCTACAAGCTGATTCGTGTCGCCGACACGGTCACGTATCCGATGGGCATCTATTCGAAGAAAGTGAAGACGCTGGCCGAGCTGCAGCCCGGCGCGAAGATCGCGGTGCCGAACGACCCGACCAACGGCGGCCGCGCGCTTTTGCTGCTGCAAAAGCAGGGGCTCCTGAAGTTGCGTGCCGACGCGGGTCTGAAGGCTACGCCGCTCGACATCGTCGACAATCCCCGGAAGCTGAAGATCGTCGAACTCGACGCCGCGCAGATTCCGCGCTCGCTCAACGACGTCGATGCGGCGGCAATCAACACTAACTTCGCGATGGAAGCAGGGCTTAAGCCGAAGCAGGATGCGATCGCGATCGAAGACCCGAAGGGTCCGTACGTGAACATCATCGCAATCCGCGAGGCGGACAGGAATAAGCCGTGGGTCGCCAAGCTGGTGGCGGCTTACCATTCGCCGGAAGTGAAGCAGTTCGTCGAGGGCAAGTTCGGCGGCGCTGTCATCACCGCCTGGTGAGCAGAGCGGCTTCAGAAACGGCAAAACACGTCGGCGATATGAGAACTGGAGTCGTAAGTGAGAACCCGGGGTTGCTGCCCGGGTTTTTTTGCGATTAAAATAGAACGACCGTTCGATATTGCCGTCACGCCACTGGGGAGCGATATCCTCGTGCTGGAACACCCGCGATAAGGCTGCAGTGAGGCAGTCGCTATAATGTTCGTTGGGTTGACGTATTCGTAACTTTGGAGCGTGTGCATGAAAATCCTGGTGCCAGTCAAGAGAGTGGTCGATTACAACGTGAAGGTCCGAGTCAAGTCGGACGGCTCGGGCGTCGACATTGCGAACGTGAAGATGTCGATGAATCCGTTCGACGAAATCGCAGTTGAAGAAGCCGTGCGTCTGAAAGAAGCCGGTGTGGCGACCGAGGTGATCGCCGTGTCGGCCGGTGTCACGCAATCGCAGGAAACGCTGCGCACGGCGCTCGCCATCGGCGCGGACCGCGCGATCCTGATCGAGTCGTCGGAAGAGTTGCAGCCGCTGGCGGTCGCCAAGCTGCTCAAGGCGCTCGTCGACAAGGAACAGCCGCAACTGGTGATTCTCGGCAAGCAGGCCATCGACGACGATTCGAATCAGACCGGTCAGATGCTTGCCGCGCTGGCTAACCTGCCGCAGGCAACGTTCGCGTCGAAAGTGGTCGTGGCCGACGGTAAGGCTACCGTGTCGCGCGAAGTGGACGGCGGTGCCGAGACGCTGTCGCTCACGCTGCCCGCAGTGGTCACCACCGACCTGCGCCTGAACGAGCCGCGCTATGTGACGCTGCCGAACATCATGAAGGCGAAGAAAAAGCCGCTCGAAACGATCAGGCCGGAAGACCTCGGTGTGGATGTCACGCCGCGCCTTAAGACGCTGAAGGTTGTCGAGCCGCCGAAACGCTCCGCCGGTGTGAAGGTGCCGGATGTGAAGACGCTGGTCGAGAAGCTGAAGACCGAAGCCAAGGTGCTGTGAGCAGCGCACGGAGACGAATGAAATGACGAATCTGGTGAATCTTGTAATAGCAGAACACGACAACACGTCGATCAAGGGCGCAACGCTGAATACGATCGCAGCCGCGCAGAAGGTCGGCGGCGATATTCATGTGCTGGTCGCAGGTCAGAATGCGCAGGCTGCAGCGGATGCGGCGGCGAAGATCGCCGGTGTTTCCAAAGTGTTGCTGGCCGACGCGCCGCAACTGGCCGAAGGGCTCGCTGAAAACGTCGAAGCCACGGTGCTGAACATTGCAAAGGACTACTCGCACATCTTCGCGCCGGCCACCGCCTACGGCAAGAACATCGCACCGCGTATTGCAGCGAAGCTCGACGTCGCGCAGATCAGCGATATCACCGCGGTCGATTCCCCGGACACGTTCGAGCGCCCGATCTATGCGGGCAACGCGATCGCGACGGTGCAGTCGGCCGATCCGATCAAGGTCATTACCGTACGCACGACGGGCTTCGACGCAGTTGCCGCCGAAGGCGGCAGCGCGACGGTGGAGAAGATCGAAGCAGCCGCGGACGCGGGCATCTCGCAGTTCGTCAGCCGTGAAGTGACGAAGCTGGATCGTCCGGAACTGACGTCGGCGAAGATCATCGTTTCGGGCGGGCGCGGCCTGGGCAACGGCGAGAACTACACCAAGGTTCTCGAGCCGCTGGCCGACAAGCTGAACGCGGCGCTGGGTGCATCGCGTGCAGCAGTGGACGCGGGCTTCGTGCCGAACGACTATCAGGTCGGCCAGACTGGCAAGATCGTGGCGCCGCAACTGTATGTAGCGGTCGGCATCTCCGGGGCGATCCAGCATCTGGCGGGTATGAAGGATAGCAAGGTGATCGTCGCCATCAACAAGGACCCGGAAGCGCCGATTTTCAGCGTTGCTGATTATGGCCTTGTTGGCGATCTGTTCACGCTGGTGCCGGAACTCGTCAGCGAACTCGGCTAAGCGTCCGGGCGCCGTATAAAAGCCATTCAAAGGCGTTAGGCGACATATAAAGGGCGCGGGACCAACAAGTCCGGCGCCCTTTTTCCATCAAGGCAGGAGGAGAACACAATGAGCTATACGGCGCCCATCAAGGACATGCTGTTCGTGATGAAAGAACTGGCGGATCTCGAGCAGATCGCGACGCTGCCAGGCTTCGAGGACGCGAATCTGGACACCGCCCAGGCCGTGCTGGAAGAGTCGGCGAAACTATGCGGCGAAGTGCTCGCTCCGCTGAATGTGGAAGGCGATCGCAACCCGAGTAGCTGGAAAGACGGCGAAGTTACGGCGACGCCGGGCTTCAAGGAAGCGTTCCGCCAGTTTGGCGAAGGCGGCTGGCAGGGCGTGCAGCATCCCGTCGACTATGAAGGTCAGGGGCTGCCCAAGCTGATCGCGACCGCGTGCATCGAAATGCTGAACGCGTCGAATCTGTCGTTCGCGTTGTGTCCGTTGCTGACCGACGGCGCGATCGAGGCGCTGCTGACCGCCGGCACCAACGCGCAGAAACAGACCTATGTGCCCAAGCTGGTTTCCGGCGAATGGACCGGCACGATGAACCTCACCGAGCCGCAAGCGGGCTCCGACCTCGCGCTCGTGCGCACGCGCGCAGAGCCGCAAGGCGACGGTTCGTTCAAGCTCTTCGGCACGAAGATTTTCATCACGTGGGGCGAGCACGACATGGCGAAGAACATCGCGCATCTCGTGCTGGCGCGCACGCCGAATGCGCCTGAAGGCGTGAAGGGCATCTCACTCTTTATCGTTCCAAAGTTTCTGGTCAATGAAGACGGTTCGCTCGGCGAGCGTAACGACGTGCACTGCGTGTCGATCGAACACAAGCTCGGCATCAAGGCGAGCCCGACAGCGGTACTGCAATTCGGCGACCACGGCGGCGCGATCGGGCACCTGATCGGCGAGGAAAATCGCGGCCTCGAGTACATGTTTATCATGATGAACGCGGCTCGTTTTGCCGTGGGCATGCAGGGCGTCGGCGTGTCGGATCGCGCGTATCAGAAGGCGGTCGCGTATGCGAAGGACCGCGTACAGAGCCGTCCCGTCGACGGCTCTGCAAAACAGCCGGTCGCGATTATTCAGCACCCTGACGTGCGTCGTATGCTGTCGACAATGCGTGCGCTCACGGAAGCGTCGCGTGCGCTCGCTTACGTCGCGGCAGGGCATTGCGATATCGCGCATCGTCATCCGGACGAAGCGACGCGTGCGAGCCACCAGGCGATCTACGAATTCCTCGTGCCGATCGTGAAGGGCTGGAGTACCGAGCTGTCGATCGACGTGACGAGCCTCGGCGTGCAGGTGCACGGCGGCATGGGTTTCATCGAGGAGACGGGCGCCGCGCAGTATTACCGCGATGCCCGCATCCTGCCGATTTACGAGGGAACGACTGCGATTCAGGCAAACGATCTGATCGGCCGCAAGACGCTGCGTGATGGCGGCAAGGTTGCAAAGTCGCTGCTCGCGGGCGTCGCTGAGACCGTCGAATCGCTCGGCGCGCAGCAAGGGCCTGCGTTCGAGTCGATGAAAAAGTATCTGGGGCAGGGGCAGCGCTCGTTGAGCGCCGCAATCGACTTCGTCGTCGCGAACACGAAAGAGGATCCGAACGCCGTGTTTGCCGGCAGCGTGCCTTATCTGAAGCTCGCCGGGATTGTGCTCGGCGGCTGGCAGATGGCGCGTGCACTCCTCGTCGCCGCTCAGAAGCGCGACGAAGACCCGGCGTTCTACAGCGCGAAAATCGCGACCGCGCAATTCTATGCGGAGCATGTGTTGCCGCTTGCGTCCGCACTCGAAGCGTCGATTGTCAGCGCGAAGGGCAGCGAGGGCGTGCTCGCGTTGTCGGCGGACCAGTTCTGACACGGTCTGTCGCTCGACATCGCCCTTTAAATGCAAACGGCGCCTTGTAAAGGCGCCGTTTGTTTTTTGACGAGTCGCTTCGCGCAGTCACGAACCGGCTGGCGACGCGGTATGCGTCAAATCTCGCGAGTTCTCGAAGTCACGCTTCGCGCATAAGCCGGACGATGCGCGCTGCCGGTGTCGCCGAGATAGCGATGTACCGACAGATCGTCTGCCTTGATGGCAGGCTGCTTGCCCGAGATGACGTCGGCGAGCAATTGGCCGGAACCGCACGACATGGTCCAGCCGAGTGTGCCGTGGCCGGTGTTCAGGAACAGATTCGCCACCGGCGTGCGGCCGACGATCGGTGTGCCGTCCGGCGTCATGGGTCGCAGCCCGGTCCAGAAGCTCGCCTTCGACGTATCGCCGCCACCCGGGAACAGGTCGTTCACGCAAAGTTCCAGCGTTTCGCGGCGCGCTTGGCGCAACGACTTGTCGAAGCCGACGATCTCAGCCATGCCGCCCACGCGAATCCGGTTGTCGAAACGGGTGATCGCGATCTTGTAGGTTTCGTCCAGCACCGTGGAAACGGGCGCGGCCGCTTCATTGACGATGGGCGCCGTGATCGAGTAGCCCTTCAGCGGATACACCGGAATCTTCACGAGACCGGACAGGAATTTCGTCGAGTACGAACCCAGCGCGACCACGAACGAATCGGCGCGCACCAGTTCGTTGCCGCATTGCACGCCGGCAATGCGGTCTCCGGCCATGGCGAGTGCGTCGATCGGCGTGTTGTAGCGGAATTTGACACCCAGTTGCGCGGCCAGCGCGGCAAGGCGCGTGGTGAACATCTGACAGTCGCCGGTTTCGTCGCCCGGCAGGCGCAGACCGCCGGTCAGCTTGTGGGAGACGGCGGCGAGCGCCGGTTCCGCCTGCGCCAGTTCGGCGGCCGAGAGCAGTTCGTACGGCACATTGGCTTCGCGCAGCACCGCGATGTCTTTCGCCGCGCCGTCGAATTGCTGTTGCGTGCGGAACACCTGCAGCGTGCCGCCAGTGCGGCCTTCGTACTGGATGCCGGTCTCGGCGCGCAGCGCCTGCAGGCAATCGCGGCTGTATTCGGCAAGACGGACCATGCGGCCTTTGTTGACCGCATAGCGCGACTCGGTGCAGTTCTGCAGCATTTGCCACATCCATTGCAGCTGGAACTGCGTGCCGTCGAGGCGGATTGCGAGCGGTGCATGTTTCTGGAACATCCACTTGACGGCTTTCAGCGGCACGCCTGGTGCAGCCCACGGCGACGCATAACCGGGCGAGATCTGCCCGGCGTTGGCGAAACTGGTTTCGAGCGCCGGGCCGGCTTCCCGATCAATAACGGTCACTTCATGACCCGCCCGTGCCAGGTAATACGCGCTTGTCACGCCGACGACGCCACTGCCCAAAACGACGACTCGCATAGCTGCTCCGGAAAATTCGCAAAAATTCGGGGGCGGTGCGCTCGTTAGTTCGTGGATTCGTGCGATTAACGAGGTGTAACGCGGTTCGCCCAGTGTTAACCGCTATACTATGGTCGAGCCTGCAGGTTTTGTTATTGTATTTTTGCGATTTTCAGAAGAAACACTATGCGTACGCAGCGCCAGCCGGTCCGAGCTCTCGACAAGCTCGATCACAAGATTCTTCGTCTGCTGCAACAGGACGGTCGCATGGCCATGAAAGACCTCGCGGAGCAGGTCGGACTGTCGGTCACGCCGTGTATCGAGCGCGTCAAGCGCATGGAGCGCGACGGCGTCATTACCGGCTACTACGCGCGCGTGAATCCGGCGGAACTGGGCGCGGCGCTGCTCGTATTTGTGGAAATCACGCTGGATCACAAAAGCGGCAACATGTTCGACCAGTTTCGGCGTGAAGTTCAGAAAATCCCCGAAGTGCTCGAATGCCACCTCGTGTCGGGCGACTTCGACTATCTGATCAAGGCGCGGATCGGCGAAATGGCCGACTACCGCAAGCTGCTGGGCGACATCCTGCTGCAGCTCCCCGGCGCGGTGCAGTCGAAAAGCTATGTCGTGATGGAAGAAATCAAGGAAACGCTGACCATTCCCGTCGGCGACGAAGCCACGCGCTAGTTTTCCGCAGGGCTCGACAAACGGCGTAAACACTGTATATTTATACAGGTGTTTTGCGCCGTTTCTCATTAGTCTCCTGCTAGCCGTGACCAAATCCCACGTCTCTTCCGTCCGCGAGTTTCCAATCGCACCGCCAGCGCCTCGCAAGGGGCGCGGTGCGGTAACGAACTTGCAGGGACGCTACGAAGTCGACCACCGCCAAGCCGTAGACGACGGCTGGCTCGCGGTCCCGGACGAAGAGGAAGCACCGAAGGTTCTGCGTACGCAGGTTTTCGAGGAAAGGGCGAAGAGCATCCTCACGCGCAATAGCTCGCCGGATATCCCGTTCAGCGTGTCGCTCAATCCGTATCGTGGCTGCGAACACGGCTGTATCTATTGTTTCGCGCGGCCCACGCACAGTTATCTCGGGCTTTCGCCGGGACTCGACTTCGAAAGCCGGATCTATGCGAAGGTCAATGCGCCTGAATTGCTGGAGCGCGAACTTTCGAAGAAATCGTATGAGCCCGAGCCCATCGCGCTGGGCGTGAATACCGACGCCTGGCAGCCCGCGGAGCGCGATTGGCGGCTCACGCGCCGCGTGGTCGAGGTGCTCAGCGAGCGGAATCATCCATTTGCAGCGATCACGAAGTCGTCGCTGATCGAGCGTGATCTGGATCTGCTTGCGCCTATGGCGGCTCGGGGTCAGTTTATGGCAGCTATTACGATCACTACGCTAGACGCGGATATCGCTCGTACGCTGGAACCGCGCGCGGCTACGCCCTCGCGTCGGCTTCGAACCATCCGCACATTGAGCGAGGCGGGCATTCCGGTCGGCGTGAGCATTGCGCCCGTCATTCCGTTTGTCACCGAGCCCGACATGGAGCGCGTGCTCGAGGCGTGCGCGGAAGCCGGCGCCAGCAATGCGAGTTATATCGTGCTCCGCTTACCGTGGGAGATCGCACCGCTTTTCAAAGACTGGCTCGCTGCGCATTTTCCCGATCGCGCTGAACGGGTCATGGCGCGCGTGCGCGATATGCGCGGGGGTAAAGACTACGACTCGTCTTTTTCTGCCCGCATGAAGGGCGAAGGTTTGTGGGCCGATCTGCTCAGGCAGCGTTTCCACAAAGCGGTGCGCCGTTTAGGCCTGAACCAGCGCGACCGGGGTATTCTGGATATGTCGCACTTCCGGCGAAACGAGGCGCAGCGCGCGCCGGCGGCAATTCCGGACAATCCGCAACTCGATCTGTTCTAGCGTATTGCGCGGCGTGCCGGATTATTGCGACAGCGCTTTGGCCGCCTGAACTTGCCCTTCGAAGTAGGTCTGGAAGGAAATGGCGAGGCCGGTCATTAACAGGAAGGCCCCGATCAGCAGCGAAAAGATCACCACGAAGATTACGGTCCAGCCGGATCGGCTCGTGCGCTGCGTGTGCGCGTTGAACTGCCTGTCCCATTTTTCGTCAGGGCGCAGGCCGTAGACGATCGCGGCGAGGAATGCAGCCAGAAGCGAGACCGCGCCAGGAAAAGCCAGGACCCAGCCGAGCATTGAAGTGCGTTCGCTCGCCACGAGCAACATCGCGCCTGGAATGCCGATCAGCGTGCCGATCAGGTGAGCCCAGCCGAAAAGGTCGCGCGGTCCGTACAGGTAAAAGCGATGTGCGCCGAGGGTGCCCAGAAAAAATGCCAGTGCGGCGGTAATAGTTTTGGATCGAAAGTAAGTCGAGGTCGAAACTGGCTTGGACATGTAGGCGAGGGCAGAGTAACGGGCGGTCAGTAACGCGGGCCGAAGGAGCGGTCAATGGAGCGGGCACATCGTTGCCGCGGACCGTCGCGCATTCTACGCCGCTCGCGTGCGGCCGGTCACGCGGCGTACGGCCTCAGGGGACGCGGGCATGTTGCCGTCTGGCTTGCTGGTTCCTGTGTCGCGCACCGCGGGACGAGATTAACTGCTGGCCCACTGAAATGTGGAGCGGCCCGACGGGCGTTCAAGGCGCAGAGTAAGTGACGCGATAGATAGCGCCGGCGTAGTCGTCGCTGATAAGCAGTGACCCGTCGGGCAGCGGCAGGACATCGGCCGGGCGGCCCCAGACGGTTTCTCCCGGCTGAAGCCATCCTTCGGCGAACACTTCCTGACGCGCATGACTGCCGTCCGGCTCCGTGACGACGCGCATCACGCGGTAACCGGACTTCTTGCTTCGGTTCCAGGAACCGTGCTCGGCAATGAAAATGTTTGCGCGGTAGTCGGGCGGAAACATGGAGCCGCTATAGAAGCGCATGCCGAGCGCGGCCACGTGCGCACCTAGCTTGGCGACGGGCGGCGTATACGCGCTGCATGGGTGACCCTCGCCGAATTCCGGGTCGGGAATGACGCCGGCGTGGCAGTACGGAAAGCCGAAGTCCATGCCGACGCGCGGGGCGCGGTTGAGTTCGTCGTCGGGTGCGTCGTCGCCCAGCAGGTCGCGACCGTTATCGGTGAACCATAGTTCGTGCGTCGCCGGATGCCACGCAAACCCGACCGTATTGCGTACACCGCGCGCCACGACTTCGTAATGGTTGCCGTCAGGATCCATGCGGCCGATCATCGCGTAGCGGTCGCGGTCTTTCTCGCAGACATTGCAGGGCGCGCCTTGCGGCACGTAAAGCTTGCCGTCCGGCCCGAAAGCAATGAATTTCGCGCCATGATGAGTCTCCGTCGGCAGTTTGTCCGTCGCTATGACTGGCTTGGGCGGCGCATTAAGGCGCGTATCAATCGAGTCGAAGCGTAAAATCTTCGACACCGCGGAGACGTACAGCGCGCCGTTGTGCCAGGCCACGCCGACCGGAGTCTCCAGCCCCGAGGCCACCACATGGCGCGCGGTTGCGCGTCCGTCCTGCAGCTGGAGCGCGTACACATGGCCGTCGAGGCTGCCTACATATAGAACGCCTTTCGGCGACAACGTCATGGCGCGAGCACTCGGTACAGCGTCCGACAAGACCTCAATGCGAAAACCGGCCGGCAGCTTGATACGTTCGACGGGCAGCGCGGCAGACACATTGCACGCAAAGCAGGCCAGGAGTGCTGCCGCGACCGTGCGAAAACCGCGACAGAGCGGGGCGTTAGCGGTGCGACGGGCGAAGTAGAGGAGTACGAGAGCGGCTCGGGACAGTGATTTCACAAGGCGTTCCGTCAGGTTGTTTGGGCTTCTGGGCGCCGCCGACCACCCGCGCTGTATGGGCGGCGCAACCGCGCTGCTCAGTTTATCCCGGTAAGTGTTTGTTATGGCGTCAGTTTCCCGCTATAATCGCGTGTTTCAGTCGTTCCGAACCCCGGTTTTCAAGGATTCTAGTATGGTCATCATCCGCTTGGCTCGTGGCGGCTCCAAGAAGCGCCCGTTCTACAACATCGTCGCAACTGATTCGCGTAACCGTCGTGACGGCCGCTTCATCGAGCGCGTTGGTTTTTACAACCCGGTCGCTACGAAGGGCGAAGCCCTGCGTATCGCTCAAGACCGCCTCACGTACTGGCAAGGCGTTGGCGCACAACTGTCGCCGACCGTCGAGCGTCTCGTGAAAGAAGCGCAAAAGGCGCAGCCGGCTGCTTAATGGTAGCTCGCATGCGGATCGTCGTCGGTTTGTCCGGCGGCTCGTGCAACTCGCATGAGCAGACCGATACGCAAGATTTTTTGCCGAAGCAGGCGTCGAAGTTCGTTGTGAGGCTCAATCATGTCCGAGCGTGATTCCGGCAGTTCAGGTCGCGTAAAGGCCAAAGAGCCGACACAAGAGCCGCCGAAAGGTGCGAGCTCACGTGCGAAGACGTCTGGTCAGGCGCCATTCGGTGCATTCGTCCGCAAGCCGGTCGAGCGGACCGAAGGTAAGGCGAAAGCCAATGTTGCAAACGCCGGATCCGAGGCAGCAGCAATGCGCGCGGAAACGGCGGAGAGTTGGCCGGCCGACGCGGTCGAGGTCGGCGCAATCGTCGACGCATACGGTCTCAAAGGCTGGGTCAAGGTAGCTGCTCACGCGGATGCCGGCCATGGCGGCGACGCTTTGCTCAGTGCAAAGCGCTGGTGGCTGATGAAAGGCCGCGAGCGTAAGTCGGCGCCGTCATTGCAGGCGAAAACGCATAGCGACAGTGTGGTGGCCCATCTGGGCGGTGTCGCTGACCGTGATGCGGCGTTGTCGCTGCGCGGCTCTCGCGTCTATATCAGCCGCAGCGAATTTCCGGCGCTGGAAGCCGACGAATTCTACTGGGTCGACCTGCTCGGCCTGGATGTGGTGAACCTTGCCGGCGTCAACCTGGGCAAGGTGGCAGACATGATCGACAACGGCGCGCATTCGGTGTTGCGCGTCGAATATGCGGCAGCCGACAAAGTCGGCAAGCCGGTCACCGCCGAGCGTTTGATCCCGTTCGTCGGTGTGTTCGTCAAGACGGTGGACCAGGCGGCAAAGCAGATCATCGTCGACTGGGAAGCTGATTATTGACAGTTCAGCAAATCGAGTTCGCTAAAACGGAGAGAGCGATGCAGTTCGATGTCGTCACGCTCTTTCCCGAAATGTTTCGTGCGCTGACCGACTGGGGTATAACCAGCCGGGCAGCAAAGCAGGAGCGCTATGGGTTGCGCACGTGGAATCCGCGTGATTTCACAACCGACAACTACCGCACAATCGATGATCGCCCATACGGCGGCGGCCCCGGCATGGTCATGCTGGCCAAGCCGCTGGAAGATGCGATTGGCGCAGCCAGGGCGGCGCAGGCGGAGCAGGGCATCGGTGCGCCGCGCGTTGTGATGATGTCGCCGCAAGGCGCCACGTTGAATCACGAGCGTGTCATGAAGTTCGCCGCGCAGCCAGGGCTGATTCTGCTGTGCGGACGCTACGAAGCGATCGATCAGCGTTTGCTTGACCGCGTTGTGGACGAAGAAGTCAGTCTTGGCGACTTCGTGCTGTCGGGCGGAGAGTTGCCCGCCATGGCCTTGATGGATGCGGTCGTGCGTCAGTTGCCGGGCGTGCTCAATGATTCGCAGTCGGCGGTGCAGGACAGTTTTGTCGATGTGCTGCTCGATTGTCCGCATTACACGCGGCCCGAGGAATACCAAGGCGTGCGCGTGCCTGATGTGCTGCTTGGCGGCCATCACGCGGAGATCGAAGCATGGCGTCGGCGCGAGGCCTTGCGAAACACGTTGCACAAGCGGCCTGACCTGATCGTCAAGGCTAGAAAAAACAAGATGTTGAGTCGTGCCGACGAGGCATGGCTTGCAAGTCTCGCGAAGGAAGAGCCGAAGGCGTAAAGCTTCGGTCTTTCGAGCGGACACCAGGCGGCGCCGCACATGCGTGTACGGCGCCTGATGTGAACCCATCCTCTATCGGGGCCGTAGCCGGGCATTTTCATGCGAGGCAGGTACGAACGCCGACAAGATGGACTTAGGAGTCAGTGATGAATCTGATTGCAAAACTCGAGCAGGAAGAAATTGCGCGCGCCCTCGGCGAAAAGACCATTCCCGAATTCGCTCCTGGCGATACGGTGATTGTCAGCGTGAACGTGGTTGAAGGTACGCGTAAGCGTGTTCAGGCTTACGAAGGCGTCGTGATCGCCAAGCGTAACCGTGGTCTGAATTCGTCGTTCATCGTCCGTAAGATTTCGTCGGGCGAAGGCGTCGAGCGTACGTTCCAGACGTACTCGCCGCTGCTGGCAAGCATCGTCGTGAAGCGTCGTGGCGATGTGCGTCGCGCGAAGCTGTACTACCTGCGCGACCGTTCGGGCAAGTCGGCTCGAATCAAGGAAAAGCTGGTCTCGAAAGACCGCGCTGCTTCCCAGGCGTAAATGCTGTAAGAAAAAGCACCCCTCGTGGGTGCTTTTTTGTTTGCCAGGTCAAAATAGCGGCATCGCCTCTACCGCTCACTCGAGAGATCCGTTGATCCGCCCCGCCTTTGAACCTGAAACGTTGCCTGTCGAAGCGACTGGCGCCCACTTGCCGCCAGTGCCCGCGGAGCGTCTTACGCCCGATGGCCTGCGCCGCCGTTTCAAACAGCATCTTTGCTGGACACCCGAGCCGATCGTCGAGGCGCCGTGGCGCAATACTCAGGGCGATCCGCGTGTCGCCTCTGTACTGGTCCCGCTGGTAATCCGCGCAAATGGCCTGACGGTGCTGCTCACGCAGCGTGCCGACCATCTTAACGATCACGCAGGCCAGGTCAGCTTCCCCGGCGGCCGGCAGGAACCGTTCGACGCAGACGCCACAGCCACTGCTTTGCGCGAAGCGCAGGAGGAAGTCGGCCTGGCGCCGTCGCGCGTGGAAGTGCTTGGCGCGCTGCCCGACTATCTGACGGGCACGGGTTTTCGCGTGACGCCGGTAATTGGCCTCGTGCATCCGCCGTTCGCCTTGAAAGCGGACGCGCTGGAGGTCGCAGAAGTATTCGAAGTGCCGCTCGCATTTCTGATGAACCCGGCGCATCACGAAGAACGCGTGTTCCGGTACGAAGGAGGCGAACGGCGTTTCTTCGCTATGCCGTACCCGCGCGGCGCGTCATTGGAAGCGGCTGAAAGAGACGACGGCACAGGCAGCCACTATTTCATCTGGGGCGCGACGGCCGCCATGCTGCGCAATTTCTATCGCTTTCTAATGGCTTAAGGCGAGGTGACGCGCACGGTCGCCCGATGTTTGGCAACGACCTCGCTCAGCGGCATCCGACCCTGTGCTATCGTTATGAAACAATCGTAAAACTCGAAAAGCACGGCGCATCGCATGACTTTTTTTTCCGTATTGCTGGCTCTGATCATTGAACAGGTGCGCGCACTGTCGCCGAACAATCCGGTATCCGCGCTGCTTCAATACCATGCGGAGTCTGCGGCGCACGGATTCGATGCGGGCAAGCCCAAGCACGGCCTTCTTGCGTGGCTCGTCGTAGTGGTGCCGTGGACGCTCGTCGTCGCGCTCGTCTACTACGTTCTGTACAACATCCATTTCGCGCTTGCGTTCCTGTGGAACGTCGCGGTGCTGTACTTCACGCTCGGCTTTCGCCAGTTCAGCCATTACTTTACGGACATTCATCTCGCGCTCAACAACGACGATGTGCCGCGCGCCCGTGAAATTCTGAACGAATGGACCGGTCTCGACACGCTCGACATGCCGGTCAGCGAAATCGTGCGCCATACCCTGATTCACGCAGTCGTCGCGTCGCATCGCCACGTTTTCGGCGTGTTCTTCTGGTTCCTGATTCCGGTGGGGCCGGCGGGCGCGGTGCTGTATCGCATCGCCGAATATTTGTCGCGCACGTGGGCGCGTCCGGTCGACGACCGTACCATCGCGTTTTCAAGTTTCGCGCAGCGCGCATTTTTCGTGATCGACTGGGTGCCGGCGCGGCTTACGTCGCTGGGCTTTGCGATCGTCGGAAATTTCGAAGACGCGATCTATGCATGGCGTAACCATGCGCGTCAGTGGCCGGATGCGAATGACGGCGTGTTGCTGGCCGCCGGCAGCGGCGCGCTCGGCGCGCGTCTGAGCGGGCCGCTCGCAGAGCCGTCGAGTCTTGACGCGCTCGCCACCGGCGACGGCGGTCCCATGCAAGTCGGCGACGATTGCACGCCGCGCACGCTGCAGTCGGCCGTCGGGCTGGTGTGGCGCGCAGTCGTGTTGTGGATGATCCTGTTGCTCATGCTGACAATCGCCGTGTGGCTCGCTTGACCGCACACGCATGCGAACAAAAAAAGCCGGGTCGCCCCGGCTTTTTTTACGTCCTTCTCCGGGCTCAGGGCGCTTGCAGAGCTATGGTCCGCTGAGAGCAGAACATCAAGCATGCCGCGTCAGTCTGAACACCATCGCATGAAGCGCATCAAGTGCATCAGCTCATATCCGTACTGTGGAGGCGCGAATCACCCGTCCAGCGGATTGCGGGCGGTTCCGCACTGCCAGCACACGGTAAATTGCGCTTCGAGCCTCTCACCGCAATGGCGGCACTGCCAGCCCGGCGCACCGGCCGCTGGACCTTGCGACGCCGCATCGATCAAGCGCCGCGCCACGGCCTCGTCGCGATCGTCCACGAGCCATAGCTCAGGCGCGCATTGATCGGCGGGAATATCGCCGAGCGCGCCGTTCAGGTAGCGGTTGTGCAACTCACACGGAATGCCGGCCGCGGCCAGCACATTGACCCAATGCTGTCCGATGATGAGGTTCGGCGCGCGCATCAGCCTCATGTCAGCGAACGACCTGACTCGCTTCGTGCACGAGTTGCGCGTACAGCGCATGGCGTTCGCGGCGGATACGGCCGTCGGCAACCGCCTCGAGGATCGCGCAGCCCGGCTCTTGCAGGTGATGGCAGTTATAGAAGCGGCAATTGGGCAAGAGCGGCCGGAATTCCGGAAACGCGCGTTCGAGCCGGCCTTCAGTCAAATGATGCAGGCCGAATTCCTGGAAGCCCGGCGAGTCGATCAGTGCGCCGCCTTCGCCGTCCACGCTGCGAGTGTCGTGCCCGTTGTCCGCTGTGTCATTGCGGGCGAAGTGCGGCAGCGGATAGAGACGCGTGAACGTCGTCGTATGGCGGCCGCTGTTCAGCGCCGTCGAGATCTCGCGCGTGGCGACTTCGGCGTCCGGAATCAGCAGATTCACGAGCGTGGACTTGCCCATGCCGGACTGGCCGAGCAACAGCGTCGAATGACCGCGCAAATGTTCGATCAACGCGGTGCGAGCGGCCTCGGGTTGCGCCTTGATCGACACTTCCACGACCGTGTAGCCGAGCGCGCGATACGGCTCCAGCCGTTTGCGAGCGCCTTCGAGCGCATCGGTCACGTCGATCTTGTTCAGCACGATCAACGGCTTCAGTTCGTTGGCTTCCGCTGCGACGAGCGCCCGGCCGAGCAGGTCTTCGCTGAAATGCGGCTCTGTCGCGAGCACGATCAGCAACTGGTCGAGATTCGCGGCGAACAGCTTCGACTTGTACTGATCCGAACGATAGAGCAGATTGCGACGCTCGCCGATTTCGACGATCACGCCCTGGTCGGCGGAAGTGGGCTCGTAGATCACGCGGTCGCCTACCGCAACTTCGCTGCGCTTGCCGCGTGGGAAGCATTGGAGCATCGGGCCGCCGTCTTCGGGTGCGACGAGATAGTGGCGGCCATGTGCGGCCACGACGAGGCCGCCTACGCGCGTGCTGGACGGCGCGCGCGGCGCTTTCTGAGGGCGGCCGCTCATGCGTGGCGCAACAGTCGGTCGATCCGCTGCGACGCAGGCGGATGCGAGTAATAGAACGCGGTGTAGAGCGGATCGGGCGTCAGCGTGGACGCATTGTCTTCATACAGCTTGACGAGGGCGTTGACGAGGTCTTGCGCGCGGGTTTGCGTGGCTGCGAATGCATCGGCCTCGAACTCATGCTTGCGCGACGTGAGACTGCCGAGCGGCGTCACAAAGAACACGAACACAGGCAGTGCAAGGAAGAACAGCACGAGCGCGAGTCCGCTATTACCGCCGACTAGCGACGGCCGCACGCCCAGCCCTTCGTAGAACCACACGGACTGCGTGAGCCAGCCGAGCAAGGCGAGCATAGCGAGGCTGAGCGCGAACGTGACCAGCATCCGCTTGATCACGTGACGGCGTTTGAAGTGGCCGAGTTCGTGCGCGAGCACGGCCTCGATCTCGCTGCCCGACAGGCGCGCAAGCAGCGTGTCGAAGAACACGATCCGCTTGGCCGCGCCGAAACCGGTGAAATACGCGTTGCCGTGCGCGGAGCGGCGGCTGCCGTCCATGACGAAGAGGCCTTTGGCCGCGAAGCCGCAGCGTTTCATCAGCGCCTCGATGCGGCTTTTCAGCGCTTCGTCCTTGAGCGGTTCGAATTTGTTGAAAAGCGGTGCGATAAACGACGGGTACAGCACCAGCACGAGCATCTGGAAGACGACCCAGACGATCCACGTCCACAGCCACCAGAAACTGCCCGCCTGGTTCATCAGCCACAGTACGACGAACAGCAACGGCAGACCGAACGCGGCGCCAAGCAGGACGCCCTTCAATCGGTCGACGATGAAAATGCGCTTGCTCATCCGGTTAAAGCCGAAGCGTTGCTCGATTACAAACTGCCGGAAGTAATCGAACGGCAGGTCGATCGCGCTGGTAATGGCGATCACGGCCGCGACCAGTGCGATCTGCCCGACGTAGCCGCGGCCGAGCCAGTCCGTAATCGCCAGATCGAGTGCCTGCACGCCGCCGAGCAGTGTCAGGCCGATCAGCACGGCGGCGCCGACGACGATCTCGATCATAGTGAGACGGGTGCGCTCGACGGTGTAGTCGGCGGCGCGCTGGTGCGCGCTCAGCGCGATAGTGCCGGCAAACTGGCTCGGCACCTGCTCGCGATGGCCGGCGACGAAGCGGATCTGCCGCGACGCGAGCCAGAGTTTAGTGCCGACCATCGCCACGACGGCGACGACGAACAGAACGGTGAAGTACAGGGTAGGCATCCGTGGATTCCGTGGTATCTATGCGAGAATTATATGTTTCTTCCCGCCTCGCAGCGGGGACATGCTCAAACCATCTCAAACGACCAACCGCCGCAGCAATGGGGCTTCCCGCAAGCTTCCTGCCCGGCCATCAGGACTCCCTTCATGACCGATATTCCCGAATCCGCGCAACCGCTGCCGCTCGTGCGCAGCGACATGAATCTCATCTGGCTGGACATGGAAATGACCGGACTCGACCCGGATTCGGACCGCATCATCGAAATTGCGGTGGTGGTGACGAATTCGACACTCGACAGAATGGTCGAGGGCCCGGTTCTGGCAATTCATCAGAGCGACGAGACGCTCGCCAAAATGGACCAATGGAATCAGAACACACACGGCCGGTCGGGACTGATCGACCGCGTGAAGGCATCTACGGTGAGCGAAGCCGATGCCACCGAACAGATTCGCAATTTTCTCAGCACACATGTGCCCCCCGGCAAGTCGCCGATGTGCGGCAATTCGATCTGCCAGGACCGCCGCTTCATGGCGCGCTGGATGCCGGAACTGGAGAGCTTCTTCCATTACCGCAATCTCGACGTCAGCACGCTCAAGGAGCTGTGCCGACGCTGGCAGCCGGCAATCTACAAGGGTTTTCAGAAGCGCGCGCTGCATACGGCGCTTGCCGACATTCACGAGTCGATCGACGAACTGAAGTACTACCGGGAGCACTTCCTGATTCCGCCGACGCCGGACGCCTCCCTCAACGCGGAATAAGCTAAGCCTGCCGGGGGGCGCGCACCGCGCTCTTCGGCCGGAACGCCTTCACTACTTCCGCGTTGGTCTCCACGTACGGCCCGCCGATCAGGTCGATGCAGTAGGGGACCGCCGCAAAGATGCCGGGCACCTTCACCGTGCCGCCGGTTTCGGCATCGCGCAGGCCTTCCAGCGTTTCCTTGATCGACTTCGGCTGACCCGGCAGGTTGACGATCAGCGCCGCGTGATCCGCCGTCTCGCGGATCACCGCGACCTGGCGCGACAGGATTGCGGTCGGCACGAAATTCAGGCTGATCTGCCGCATCTGTTCGCCGAATCCCGGCATTTCCTTCGTCGCGACCGCTAGCGTGGCCTCGGGCGTCACGTCGCGCCGCGACGGGCCCGTGCCGCCCGTAGTCAGCACGAGATCGCAGCCGACTTCATCGACGAGTTCCGTGAGCGTTGCCGAGATGGTCGGCGCGTCGTCCTGAATCAGGCGCGTGACCACTTGCCACGGCGAACTCAACGCGGCGCCGAGCCACTCCTGCAACGCCGGAATGCCTTTGTCTTCATAAACGCCGGTGGATGCGCGATCGCTGATCGACACGAGGCCGATCAGGATCTCGTCGGGGTGATTGCGCTTCAGCTTGGTGTCAGGCGTCGCGGTCGTCATCGTCGTCTTCCAGGGCGTCGTCGGCATCGGAATCGCTCGCCGCTGCGGGTCCGTCCGCGTTCTTGATCCACTGGAACAACTCGCGGAAGTAACGCGGCGGCTTGTTCTGCTCGGCTTCCTTGCGGGCGTTGCGGATCAGCGTGCGGCCTTGCTGCGGATCGGCATTCGGATGCTGGCGGATGAAATCGGTCAGCGCGGCGTCGTCGGCAAGCAGTTTCTCGCGAGTGCGCTCGATCCAGTGCAACTTGGCCGTTTCCGCCTTGTTGACGCCGTTATACGTGTCGAGCGCGGTGCGCAGCGCAGCGGTTTCTTCGTCCAGCAACGAGCGCATCACGCGCCCGACGTACTGCACCTGACGGCGCTTGCCTTCGTGATCGGTGATGCGGCGCGCCTCGCGCACGGCGTCGTCGAGCTTTTCGGGCATCGGCATGCGCTTGAGCGCGTCTTTGGGCAGCGCAATCAGCGCCGAGCCGAGTTCCTGCAGCTCGTGCATTTCGCGCTTGAGCTGCGACTTGCTCGGACGGTCGTAGCCGTTTTCGTCGACTTCCGGCTCGGCGGATTCGATGGGTTGAATGCGGG
>Ga0256783_1000047_pt1 | contig 41462 bp, 36 predicted proteins | sample MC6MC0934MT_FD_189995 | JGI IMG/M metagenome (GOLD analysis project Ga0256783, IMG submission 189995) | Metatranscriptome of enriched soil aggregate microbial communities from Iowa State University, Ames, United States - MC6-MC0934-MT... | ecosystem: Environmental > Terrestrial > Soil >... | reverse complement strand
GGGCGCGGCATTCGCACGCGTCAGCTATGCGAATTCGTAGCCGGATGGCTCGCGCTCGTCGCCGCGCTCAATTCGCCACTCGACGCATTGAGTGCGGCGCTCTTTTCCGCGCATATGGTTCAACATGAACTGATGATGATCGTGGCCGCTCCGCTGCTCGTGCTCGGCCGACCGCTCGCGGTATGGCTGTGGGCCTTTCCTCCGGCGGCACGGCACGCGATAGCCGCCGCCGTCCGCACGCCGGTGCTGTACGGACTGTGGCGCGCGCTGTGTGCACCGACCGTCGCATGGCTGCTGCACGCCGCTGCGTTGTGGGCCTGGCATATGCCGCGTTTTTTCGAAGCGGCGCTCGCGTCGCCCGGTACTCATACGCTTCAGCACGCGAGCTTCCTGCTAAGCGCGCTCCTGTTCTGGTGGGTCGTTTTCGGCGAAGGCGCGCGGCGCGATCAAAGCGGCTATGCGATGTTGTCGCTCTTCACGACGATGGTTCACACCGGCGCGCTGGGCGCATTACTGACGCTCGCGCCGGGGCTCTGGTACCCGGCGTACATCGAGTCAACCTCGGCGCTCGGCTTCGATCCGTTGCAGGATCAACAACTCGGCGGCCTCGTGATGTGGGTGCCTGGCGGTCTGGCGTACCTGATCGCAGCGCTTCTGACTGGCGCGCGCTGGCTGATGCATCGTGCGCCAGTGCTCATGCCTAACACGCTGGCCGCGCGGCGGGATACCACCTCATGATGCGGCGCTTCAAACTGATCGTGCTGGCCGGCACGGCGATGCTCGGCGCGTTGACGACTCCGTATGTCACAGCCGAGCCCGCCGGCGCATCGGACCCGGCGCTCGCGGCCCTCGTAGCGCGTGGAGAATATCTCGCCAAAGCGTCGGACTGCGCGGGTTGCCACACGGCCGTCGGCGGACAAGCCTATGGCGGCGGCTTGGGACTTACATCGCCATTCGGCACGATCATGAGCAGCAACATCACGCCGGACCGCCGATACGGCATTGGCGCCTACAGTTACAAAGATTTTGCACGCTCCGTGCGGGAGGGCGTGTCGCCGGGCAACAAGCGGCTTTATCCGGCGATGCCGTATGCGTCCTTTTCAAAAATGTCCGACGACGACATGCACGCGCTTTACGCGTATTTCATGCACGGAGTAAAACCGGCGCCTGAACCGGCTCCGCCCACCAAGCTGGCGTTCCCCTTCAATCAGCGCTGGGTGCTCTATTTCTGGCAACTCGCGTTCGCACCAACAGAACCCTATCGGCCGAAGGCCGGACGTGACGCGCAGTGGAATCGCGGGGCATTTCTCGTGCAAGGTCCGGGGCATTGCGGCGCATGTCACACACCTCGCGGGCCAGGCTTTCAGGAACGCGGCTACGACGAGTCGTCGCCCATGTATTTGACGGGTGGAGTCAACGACAACTGGTTCGGGCCGAATCTGACCGGCGATCCGGGCTCGGGACTCGGACGTATCGGCGAAAAAGATCTCGCCGCATTTCTGAAGACGGGACACGGTGCGGGTCTCGTCGCATTCGGTTCTATGGTCGAGCAAGTGGAAGACAGCACCCAATATCTGACCGACGAAGATGCGCTCGCCATGGCGCACTATCTGAAGTCACTGCCGGCGCAAAAGCCGTCCGGGAGCTATGAGCCGCATGCGCAGCCCGACTTGCCGACGCGCAACGGCAATCGGGTCGATGCGCCTCAATCGGTCGGCGCGCGGGTCTATATCTCGTTCTGCGCGCGGTGCCACGGTATGCAAGGTGCGGGCGTGCCCAATGTATTTCCGCGGCTAGCGGGCAACCCGTCAGTGATCACCGAAGATACGACCTCGCTGATTCGCTTAATGGTGGAAGGCGGCAACAGTCCCGCGACTATCAGTGGACCGCCGCGTCAAGCAATGCCGGGCTTCGCTCAAACGCTCACCAATGCGCAAATGGCGAATGTGCTTTCATGGATCCGCACCTCATGGGGCAATGACACTCGACCTGTAACGGCCAACGACATTCAGTCGTTGCGCGAGAAAATTCACAAGTAGCGCGGCTCGCAGCCCGCGCGATCCGATTGCATTACGCCCCTCGCGTGGTGGCTTCGCGCTGGTTATCGGGCGCCTGTCCGTCGAGGCGCTTTTCGAAGCAGCACGAATCGTCTTTGCCCACATACGGCCCATACGGTTCGATGCGATGGAAACCGTGTCGCTCGTAGAACTCGATCGCGCGACGATTGTTCACGTGCATGCCGAGCCATAACGCCTGATAGCCAAGTTCTGCCGCTTCTTTCTCGAGTCGCGCGAGGATCGCACTGCCTGCGCCCTCCGCGCCGGGGCGCGCATAGAGGCGCTTGATCTCAGCTATGTGCTCGCCTAACGGACGAAATGCGCCACAGCCAAGCGGCGTCGAAAAACCGGTCCTCGCAACGAGAAAGCGCGAGCGCTCAAGCGCGACGTCGTGAATGGAAAAGCGGCTCTGTCCGCCGTCGCCGGTAAACACGGCCAGCGTCGCGCTCAGTTCGTCGAGTAGCGTCTGCGCGTCGGTCGAGGACGGATCCTCGCGATTGATAACGATTGTTGGAAACATCATGTACGTCGCCTCCTTTGCCGTCGCATGCGAAGCAAAAAGAGCAAGCGCTGTACCGACGGTAAAGCGGCGCGCAAACGCTGCGCATGCAGCGCAAAAAAAGCGGCTCGCCGTGTGGCGAGCCTAACCGAACAAACAACCATGGCGTCCCGGTGAAGGGACACGTTTATCGAGCAATCGCCGTGCCGCTGGATGAAGACGAATGCGCAACGGGTATTGCACTTGCTCGCTGACAACTGACTGGCTTATCGTGAACAAACAAGCCCGGATAAACGAGGACGCAAATGAACATTCCCCGCAGCGTGGTTGGGTTTCTCTCGTCGCGCGGTCTTGTGATCGCCACCGCCGAATCGTGTACCGGCGGTCTCATTGCATCCCTGCTGGCAGACGTGCCGGGCAGCGGCGCATGCCTCGACGTGGGCCTCGTCGTTTACTCGCCGACGGGTAAATGCGGTGTACTGAACGTGCGGTCGCAGACGATCGAAGAACATGGCCTGACGAGCGAGGCAGTCGCCCGGGAGATGGCCACAGGTGTACTCGCCCTCGAAGGGTGCTCGGCCAATATCGCAGTCTCGAATACGGGGCTCGCGGGTCCGCCGCCCAAAGGCACGGATCTGCCGGCAGGCACACAATGCTTTGCGTGGCGTTACAAGCGCCGGGACGGTGAATTCATGTTTGCCGAAACGCGAGTGTTCGACGGAGACCGCATCACTATCCGGCGGAACGCAGCGCTTTACGCGCTTTCGCGAGTCGAGTATTACTTCAATCAGTTGCCGAACGTACGATACGCGCGACCCGGCTCGCCGCACTCCGCCTGAACGCGTCGCGAACGCCGCATCGGGCTGTGTTCAACACTGGTTGGAGCGGATAAGCTGCCGCTTCCGACCGGCTATTCATAGGCGCCGCACATCATGACGCAATCATTCTTCAATTTGTACAGTCACGATTTTGCACGTGTCGCGGTTGCGGTTCCGGTGTGCCGCGTGGCCGATCCGCAATTCAACGCTCAGCAGACGCTGCAACTCGCCCGCGAAGCCGCACAAAAGGGCGCGCTGCTTGTCGTGTTTCCCGAACTCGGCATATCGGCCTATACGTGCGACGACCTCTTCCATCAGCGAGCACTGCTCGACGCGTGCGAATCGGCTATCGGTGAGATCGTTGCGGCCTCTACGAGTATTCCCGCGGTACTGGTCATCGGCGCGCCACTGAAGATCGAGCATAAGCTGTTCAATTGCGCATTGGTGATTTCGAACGGCAAGCTGTGCGGTGTGGTGCCCAAAAGCTACCTGCCCAACTACGGCGAGTTCTACGAAGCCCGCCAGTTCAGCGCGGCGGAGAACGCGTCGAGCTCCGAAGTGACGTTATGCGGACAGCATGCGCCCTTCGGCGCGTCATTGCTGTTCGACGTCCCGCACGCGCCACTCTTTCGCTTCCACGTAGAAATATGCGAGGACGTATGGGTTCCCGTGCCGCCGTCGTCGTTTGCGGCGCTCGCGGGTGCAACGGTGCTCGTCAATCTTTCCGCATCCAACATCGTGATCGGCAAGTCCGGTTATCGGCACCAACTAGTGGGGCAGCAATCCGCGCGATGCCTGTCCGCGTATCTATATTCGTCTGCGGGCCGCGGCGAATCTACAACCGACCTCGCATGGGACGGCCAGGCGCTGATCTACGAAAACGGCGAACTGCTCGCCGAATCGGAGCGTTTCGTCGACACGTCCCATGTGATTTACGGCGACATCGACCTTGAACGGCTGTCGCGCGAACGGATGAGGCAAACCACTTTCGGCCAGTCCACGCGCCGCCATGCAAACGAGGTCGGCAAATTCCAGGTGATCAGCGTGCCGGCTTCGCTGCCCGATGCGGAGCATTTGCCGCTCATGCGTTCAATCAACCGTTTCCCGTATGTGCCGTCAAATCCCGCGACACGCGATGAACGCTGCGCCGAGGTCTACAACATTCAGGTGCAGGGGCTGCTGCAAAGACTCGGCGCGGCCGGAATCTCGAAAGTGGTTATCGGTGTCTCGGGCGGCCTCGATTCCACGCAGGCGCTGCTCGTATGCGCAAAAGCCATGGACCGGTTGAAGCTGCCGCGCTCGAATATTCTCGGTTACACGATGCCGGGCTTCGCGACCAGCAGCCGCACACTCCAACAGGCGAAAGATCTGATGCAAGCCGTGGGCTGCTCGATGGAGGAAATCGACATACGCCCGAGCTGCATGCAAATGCTTCACGACTTGCACCATCCGTTTGCGTCGGGCGAAAAACAATACGACGTCACATTCGAAAACGTTCAGGCGGGCGAGCGCACCAGCCACCTTTTCAGGCTCGCCAATTTCCATCAGGCAATTGTGATCGGCACAGGCGACCTGAGCGAACTGGCGCTCGGGTGGTGCACCTATGGCGTGGGCGATCACATGTCGCATTACAGCGTCAACGCGAGCGTGCCGAAGACGCTGATTACGCATCTGGTGCGCTGGGTCGCCGAGTCGGGCCAAGTCGGCGACGCGGGCTCGCATGTGCTGGAGCAGATCCTGGCGACCGAGATCAGCCCGGAACTGGTGCCCGGCAAGGTCGACAAAGTCATCGACCAGAAGACCGAAAGCACTATCGGTCCGTATGAGTTGCAGGACTTCAACCTCTATTACCTGTTGCGCTTCGGCTTTTCACCGTCGAAGGTCGCGTTCCTCGCGCATTGCGCATGGGCCGACCGCGAGCGCGGCGTCTGGCCTGCAGGTCCACATGTGGCGCGCAACGAATACACGCTCGGCGACATCAAGCGCAATCTGGCGATCTTCGCCGAGCGCTTTTTTCACACCAGCCAGTTCAAGCGCTCCTGCATTCCGAATGCACCCAAGGTGGGATCGGGCGGCTCCTTGTCGCCGCGCGGCGACTGGCGTGCACCGAGCGACAGCGAGGCAACGGTCTGGCTGCGAGACATCGAAAGGATTCCCGGTTAGCGGGACGTTGCAGGTATGGCGAATGCGGTGTGTGGCGCATCCGCGAGCGCCCGCATGCCGGATTCGCGTGCTCATGTGCATGTCGACTTCGCGTGCAGACAATCCCCACAAACCGACGCGCGGCGCCGCGTCATTCTGGAGAACTGCCATGCCCGATACCAATTCGTCGATGTCTCCCACCATTACCGCGATGATCCGGCTCGATCATATGCATGTACTTGCCGCGTTTCATCGTTATCACACAGACACGCCGTGGTGGCGCAAGCGCGCAATCGTCAATTCGGTCTGTGCGGCACTCGAAATTCACGCACAACTGGAAGAAGAAATCTTCTACCCGGCATTGGCCGGTGTAATGAGCGAGGATAAAACGCTCGAAAAGAGCCAGCCCGAACACGACGAAATGCGCGCCACGATCGCAAAGCTACGCGCAAGCGGACCCGAGGATGCCGCATACGACGGTCTTTTTCAGCAACTGATGCGCGAGGTCATGCATCACGTGGCCGACGAAGAAACCGTACTGCTGCCTGCCGCTGAGCGGGCCTTGAAAGGCGAGCTGCGTTCGCTCGGCTCAAAAATGACGCGCCGTAGAATGCAGCTTCTTGGTGAGCGTCCGCGGGAAATTGCAGTGAATACCGCAGGTACATTCCCGATTGCGACTTTCCTGCTCGGATCTCTGCTCGTGATTGGCGCGACGCAATGCTTGCCGAAGTCGCGCAGATCGCGCTACGCCGATTGACCGCGCTGAAAGCGGATCGCGAATCCGCCGGGCAATCGTCGCCCGGCGGGTCTGTCATGCACCAGATGTAGCAACCGGCTTTTCGACAATCCGCACCGGAATGGACTTGGCGCCAGGCACTTTACTTTCTTCGGCGTAATGCCAGAGCGGCAGCAGCGGATTGCATTCCGGGTAGTAGCCGGCAATGCAGCCACGCGGAATGTCGTAAGCCTTGACGGTGAGTCCGCTTACGCGCCGGTCGAAGCCGTCGTCGGAAATGGTCTGCAAGCCGATCTTGTCGCCTTCGGTTAGACCACTCGCCGCCATATCGTCTTCATTCATCAGCACAATCATGCGGTTACCCTTCACGCCGCGAAAGCGATCGTCCAGCGAGTAGATCGTCGTATTGAACTGGCTGTCGGAGCGCAGTGTCATTAGTCTGAGCGCGTCCGTCTCGCGCTCGGGCATGTCGGGATCTTCGCCAAGTGCCTTCGGCACCTGGAACTCCGCCTTGCCGCTTTTCGTCTTCCATTGCCGCTCGCGCGCGGGGAGAGGTTTGTGAAATCCGCCCGGCGTCCACATACGCTGGTTGAAGTCGTGGAATATCTCCGGATAAGTCTTTTCTATTTCATCACGCACGATCGAGTAATCATCTCGCCACGCATCCCAATCAACGTTGAAGCGTGTGCCCAGTGTCGCTTTCGCGATTCCCGCGACGATATAAGGCTCCGAGCGAATGTTGTCGCTAGCCGGTTCCGCTACGCCGCGCGAACCGTGCATGCACGCGGTGCTGTCTTCCATCGAGACAGCCTGGTCGCCGCTCGCCTGCCGATCGATTTCGATGCGGCTCAAGCACGGCAAAATGTACGAGATCTCGCCATGTACGAGGTGACTGCGATTGAGCTTGGTCGCAACGTTCACATTAAGGCGCAAACCTCGCCACGCGGGTTCTATCCGCAAGCGGTCCGGCACGGAACGCACGAGATTGCCGCCGAGGTTGAATACGCCCTTCACCTCTCCTTTGAGCATGGCTTCAAACGCTTCGACGGTATTCATGCCTGTTTTGCGCGGCGGCTCGAACGAGAACTGGCTTGCCAGCTTATCGAGCGGCGCCAGTTCGGGCTTTTCTGTAATGCCGACCGTGCGCTGCCCCTGCACGTTGGAATGACCGCGCACAGGTGACGGCCCAGCGCCGGGCCTGCCCACGTTGCCCCGCAGGAAGAGCAGATTGCACACCATGCGGACGTTTTGCACGCCCAGCCGGTGTTGCGTCAGTCCCATTCCGTAGTGGACGATCACTGCATTCGCCTTCATGTATTCGTCTGCGGCCGCCTGTATCGCGTCGCGAGTCAGACCGCTGACCTTTTCTATGTCCGCCCACGAAGCCTCGCGAGCGTAGTTCGCGAATGCTTCGTAACCGGTCGTGTGATCGCGGATGAAATCCGCATCGACGACACGCGGCGCACCTTGCTGGATGGCCAGATCGTCCGCAGCAATCACCGCCTTGCAGATGCCGAGAATCGCAGCGGTATCACCGCCGGTCTTGAGTTGATGATATTGCGTGCTGATCTGCGTGTTGTCGGGCGTGAGCATCTGCACCGGCGACTGCGGATTCGCAAAACGCACGAGCCCCGGCTCGCGAAGCGGATTGAACGTGATGATCGGCACCCCACGTTTGCGCGCGTCCTGCAATTGATGAAGCATGCGCGGGCTATTGGTACCCACATTCTGGCCAAAGAAGAACATCAGGTCCGTCTTCTCGAAGTCGTCGAGCGTAATGGTGCCGACGCCTACCCCGATTGCTTCCTTCAGCCCGACGCTGGTGCTTTCGTGACACATGTTCGAACTGTCGGGCAGATTGTTCGTACCGTACATGCGCGCTAAAAGCTGGTACATGTACGACGTTTCGAGCGACGCGCGGCCCGACGCATAGAACACCACACTGTCCGGCTCGAGCTTGTTGAGCTCGCGACCGATTTCATCGAACGCCTGTTGCCATTCCACTTGCACGTATTTGTCGGTGGCTGGATCGTAGCGCATCGGCGCGGTGAGACGCCCCGCTTCTTCCAGGTCATGGTCGTGCCATGACAGCAGTTCGGTCACGGTATGCAGCTGAAAGAACTCCGGCGTCATTCGCTTGGACGTCAGGTCCCAGGCAGTAGCCTTCGCGCCGCTCTCACAGAACTCGAATACGTGCGGGTCGGCCGGCTTGGCCCACGAACAGCTCACGCACATGAAGCCGTCCGGCTTATTCTGCTTCGCGAGCACAGCACTGTCTTTCAGGCCGACATGTTCCTGCGCGAGAATTGTGGTGACTGCCTTCAGCGATCCCCATCCACCCGATGCGTAGGGGTAATCTCGTGTCGTGTCCTTTTCTTTCATTACGGTCTCCGCGCGAACGTCAGTACAGAACGAGAGCAAAGTGTGTACCTGTTGGCGCAAAGAGCGCATGCTCCTGACAATATGTTTACAAGCCTTTCGCATGCTCTTGCGCGGGTACCCGCGCTATGCCGGCAGACACAGTCAGGCCACGCATTTGCATTTACATTGCTTATATTCAGAAGCATGCGCTGCGGCGCAAATTGCGAATCCGTCCATCAGGTCAGCCACGTCCTTATTCGAGGTACCGTAATGCCACCCTCGGTCGACGCACTGTTTCTTGCCCGAACGCAGTTCGGTTTCACCATCGCCTTTCACATTATTTTCCCGGCAATGTCCATCGGGCTTGCCAGCTATCTTGCAGTGCTCGAGGGTGCATGGCTTTTCACCGGCAAGCCGGCATACCTGGCCGTATTCCGCTACTGGCTGACGATTTTCGCAGTGGTATTCGGCGTCGGCGTGGTGTCTGGCCTTGTCATGTCGTATGAGTTCGGCACCAATTGGGCGGGCTTTGCCTATCGGGCAGGACCTGTTGTCGGCCCGCTTATGGGTTACGAAGTACTGACCGCGTTCTTCCTTGAATCGGGCTTTCTTGGTGTGATGCTGTTTGGCATGACCCGTGTCGGCCCCAAGCTGCATTTTCTTGCCACAGTGCTCGTCGCTATCGGCACTTTGCTAAGCGCTTTCTGGATTCTCGCTGCAAATTCATGGATGCAAACGCCGCAAGGATTCGAGATGGTCGACGGCCGCTTTGTGCCCACCGACTGGCTCAGCATCATTTTCAACCCTTCGTTCCCTTACCGGCTCGTGCATATGGTGCTCGCGGCCTATCTGAGCGTGGCGTTCATCGTCGGCGCGGTGGGTGCGTGGCACTTGCTGCGCGATCCCGGTAACGAGCCTGCGCGGCTCATGGCTTCCATGGCGCTATGGATGGCGTGCATCGTCGCGCCGATCCAGATTCTCGCCGGCGACGCGCACGGTGTGAACACGCTCAAGCATCAGCCCGCAAAGATCGCCGCACTCGAAGGCGACTGGGAGTCCAAACCGGGCCAACCGCTTATTTTGTTCGGCATGCCAAACATGAAGACCGAGACTACCGACTACGCCGTCGAGATCCCGCATCTGGGCGCGCTGATCCTCACCCATACGTGGAACGGCTCTATTAGAGGACTCAAGGAATTCGCGCGAGAAGACCGCCCCTTTTCGCCACTTATTTTTTGGGCTTTTCGCGTCATGGTCGGCCTTGGCGTGCTGATGGCGCTGACCGGTTTCGCGAGTCTGGCACTTCGGGCGCGTCATTCGCTTTATCGCGCGCGCTGGCTGCACCGGCTGATGGTAGCAATGGGACCGTCCGGCCTCATCGCCCTGTTATGCGGCTGGACCGTGACCGAAGTGGGCCGTCAGCCTTACACGGTGTATGGCCATTTGCGCACCGCCGACAGCGTGTCGCCCATCGCCGCGCCAGGCGTCGCGACATCGCTTGCGGCTTTCGGCGTCGTCTATCTGATCGTATTCGGCGCGGCAATGGTATTCGTACTGCGTCTCATGGCGAGGCCGCCATCGCTCGCGACAGAAGGGCCCGCCAAGGACAAGCCGCATCGCAGCGCGGGCATCACGCCCGGACCGGCGCAACGGCAGCCTGCATCGACCACCACTGGCAACACTTCTGCACGGGACGATCGCCATGACCGCCACGATTGATCTGCCGCTCGTATGGGCGGCCATCCTAGCGTTTGCCGTGCTTGCCTACGTGCTGCTCGATGGATTCGATCTCGGCGTGGGCATCCTGTTCGCCGTCGAACGCAGCCGGGACGATCGCGACCTGATGGTGAACACCATCGCGCCCGTATGGGACGGCAATGAAACATGGCTCGTGCTAGGCGGCGGCGGACTTTTCGCCGTGTTTCCCCTCGCCTATTCGATCATCCTTCCAGCGCTCTATCCGCCGATCATCGCCATGCTGCTCGCACTCGTGTTTCGCGGCGTGGCCTTTGAATTCCGTTTTCGCGCGACCGGTTCTGGCCGCGCGTGGTGGGACGTCGCTTTCTTTTCGGGTTCCACCATGGCCGCTTTGTGCCAGGGACTCGTGCTGGGCGGACTGCTTCAGGGCATCCATGTGAAGGGAGTGTCGTATTCCGGCGGCTGGTGGGACTGGCTTACCGGCTTCACCGTGCTGTGCGGCCTCGCCGTGGTCGTCGGCTATACATTGCTTGGATCGTGCTGGCTGATCTGGCGCACCGAAGGACCGCTGCACGAGCGGTGCCGGCGTTATGCGCGCACCATGGCAGTGGCGGTGCTTGCGCTAATCGTCGTGGTCACGCTGTGGACGCCAATGTTGCAAGGCTCGCTCGCTGCACGCTGGTTCCGCTGGCCGGACATTGCATTCACCGCCGCCGTGCCGGTACTGCTGATTCTTCTCGCGGCCGGCTTCTGGCGCAGCCTTTCGGCGCGGCGCCAGGCGCTGCCTCTACTCTTCGCCTATGGCATTTTCATTCTTTGCTATGCAGGTCTTCTGATCAGTCTGTATCCGTATCTCGTGCCACCTGCAATTTCCTTCCGCGACGCCGCCGCGCCGCACGCGAGCCTCTTATTTCTGCTGGTGGGCGCAGCGATTACCGTCCCGATGATTCTCGGCTACACGGTGTATGCCTATTCGGTTTTCAAAGGCAAAATGCGTCCCGGCGAGGGATATCACTAACATGTGGCGACGATTCGCATGGTTTGTCGGCCTGTGGTTGCTGGGCGTTGCGACCGTCGCGCTCGTGGCAGGCATATTGAAAGCTGTATTACACGCCGCTACGCATTAAGCGATCTTCGAACGTTCTGCACGCGTCACGGCGGCTGGAATGTTTGCGCGCCGACGCGTAACGTTTTCAACCGGATGCACATTGGAGTGCATTCGCTTACTTGACGCAGAAACTCGCGCGCCTGTCACGAGCGCGCGGCGGGCCCGAATCACGATGCTCCTGCGGCGCCCGCTCGCGCGCGATCCTCAAACGCTCTTTCAGGGCAGCGTGTACGCGATCACGTAATCACCTTGCTTCGTGCCGAGCGAGCCGTGCCCGCCCGCGGTGACCAGCACATACTGCTTGCCGTTGCTGTCGGCGTAGGTCATTGGCGTTGCCTGCCCGCCTGCGGGCAAGCGGGCTTGCCACAGCCGGTCGCCAGTCCGTACATCGTAAGCGCGCAGATAGTAATCAAGCGTACCGGAGAGGAATGCCACACCGCCAGCAGTCGTGATCATGCCACCCAGACTCGGCACGCCGAGCGGCATGGGAATGGGCAGTGGCGCGCTATCGCGGATGGTGCCGTTCTTGTGTTCCCACACAATGTGGTTCGTGCGCAGATCGACGCCCGCGACATATCCCCACGGCGGCGCCTGGCACGGAATGCCGAGCGGCGAAAGGAACGCATTGAGCTCGAATCCATAAGGCGTGCCGCGAGCGAGCTTGATGCCGCTTGTTTCACTGCCCTTCTTCTCTCCGTTATCGGACGGAATCTGCGAGCGCGGCACCAGCTTTGAAGTGAAAGCCATGTAACTCGGGTTCGCGATCAGTATTTGCCGAACCGGGTCCACTGCAATGCCGCCCCAATCGAACACCCCGAAATTGCCCGGAAATACGAGCGATCCCTGCTCGGACGGCGGCGTGAACATGCCGTCATATCGCAGCGATTTGAACTTGACGCGGCACCACAGCTGATCGAAAGGATTGGTGCCCCACATGTCGCGCTCGCGTACTTTCGGCGGTTTGAAGTTCAGTGCGGAGAACGGTTGAGTAGGCGAAGTGTGATCGCCGGTTCCCGCGCCCTGCGGTACGGGTTCTTCCGTGATCGGCACGATCGGCTTGCCGGTCTCGCGGTTCAGCACGTACAAACTGCCCTGTTTCGTCGATGCGATCAGCGCAGGTTGCACGCCACTGGGTGTCTGCAGATCGATCAGCGAAGGTTGGCCGCCTACGTCCATGTCCCATAGATCGTGATGAGTGAACTGGTAATTCCAGCGCATCTTGCCGGTTGCGAGATCCAGTGCAACGACGCCCGCCGCCACCTTCTCCGAGGCCGGCGTGCGCAGGCCGCCCCACTGGTCGGGTGTCTGATTGCCGAGCGGCAAATACACCATGCCGAGTTTTTCATCCACGCTGAAGACCGACCACATGTTCGGCGAATTGCGAACGTACGTCTGATTGCCGGTAATCGGCTGGGTCTCGTCTGGGTTACCCGCATCCCAGTTCCACACGAGATGACCGTCGTGCACGTCGAACGCGCGGGTGACCCCCGAGGGCTCGTTGGTCGACTCGTTATCCGTGACGTGGCCGCTGATGATGACCAGATCGCGAGTTACCGCGGGCGGCGACGTCGAGTAATAACCGCCCGGTGTAAAGGGACCGATATTCGTGCGCAGGTCGATTTGACCGTTATTACCAAAATGCGTGCATGGCTGACCCGTGTCGGCATTGAGCGCGATCAGTCGTGCATCGGCGGTCGGCAGGAAAATGCGGCGCGGACATTCGGCGCTCACGGCAGCGGCGGCCGTCTGTTGGGTCGCAGCCGATGTATCGCTGGCGGCCGTGGCTGCGGATGCCGATTGCGTTGATTCCGCCGATGCGGATGCACCGTTGGCCGCGTCAGTGGTCGCTGATGCGCCATCCGCTGCAGGCGCCGAAGCCGATGCTTGAGGATTCGAAGCCGCAGCGCTCGCATCAGTGCTCGCAGCCGCGCCTTCAGTCGGCGCTGAAGCCGCTGATGAAGCCGCCGCATTATCCGCCACAGCTACCGCGGCATTTGCCGGATACATCGCGTCGTCGTGATATGACACGCCGCGGCAGGTCATATGCTCCCAGTGCTTGAAGCCAACGGGACTCTGAATATGCGGATCATATCGCCAGAGTTCCTTGCCCGACGCCGGATCGAGCGCGATCACGATACTGTGCGGCGTGCAAAGGAAGAGCTTGTTGCCGACCTTGATCGGCGTGTTCTCATCGGTAGTTTCGGTGGGGTCGCCCGGGCCCGGCTTGTCGCCTGTTTCGAATTGCCAGGCCACTTTCAGTTGCCCCGCATTTTCCGGCGTGATTTGCGTAAGCGGCGAATAGCGCTGACCCAGCGGCGAGCCGCCGTAGTCGGTCCAGTCGGCCGCCTGCCGGTTCGCGTCACCGGCAATCGGTGTAGTGGGCGGAGCGGCAGTGGAAGCCAGGGTGCCCGCGCGATCATACGGATGATTGAACGCTGTGGCGAGGCCGAGGAGTACGGTCAGGATCACGGCGGCAGTCAACGGCACGACGCCCTCGCGATGCGCGGCCGGTGGCCCGAACACCAGTTTGCGTGTGACGGGCGGCAGCAATAGCCACAAAGCAAGTACGAGCCACACCCACAAGCGCGGCAACAATTGCCAGAAGTCGAAGCGCGCTTCCACCACGGCCCAGATCGTCGAACCGAACAGAATCAGCGCGAATAACCATAGCGCCGAACGTCGGCGAATGCTGAGCAGCACGCCGGTCAGCGCAATCGCGATCCCAGTCACCACGTAATACCACGAACCACCCAGCGCGACGAGCGGGACTCCGCCCCCAGCTAGCGCCAGGCCAATGATGATAAAGACGACAGCGGGGACGGCAAGTGCGGGAGGAAACCGATGTGGCTTCGACATATTCACCACCTCTACAGACAATGATTCGAATTGGATTACACAAGAAAAACCGACCGTTTGGCCGAAAGCGCCGTTTGTGCAAGTAGCATTTACAGTTCCCGGTGGACTCATCGGCAAGGCATGCAACATGCAACGTGCGGCAAAGTCGCACTGATTACCCCGGAATGTCATGAAGCATCGAGCCACCGTCCTTTGCCTGCGCGCTAATCACATCCTGCTGGTCGCGAGATCCAACGGACGGTGGGCGCTGCCCGGCGGTCGATGCAAGATCGGTGAGCCCGCGTTCGACGCGGCCGCTCGCGAGCTTCTTGAGGAGACTCAAATGAGCGGCATCCCGCTCCAGTATATTTTCGAGTTCTGGGGCGCGCGCACTCGACACTATGTATTTGCCGCGCGTATTCCCGAGCACGTCGAGCCGATACCGAGCAATGAAATCAGCCGATGTCGCTGGGTCAGCGTGAAAGACGTTCGTTCGGCATGGGTCAGCGTGTCGACTCGCGGCATCGTGCAGATACTTCTGGAAGAGAGCAGTCCGATGGGGCCCGCAAGGAGATCTAGTCCATTGCGGGCGTTCTAAGCGCACCGGCAAGCGTGGCACGAGCGTTGCATGACGAAGCTTGTCGCTTACTTACCCACGGAGTTTCACAATGGCAGGAGATAACTCGTTCAAGCCCGGCGAAATCGTCAAGACCTCCGGCATCTATTCAGTCGTCCACGACGACGGCAAAGACACCTTCGAAGTAACGTGCGTAGAGGGAGAACATTTTCCGCCTACGCGCAGCGGCAAAGGCGCACACTTCGAGCTCAAATATGCGGCCACGCACGCGCATCGGCACGGTGAGCTGAAGGGCAGTGAAGCAAGGCAAACCGTCTGACCGGCGACAATCGTCGAAACAGCGCGCCCGGCGAAGAGCACAAAACGATGCCTAAAACTTCCGCTTCGCCGTTCGCTCTTGCCGAGCGCGCAATCATCAGCCTGTACGACGGCGGCGTGCTATCGCCCGCTGTCCTCGAACGGCTATTGGCCGTTTTCGCACAAGAGAACACGGACTGGGACACGAAACCGTCTCAACGCACCGTCGACGGACGCTCGCTTCACGAAGTGGTCGTTCTCACCATGTTGCCAGGCGAATCTTTACGTTCGGCGAGCAAATCCTTCCTGTCGGTAATCGAGCACATAGCCGGCGTATCACGAACTAAAAATCCTGCGAGCGCGGCGGCGGACGTAGACGAGCACGAAGAAGAATCCCCAGACCAGGACGACGACAGCGCAGAACTGGCGCAGCAATTGTCCGGGAGTGCTCGCGCTCCGCGGCGCGGCCGTGCCGCGAACGTGAAAGACAAAGCGAAAGACACCGCCAAAAACAAAGAGAGAGACTCCGACTCGCCCACGCGGCAGCCGAAGAGAACGGCAGCGTTCAATCCGCTGCTGAACGCTGCAGCACCGCGCAAGAGCAAAAACTAAACTGCGGCGCATGGGCACAGTGCTTGCGTTACCCCGTTCAAACCTGCCGCCAGGCGGCGTTTCAACACGGAGAGCGACATGCCCGAAAAACAACCGAACCCCAATACAGACGATGCACTCGAACTGCTGATCGCGGATCATCGCGCCGTCGAGCGACTATTCACCGCGTTCAAAGAAGCTAAAGAAGACGATCTGGAAGCGAAAGCCACGCTGGCGCAGCGCGCGTGCGAAGAGCTCACCATTCACACCATCATCGAAGAAGAACTGCTCTACCCCGCTGCGGCTGAAGCGCTGCCGTCAGGCGATGTGGTCGACGTGGAGGAAGCGTACGTCGAGCACTTTCTCGTGAAGACACTGATCAGCAAATTCGAAACGCTCAAGGCAGGCGACAAAGGCTTCGACGCGACGTTCAAAGTGATGAGCGAAATGGTCCAACATCACGTGGAAGAAGAAGAGAACGAACTGTTTCCGGAATTGCGAAAGGCCAATCTCAATGTGAAGGGACTGGGTCAGAAAATCGCGCAGCGCAAGATGGAACTGCAGGGCAAGCTCGACGCAGTCGGCAGCCGTGCGGTCGGCGACAAAACCTGACGCGCGAAGTTGTCGCGGGTCATGCGACGCGCACGCGTGGCTCGCAAAAAAACCGGCCCTTGAATGGGCCGGATCACACGATCAACACCGCTCTATCAGTCCCGCGTCGCTTTCCAGTCGGCGGGACTTCCCCACTTACTTCTGCTGCTTCGCCTTTTCGTTGCCGGCTCGCTCAGCGAATTCGGTCAGCTTCAAATCCGTCGCCTTTTCTTCTTCCAGCGTTTCCTTCAGCAGATTGACGGCTTCGGTGAAACCCAACTGCTTTCCGATCGCGCACAGGCTGCCGTATACGGCGATTTCGTAGTGTTCCACCTTTTGCGCGGCAGCGACCAGGCCGGCATCGAGCACTGCGCCTTTCTCCATTTCGTCGATCAGCTCCTGCCCTTCCTCGATCAAGCCTTCCATCGCGACGCACTTCATTCTTTTCAACTTCACGCCACTCGTTTCTACAACCTTATCGATTCTCTCCACCTGTCCTTGCGTTTCCTCCAGGTGCATTTTGAACGCCTCGCTCAATTGCGGATCGGACGCAGCACGCGAGAGTTTCGCCAATGCCTTGGTCAACTGCTTCTCGGCGCTATAGATATCCGACAGCATGTGAACGAACAGATCGTCGATGGTCTTTCGCTGTGTCATGTGCAACTCCCAAGGTAGTGGTTAGGAGCCCTGCAATCCGCAACGCGTGTGCCAGAACATCGGCACGCGCGTTGTGACGATTTAATGGCTCAGGTATGCGGGATGCGCAAGGAAGCGTGCAGTCGAAAGTTTCCCAACCATACTCAGCGGAGAAACCAATGTTCGTCCACAACAAACGACTTCAATATACCGTGCGTGTCGCCGCCCCCAATCCGGGCCTCGCCAATCTGATGCTCGAGCAATTCGGCGGACCTCAAGGCGAGTTAGCGGCCGCGTGCCGGTACTTTACTCAGGCCGTCGCAGAAGACGACCCGGGCCGCAAGGATTTGCTGTTCGACATCGCTACTGAAGAACTGAGTCACCTTGAAGTAATCGGCTCCATCGTCGCTATGTTGAACAAGGGCGCGAAAGGCCAACTGGCCGAAGGTGTCGAGCAGGAAGCAGAGCTGTATCGCTCACTGACAGGCGGCGGCAACGACTCGCATACCACCGCGCTGCTGTATGGCGGCGGACCTGCGCTCACGAACTCCGCGGGCGTACCGTGGACGGCTGCGTACATCGACACGATTGGCGAACCGACCGCCGACCTGCGTTCGAATATCGCTGCCGAAGCGCGCGCGAAGATCGTCTATGAGCGCCTGCTGAATGTCACGGACGACCCGGGCATCAAGGAAGCGCTCGGCTTCCTGATGACGCGCGAAATCGCTCACCAGAAGTCGTTCGAGAAAGCGCTGCACTCGATTCAGCCCAACTTCCCGCAAGGCAAGCTGCCGGGTGTTCCGGAATTTACAAACGTGTACTACAACATGTCGGCTGGCGAAGGCGACGCACGCGGTCCGTGGAACGAGGGCCCGGAATGGGAATTCGTCGAGGCACCGCAGCCGGCAGTGGATGGCGGCGACGGTCTGCCATCGGTCAACGTGACGCAAGCTGATGTCGAAGTGCTAGGCGCACTGGCCGAGAGGACCGCATCGGATACGGAATCGGATCCGATGACGGGCGCCGATCTTGGCTCGGGTAAGCAGCCGGGCTAAGCGCTTATCCACGGCGGGCTGCCCCGCGATCAAGAGGAAAAAATGCCGCGAAGCGCATTGCGCTTCGCGGCATTCGAACATCAGTTCCACGCTCTTTAAGAATCAGAGGTGACCGCAGCGAGGATTACCTCGCGGTCGCGATGTGCGTATTCACCTTGACTGGCGGCGGGTGGTCGAAAGGTGGTTGCGGCACGAAACTGCTGATGACACCCGGCTCGAAGACGAGACAGCAGGTCGAACCGCCGTACTGGAAGAAGCCTATTTCATCGCCCTTGGCGACGCGCTGGCCAGGCAACGCCTCTATCATGCACGATGACACGTCGGCCATGCCGACGAAAAGACAGCCGACCTGACCGATCGCGGGATCGTCGCTTTCGATAACGATCACGGCGCGCGCCGCCACCGCGGTAATGTAGCCCTGCGAATCGTTCAGACCGCCGGCGTCGCGGCCTTCCGAATCGGCGTCGGAATAGTAGGTGCCATCCAGCGCGTACGCTTTCTTGATGACGCCACTTATCGGCGCATGCCACCGGTGGTAATTGAATGCACTGAGAAAGGACTGATAGATCGAGCCGCCGACAAAACGCTGTGCAACTTCGCGCTGGCTCGCGGAAAACATATCCAGTAGTGAATAAGGCTGTGCCTTGATCCAGAAGGTATCGGTCAGCTTGACATCTGTCTGGATGTTATACGGAGCCGCCTCGCAGGCGCTGACAATGATCTTGTCGTTATCCGGCTGATCGACTGGCCGTACGCCCTCGCGGAACCGGCGCGTGAAGAAGTCGTTCCATGACGAAAAGCCCCAATACGGCTTGTCGGTATCGCAGACGAACTGCGACATGCCGATTTTCTCATCGGCCTCGGGCGAAAACCATCCATTCGGCGCCGACGTATTCAGGTGTTCCCGCGAATGCGGCCCGCTCAGGAACCCGCACCAGCAATTGAGCACGCGTTTAAGCCGCTGGTTCAATGCCGGGTCGCGGAACAACGCGTAGCCGGACGGCATGCACATCGGCCAGTCCAGCACCGCATTCAATGGGCAGTGAATCAGACTGGTCTCGCTGAACGGCGGCGCATAAGTCATCACATAATCGATGATCACCATCAACTCGTCTATTGACGTATAGCCGAGCACATAACCAGCGTCGCGGGCCTGATCGATTGCACGCGTCATATCCATGCGAAGTACGGGGTCGCCGCTCAGAAGCGCGGCCAGATCTTCTACCGCCGACGTTCGCGGCGCATGCATCGCGCGAGCGCGGGCTTTCTCCGCGAGGTCGGTGCGATATTGCGCGAGATGCTCTTCGTTCGATGGCAGCCAGCCGCCGAGCCTGCGCCGCTCGGTGGCGGTTTTGTCGTTGTCTGTCATGCTGATCCTTTCGGCTCATCGGAAACAATACTCCCACCGGTTTGCAAAGGTCATTCCTGTTAGCTTCAGGTCATGTTTCAGAACCAGGCCCGCTATTTGCACGCCATCTGTTCCTTTCGTCTTTAAGCAAGTCCATCATAAAATGATGCAATCGCGCGCCCGTTTGCTCGTCGTTTCTCCACATCTCGACGACGCCGTTTTGAGTTGCGGGCTGCTTCTCGCAGCTAATCCATCGGCCATTGTTTGCACGGTGTTCACCGCGCCGCCGCCGGAGAAAATGTCCACTGACTGGGACCGGCAATCCGGTTTCACGGATGCGTTTGAGGCAATGCAGACGCGCAAGCAGGAGGACATTCGGGCGTTGCAAAAGCTGGGCGCACAACCGGTACATCTGTCCTTCCGCGATGCGCAATACCTGTTGACACCGAGCCCCGATGATCTGACCGGAGCGCTTCGCCGCACGCTCAACGAGCACAGTCCAGAGAACGTGTTCTTCCCGCTGGGCATCTTCCATTCCGACCACACTTTGGTGTCGGACGCATGTCTCGCGCTGATCGACGTCATGCCCGACACCGCATTTCATGCCTACGAAGACGTGCCGTATAGGCAGAGGCAAGAAGCGGTATCGGAGCGCATTGAAGAACTGTCCAAAAGCGGCTACGCGCTGTCGCCCACCACCGACATGGGCGCGCCGGTCAATGCATTCAGCGCGCATGAGCAGATCAAGCGAGAAGCCATTGCCGCCTACGCGAGCCAGTTGCGCGCATTTGGCCCACAGGGGCAAAGCTCGCTTTATTCGACCGAAAAGTATTGGCGACTGCAAAGAGCCTCAAGCTAGTTGAAAGCGGACGGCACAGCGATTGCTTGAACGGGGCATCGCCTCGTCAAGAATAAAGAACCGCATGGAAAAAAAATCGCTTTCCCGGCGCATTTCGGTCGTCGTTCTGACGTACAACCGCGCCGACGAGCTTGTGGCCACTCTCGAGCGCCTACTCGCCCTTCCCGAAAACCCGCCCATTTTTGTCGCGGACAACGGCTCTAGCGATAACACCGTCGCGCTCGTGAAGGCGCTGTTTCCCACTGTGTGCATCGTCGAATGCGGGGCGAATCTCGGCGCGGCCGGACGTAATCGCGCCGCCGCGTACGTCGGCACGGACTACGTGGCCTTCTGCGACGACGACACGTGGTGGGAGCCGGGCTCCCTCGATCGCGCGGTGCAATTGCTCGATGCGTGGCCGAATGCGGGCGTACTGAGCGCGCGCGTGGTGGTCGGCGAAGATAACCTCACGGACCCGACCTGCTCGGTCATGCGTGCAAGTCCGCTTGGCAGCGAAGGGCTGCCAGGCCCCGCGTTGATCGGCTATATGGCAGGCGCATGCGTTTTTCGCACGTCGCTGTTTCGCCAACTGGGCGGCTACGAGCCGCGCCTTTTTATCGGCGGCGAAGAAGAACTCGTCGCGCTGGACGTGCTGGCAGCCGGGCACTCGATTGTCTATTGCGATCAATTGACCGTGCACCATCATCCGTCGCCGTCGCGCGATAGCGGCTTGCGGCGCCGCACACTTGCGCGTAACGCCGCGTGGATCGCGTGCTTGCGCCTGCCCTGGCCCGAGGCGAGCCGCGCGACCATGCATGCGCTTGCGACGTTCTCACGTGAAGGCACCCTCGCGCGCGACGCCGTTCCGCTGTTGCGCGGGCTCGCATGGGCATTGAGACACCGCAAGCCAGTGCCGGCTCAGGTGCTGAGCCTGCGCGAACGAGTGCGCACAGGCGAGCGTCAAATGGCGGCGCCGGTGCCAACCACCGCCCGCGCGAAGCCAACCGTAAGCAAGGTCGACGCGCGTACCTGAGCCGCAGGACGTGGAGAGGCGCACATGCGCGCGGCGAACGCGCACCGCCTCCCGCTTTCTATACGCCCGTGCGTGCGGACGCCATCGCCAGATTGCGAATTTCGCCTATCAGCTTTTCAGGTGCAACCGGCTTCGAAAGATGCGCCTGGAAACCGGCCATCTGCGCTCTCATACGGTCTTCCCCCTCCGCGTAGCCGGTGATTGCGATCGCCGGCACGCGGTCCTGCAGCGGCAGTTGCCGATCGGCTTCAAGGCGTCGCAAACGGCGCAGTACGTCATAACCGTCTTCGTCCGCGAGCACGATGTCGCATAGCAACGCATGCGGCCATTGTGTGGTCGGTGTGGCGGCGAACCAGTCCAGGGCCTCCTTGCCCGAGGACGCGGTTCGCACGCGCGCGCCACTCGACACAAGCACCGCTTCTAATGCGTCGAGCGCATCTTCCTGGTCGTCGATAGCCATGACAAAGAGACCTTCTAGCGGCGCCGCGCCGTCCACTTCCGAGGTCAACGGCATTGCTGCCGAACCGGCAGGTGAATCAGCGTCGGCCACCGGACGCAAAGGCAGCATGGCGACATAGGCGAGCCGCCCGTTGAGCGTCATTAGCGTGAAGCTGCCGCCCGCCGCAGCCAGCGCTTCCTCCATATAACGAGCAGCCGCTTGCGACAGTTCAGCGGGCTTTTCGCCCATGCCGAGTACCGTGACCCACACCTGATTGTTATGCCGCTCGACGCGAAGCTCGATGCGCTGCCCCGGCCTCGCGTGCACGATCTCGTTGCGGCACAGCTCGGCGATCAGCGGTTGCAGCACGCTCGGGTCGCCGGTCACACGCAGATCGTTGTCGCTGATTTGCGGATACAGCGTCACCCGCTGCGCGGCAATTTCGTCGTGCAACGCGTCGATCACGCCGGCCATCAGCGCCGCGAGGCTGACCGACTGCGCGGTGAGCTTGCGTTGCGCGTGCTCGAGTTCGCCCTGCTGCCATTGCAGGGACCACATCTTCGCGTAGACGCCTTCACGCGTGAGCAACTCGCGGTGCGTGCCCTGCTCGACCACGCGGCCATGCTCCATCACCAGAATCCAGTCGGCGTCGACCACGGTCGATAGCCGGTGCGCGATCACGATCGACGTGCGGCCTCGCGCGAGCCGCGTCAACTCGGTCTGGATCGCGCGTTCCGAACGCGTGTCGAGCGCGGAGGTCGCCTCGTCGAATACGATGATGCGCGGGTCCTTCAGAATGGCGCGCGCAATGGCAATGCGCTGGCGCTCGCCGCCCGAGAGCCGCACACCGCGCTCGCCGACGCGGGTGTCGTAATGATCTGGCAGACGTTCGATAAATTCGTCGAGTTGGGCCGCGCGCGCCGCCCGCACCACATCCGCACGCGTTGCCGAAGGCCTGCCGTACGCGATGTTATAGGCAATGGTTTCGTTAAACAGCACCGTGTCTTGCGGCACGATGCCGATTGCTTCGCGCAGGCTCTTTTGCGTGACATGACCGACGTCCTGTCCGTCTATAAGAATCCTGCCGCTGTTTGGCTGATAAAGACGAAAGAGCAGCTTCACGAGTGTCGACTTGCCCGACCCGCTGCCGCCTACAATCGCCAGCGTCTTGCCAGGATACGCAAGAAAGTCCACGTCGCGCAGAATCTGCCGAGCCGGGTCGTAGCCGAAGTCCACATGCTCGAATGAGATTTGCCCTGCGCTCACCACTAGCGGTTTCGCGGCCGGTTCGTCGATATCTTCGCCAACGCGCCCACGCGCGGCGAGTATTTCGAACATGCGCTCGACGTTGACCATCGCGTCGTTCGTCTCACGAAATACGAAGCCGAGCGTATTCAGCGGCATGCAGATCTGGATGATGTACGCATTGACCAGAATCAGATCGCCGACAGTCATGCTTCCGGCCACCACGTGCTGCGCCGCGAGCAGCATGATTGCGCCAATGCCGAACGCGATCACCGCGCTCTGCCCTACGTGCAGCGCCGTCAGCGCGCGCTGATTGGCCGTTCTGGCGTGCACCCACTTGTCGAGCACGACCGACAACCGCTTCGTTTCCGTGTCTTCGGTGGCGAAGTATTTGACCGTGTCGTAGTTAAGCAGACTGTCGACGAGCCGGCCATCCGATTGCGCCTCCAGAGCATTCACCGCGCGCTGGAACGCAACGCGCCGTCGAGTGAACACGAATGTATATGCCGCATAGCAAACGAAGGTTGCCGCAATCGCGATCATGAATTCGCGCGCGTAATTGTGGACCATGATCGCGACGATAGTCGCGATCTCGAACGCGGTCGGCACGATCGTAAATAGCGCGACGCCGAGCAGAAAGCCAATGCCGTCGGCGCCCTTTTGCACGTCGCGAACTATTGCGCCGGTCTCGCGTTTCGTGTGAAAGCGCGCACTCATGCGATGCAGATGCGCGAAAGTCCGCTCGGTAAATGCGGCGACAGTGCGCTGCGTGACGATGCTGAACACCACGTCGCGCGCTTCGTTCAATGCGTCGCCGAGAAAACGCAGTAATGCATAAGCCAACACGAGGAACACCGGGAACAGCGCCTGCGCGACCGGGTGCCCCAGCTCGTCCACCACATGCTTGAGCACGAGCGGAATCAGAACGGTGGAGAGCTTCGCGGCAACCATCAGCAGCAAGGCAGCGACGGTCTGGTTGCGATAACGCCAGACTGCGCGCATCAGGTCGGCGGCAATGCGGCGGGTCAACTGGGAACGGGGCAGCGTTGCGGAGTTCGGCATGGTGTCCTGAGAAGGCCGCGGCAGCGCGTGAACTGCAACCCGGCATTAGATTCCACGAAGCGGATTCGCAAAGCGGCGGCGCGACGAGTAGCGTGCATGTCGGGCACGTGCGCCAGGGGCAGTAATGCCCACACAGCGGAGCACACCTCACAGCAAACCCTGCGCCCGCCGCCGGACAAAACTTAGCATAGACGACACATTAGCGGCACGCGATGAGAGCAGCACTTTGAAGAAAATATTTTCGTCTACGTTGGTGACGGTGATCGAACTTACATGGCCGCTTGTAGAAAAAGGGAACGCCACACCGTTTCCTTAAGCGAAAAAAGGGAACGCTACAGCGCTTCTCCGCACCCAACGCCGCATTGCGCTTCGCGCGTCACTCGCAGCGCATAGGCACAGCGCATGCTGATGCCGGATAACAGCGTTGTATTGCGTGAAATTGCATAAGAGTGCTCAGCAAAACGCGCCATGGACACCCCCGCTAATGCCAATCTCCGCGAAGGAATCTCAATGAAGATCGCCCTCATCAGTGAACACGCCTCGCCCCTCGCCGTCGCCGGAGGCGTCGACAGCGGAGGACAAAACATCTATGTCGCGAATGTTGCGCGTGAACTGACAGAGATGGGCCATCAAGTGGACGTGTTCACGCGGCGCGACCGCGCGTTGCTACCGCTCATATCCGACATGGAGGGCGTCCGCGTGATCCACGTCCCCGCAGGGCCACCGATGCAGTTGCCGAAAGAACTGCTGCTGCCCTTCATGGATGAGTTCGCCGCGTTTCTGATCGAATTCTTCCGCCGCGAGAAAACGCCATACGACGTCATGCACGCGAACTTCTTCATGTCGGGCCTTGCGGCATTGAAGGTCAAAGCGGCGCTCGGCGTGCCGCTCGTCACGACGTTTCATGCGCTCGGCCGTGTTCGGCGGATACATCAGGGCGCGAGCGACGGCTTTCCAGACGAGCGCTTTGCAATCGAAGACGACCTCGTCGCGCAGTCCGACGTAGTGGTCGCGGAATGCCCGCAGGATGAAGCAGACCTGATCGAGCTTTACCACGCCGACCCGGCGCGCATCGAGATCGTACCGTGCGGTTTCGACGCCGACGAGTTTCACCCGATGGACCGTGCAGCCGCTCGCGACGCACTCGGCTGGCAGCAAAACCAGTTCACCGTGCTCCAGCTCGGACGGCTCGTGCAGCGTAAGGGTATCGACAACGTGGTTCGCGGCGTGGGTGTACTGAAGAAAGCCTTCCGGACCTCTGCGCAACTCTACGTGGTGGGCGGCAATTCCGACGCGCCGAATGAAAAGGCCACGCCGGAAATCGCGCGCCTTCGCGGCATCGCGCGTGAATGCGGCGTAGCCGAACAAACCATTTTCGTGGGACGGCGCGGGCGCGCGCAATTGCGCTACTACTACAGCGCCGCAGACGTGTTCGTGACGACGCCCTGGTACGAGCCGTTCGGTATCACACCGGTCGAGGCGATGGCTTGCGGCACGCCGGTGATCGGCGCCGATGTCGGCGGCATCCGCTATTCGGTTGCAGACGGCATCACCGGCTTTCTCGTGCCGCCGCGCGATCCGGCCGCACTCGCCGCGCGCCTGAACCAGTTGCGGCGCGACCCCGCGCTCGCTCGCAGGATGGGCGAAGCAGGCGTCGAACGCGCGCGCAAGGAGTTCACATGGCGCGGCGTGGGCGAAGCGCTCGCGCAGATCTATATGCGCACCGCGCGGCTCGTGCCCGCCAAAGCCACGGAAGACCGCGCGGAAGTTCCGCTGCGAGCAGCGGCCGGCGCATCGTTCCGTTAGGCGCCGCGCAGCATTGCAGCGCTGATAGCGCAGCTAGTTATGTCGAGCCGGTGCGGACCTATGGTCCGCTCGCGGCGATTCCGGTCCACATTTTTCTACACCGCCTTTGTCATGCTGCGACCCGCTGTATTTCTCGACAAAGACGGCACGTTGCTCGAGGACGTGCCCTACAACATCGACCCTTCGCTGATGCGCCTCGCACCGGGCGCGCGCGAAGCGTTGAACCTGCTCGCGACCCAGCCTTTCGAGCTGTTCGTGATCAGCAATCAGTCAGGCGTCGCACTCGGGAAATTCCCGCGAGCGGCGTTAAAGAACGTGGAAGCCCAACTCACGCACATGTTCGCCGAATCCGGCGCGATGTTCTCCGGCGCGTACTGGTGCCCGCATCATCCGGACGGCACCGTTGCGCCTTATTCGACCGCCTGCGATTGCCGCAAGCCGGCGCCAGGCCTGTTGCTGCGCGCAGCCCGCGAGCATCGGCTGGACCTCGCGCGCAGCTGGTTCATCGGCGACATTCTCGACGATGTCGAAGCGGGCAATCGTGCCGGATGCCGCACGATTCTGCTCGACAACGGCCACGAGACCGAGTGGATAGAAGGACCTCAGCGCGTTCCTACCGCGCGCGCCGCGGATCTGCACGAGGCTGCCCGGATCATCGCAAACGCTATGGAAGCAGCGGCGCCGCCCGCGCCCGCCGGCGAGGAAACTGCTCAATGAATGCGCCGCTGCTGATCACCCAGCCGACACTCGCTCACGCTCGCGTGCCCGACAGCCCGCAGCTTGCGCATTGGGGCGAGGAGATCAAGCGCATTCTGTGCGTGCGGCTCGACAATCTCGGCGACGTGCTGATGACCACGCCCGCGCTGCACGCACTGCGCGAGTCCTCACCCGGCCGCCATATCACGCTGCTTGCGTCGCGCAGCGGCGTTGCACTCGCGCCGTTTCTCGACGATGTCGATGACGTGATCGAATACGAAGCGCCGTGGGTTGCCAATCCCCCGACGAGCGCGCGCTCGCTTGCCGACGATCAGCGCATGCAGGAACGATTGCGTCGCGGCGGCTTCGATGCCGCTGTGATTTTCACGGTCTATAGCCAGAGCCCATTGCCCGCGGCGATGCTGTGCCATCTGGCGGGCATTCCGCGGCGGCTCGCGCATTGCCGCGAGAACCCGTATGAGTTGCTGACAGACTGGCTGCGTGAACCGGAGCCGCAGCAGCGCACCCGTCATGAGGTGGAACGGCAACTGGACCTCGTGCGCCAGGTCGGCGCAGAAGCCCCCGACACGCGTATGCGCTTCACGGTTCATGAGTCGGACCGGCGAACGCTTGCAAAGCAGTTGACCGCGAGAGGCGTGCGCGGCGGCGCAACAACCGGCACGCCGTGCATCGTGTTGCACCCCGGTGCAACCGCCGCATCGCGACGCTATCCGCCCGAGCGCTTCGGTCAGATCGCGACGCGCCTTGCCACCGAAACCGGAGCCCCGCTTCTGATCACCGGCAGTGCGAGCGAGCGTCCTCTCGTCGACGCGGTGATCGCCGCCGCCGCGCCCCGAGTTCGCTCACAACTGCACGATATGAGCGGCGCGCTCGCGCTCGGCGAACTGGCAGCGCTGATCGAACAAGCGAGCGTGCTGGTGTCGAACAACAGCGGGCCCGTGCATCTCGCGTCCGCGCTCGGCACGCCGGTCGTCGATCTGTATGCGTTGACCAATCCGCAGCACACGCCGTGGCAGACGCCGAATCGCGTGCTGTTTCGCGATGTCGAATGCCGCTGGTGCTACCGCAGCGTGTGTCCTCAGCATCATCATGCGTGCCTGCTGGGCGTCACGCCCGGCGAGGTCGTGAAAGCGGCGCTCGAGTTGCGTGCCGAAGCACGAACTCGCGCAGCCTCCGTCGACTCCGACGCTCACCGCTCGGACGCTATCGAATTCAACGCCCACCACAGCGACGCGGCGCCGCCGCTCGCCGATGAACCCGTGGCTCCCTGAAACCCACTCCTACTGCGAACGCCCATGTACACACTCGGAATCAATGCCGTCTATCACGACAGCGCCGCAGCCCTGCTGCGCGACGGTGTGGTGCTCGCCGCCGCCGAAGACGAACGCTTCACGCACGTCAAGCATGCGAAGCGCCCCGTGCCCTTCTCGACCTGGCAACTGCCGTTCGACGCAATCGATTACTGCCTGAAAGCCGCCGGCATCACGCTCGCCGAAGTCGATCATGTGGCCTACTCATACGATCCGAGCCTCTTTAGCGGCATGCCGAAGCGGCCCGGCGCGACTATCGAGTTGCCCTTCGATCCCGCGAACACGCGTCTGTCCGACCCGTCTGCATCGCCGTGGGACCCGCTCTTTCTCAGCTATATCGCGAACGCCAAGGGTCAATTGCTCGACGGCGCGCCGCATCATTTGCGCAAGCGCTTTCAGGGTGTGGACCGCGACAACGGCTTCAAGTGGCATTTCGTCGACCATCACCTCGCGCACGAGGCCAGCGCGTTTCTCGCCGCTCCTTTCGAAAATACGGCGGTGCTCACCATGGACGGCCGCGGCGAAGGCGTGACGACCAGCATGGGCCAGTTCGTCGACGGGAAATACACGCGGCTCAAGCAGGTCGAACTGCCGCACTCGCTCGGACTGCTTTATGAAGCGGTAACGGACTGGCTCGGCTTCCTGCATTCGTCCGACGAGTACAAGGTGATGGCGCTGGCGTCGTACGGCAAGCCGGAATACCTCGACGTGTTCCGCGATATCGTGCGTTATCGCGGCGACGGCAGCTATACGGTCGACGCCCCGCGCCTCGTCCAACGCTTCGGTCCGGCACGCGAACGCGGCGGCCCGCTCGAACAGCGCCACTTCGATATCGCTCATTCGTTGCAGCGCGTGCTCGAAGAAACGGTACTGCAACTCGCGGGCTGGCTGCATGAGAAAACCCGCTTGAGCAAACTCAGCATGGCAGGCGGCGTCGCATTGAACTGCGTGATGAATTCGAAGCTGCGCGACGCAGGTCCATTCGACGATGTGTGGGTCCAGCCCGCAGCGGGCGACGCGGGCACCGCGCTTGGCGCAGCGTTGTGGATCGATTCGCGCGAACGCAGCGAGCGCGGCGATCGCAAGCGTCATTGGGTAATGGACCACGCGTACCTCGGTCCCGAATATCCGGAACAGGAGATTGAACAGTTCCTGCAATGGTCGAAGGTTCCGTACCGGCGGCTCAACGACATTGCCGGCGAGACCGCCGACCTGCTCGCGAGCGGCAAGGTGATCGGCTGGTATCAGGGCCGCACCGAGTTCGGTCCGCGGGCACTCGGGGCGCGTTCGATCCTCGCTTCGCCGGTCGATCCGCACATGCAGGCAAAGCTCAACGAGATCAAGGATCGCGAGGACTTCCGCCCAGTCGCGCCGGTCGTCATGGAAGAACATGCGAGCGAATGGTTCGTGAATGGCCAGGTCGCGCCGTTCATGCTGTTCGTGTTCGACGTGCGCGCCGACAAGGCCGAGCGCATTCCGGCAGTGCGTCACGTGGACGGCACCGCGCGCGTGCAGACTGTGAACCGTTCGCAGCATCCGCTCTACTACGATCTCCTGTCCGCGTTCAACGAGCGCACCGGGGTGCCGATTCTCGTCAACACGTCGTTTAACACGCGCGGCGAGCCGATGGTGAATTCGCCGCGCGATGCGGTGGAGTCGTTCTGGACTTCGCCGCTCGATGCGCTCGTGATCGGCCCCTTCGTCGTCGAGAAAGCGCGGGGCGGCGCATGAGTCCATCCGCTACGCGACCGATCGACGTACGAGGCAGCTTCGGCAATCCGCATAGCGAAGCCGAGCCGATTGCAGCCGGATATCCGGGCGTGCTGCTGGCGCACCTCGACGTGTCGGTGGTCGTGCCGACTTACCGGCGGCCCGACATGCTCGCGTCGTGTCTTCGCGCATTGACGGAACAGGACTTTCCCGCAGATCGCTACGAGATCGTGGTCTGTGACGACGGTCCCGACGAAGCGACTCGCGCATGCGTCGCGCGCATTGCCGGCGAGCAGGCAGAGCGCGGCCTCGCCGTGCGCTACGTGCCGGTGACTCGCACGCAGGGCCCCGCGGGCGCGCGCAATGCCGGTTGGCAACACGCGCGCTCGCCCGTAATCGCCTTTACCGACGACGACACGCTGCCCGATCCGCAATGGCTGCAAGAAGGGCTTGCGGCGATTCGCCAGGGGGCGGCCGCCGCCGCGGGCCGGATCGTCGTGCCGCTGCCCTCGTCGCCGACCGACTACGAGGCGGATGCGAGCGGCCTCGAGCGTGCGGAATTCGCGACCGCAAACGTATTCGTAGCGCGCAGCTTTCTGACGATGACAGGGGGCTTCGACGAGCGTTTCACCTCGGCGTGGCGCGAAGACTCCGATTTGCAGTTCACGCTTCTGCAAGCGGGCGGCAAGATCGTGCGCGCAAGCGATGCGGTGGTCGTGCACCCGGTGCGCCCCGCGCGCTGGGGCGTCAGCATCTCGCAGCAGAAAAAGAGTCAGTTCGACGCGTTGCTCTACAAGAAGCACCCTGAACTGTTCAAAACGCGGATTCGCTCGTCGCCTCCGTTGCTGTACTACCTCATTCTCTGCGCCGCATTGGCCACGCTGATCGGCATTTTCGTGGGCGATGGCAATACCGTAATGCTCGCGCTGTTCGCGTGGTTCGCATTGACGGCTTATTTCTGCGCAATGCGTTTGCGCGGGAAAGACCGCAGCTTGCGCCACGTTGCCGAAATGGCGTGGACGTCCATCCCGATTCCATTCCTGTCGATCTTCTGGCGGCTCTACGGCGCTGTACGTTACAAGGTGTTCTTCTTATGAATGCAGACTCGTTCATCGCCTCTGCCGCGCCTCGCCGCATAGCGATCTTCCGTGCGTTGCAACTGGGCGACATGCTCTGCTCGGTGCCCGCGCTGCGAGCGCTGCGCGCGGCCGCGCCGCAAGCGCATATCGCGCTGATCGGCTTGCCGTGGGCGCAGTCGTTTGTCGAGCGCTACGCCGATCTCGTCGACGAACTGATCGTCTTTCCTGGAGCCGCAGGCTTTCCCGAGCAACCCGAGACGGACGAAGGGCTGCCCGCATTCCGTGAGTGGATGCGCGCCCAACGCTTCGATCTCGCAATCCAGCTGCATGGCAGCGGCGGCATTGCGAACGATCTGCTGCTTGAGTTCGGTGCCAACGCCTATGCGGGCTTCGTACAACCTGACGAGCGGCCGCGTGAAGGCGTGTTTATCGACTGGCCAGACGACCTGCCCGAACCCGAGCGCTACCTTGCATTGATGAGCGCGCTCGGCGCCGAAACCCCCGAGCGGCAATTGTCGTTCCCTCTTTGCGAGCGGGATGGCGACGAATACGCGTCGTTAGTGGCCGCGCACGGCATCGAAGCGGAGCGCCTCGTGCTGGTTCATCCAGGTGCGCAATTGCCCTCGCGCCGCTGGCCGGTCGAGCGTTTCGCGGAAGTCGCCGACCGCCTCGCCGCCGACGGCTGGCAGATCGCCATCACCGGCACGGCGGCGGAAGCGTCGCTGACCGGCGCAGTGCTCGGCGCGATGACGGCGCCCGCGTTGCACCTCGCCGGTTCGACATCGCTTGGCGGACTGGCTGCGCTCGTCGCGCACGCGCGACTCGTCGTCTGCAACGACACGGGCATTTCGCATATCGCCGCGGCCATGGCGACCGCGTCCGTCGTCGTCGCGTCGGGCAGCGATACGCGCCGATGGGCGCCGCTCGATCACGAGCGGCACCGCGTGCTTGCCGACTATCCGCCGTGCCGCCCGTGCATGTTCCGCGAGTGTCCTTACGGCCACCCTTGTGCCCTGAACATCGGCGTGGACCGCGTCGTCGAGACGGCGCGCGCGCAACTGGCCGAAGTTCGCGGCGCGCATCCGGCCAATGCCTGCGCATTGCATACGCATGCCGAAACCGGATCCTTCGAGGAGTTGCACCATGCTGCGTAACTGCCGCCGTCTCCGTGTGCTGACATGGCACGTGCACGGCAACTACCTGTACTACCTGACACAGGCGCCGCACGATTTTTATCTGGTAACGAAGCCGGGTCATCCGCCTGGCTATGCAGGCAAAGTGGGCGTGCTGCCGTGGGGCGACAACGTCCACGAAATCAATGCGGACGACGTGCCGGATCAGGAGTTCGACGTGATCCTGTATCAGCACAAGACGCATTGGGAATACGACCGCGAGCACGTGTTGAGCGACGCGCAGCGCCGCTTGCCGCGCGTGTATATCGAACACGATCCGCCGCAGGAAAACCCGTTCCAGCAATGGCATTGGGTCGACGACCCGGACACGCTGCTGGTTCACGTCACGCACTTCAATCAGTTGATGTGGGATTGCGGCGTGACGCCTACGCGTGTAATCGAACATGGCGTGGTGGTGCCGGAAGGCGTGCGCTATACCGGCGAACTGGAGCGCGGCATTGTCGTTGTGAATCATCTCGCTCAGCGCGGCCGGCGCCTCGGTGCCGACGTATTCGCCGACGTGCGCACGCGCGTGCCGCTCGACCTGGTCGGCATGGACGCCGAGCGGCTCGACGGCATTGGCGAAGTCGGCAATCTGGATCTGGCCGCGTTCACCGCGCGCTATCGCTTCTTCTTCAATCCGATTCGCTGGACCAGTCTCGGCCTCGCCATCGTAGAGGCGATGACGATCGGCATGCCGATCGTGGGCCTCGCGACTACCGAACTGGCGACGGTGATCCGCAATGGCGAAAACGGCTTCGTGCATACAGACGTGAATGCGCTTGTCGACGCAATGCACGAACTGCTGCGCGATCCTGCGGAAGCCAGGCGCCTCGGCGAGGGCGCGCGACGCACGGCGCAGGAGCGGTTCCACATCGACCGTTTCGCGCAGGACTGGCACGACGCGCTGCTGCAAGTGACCGCGTAGGCCACAGATCGGCGCGGCTTGCGCCGAACAATCGTAAGACGACTAGGACCACGCAACATGAAAGAACTTACCCGCAAGCGGACACTGGTCACAGGCGGCGCCGGCTTTCTCGGCTCACACCTGTGCGAGCGGCTCGTGATGCAAGGCCACGACGTGCTGTGCGTCGACAACTTCTATACGGGCACGAAGGACAACATCGCGCATCTTCTCGATTGCCCGAACTTCGAGCTGATGCGTCACGACGTGACATTTCCGCTCTATGTGGAAGTCGACGAAATTTACAACCTCGCCTGCCCTGCGTCGCCGATTCACTATCAGCATGATCCGGTACAAACCACCAAGACGAGCGTGCACGGTGCGATCAACATGCTCGGACTCGCCAAGCGCGTGAAAGCAAGAATCTTCCAGGCATCAACGAGCGAAGTGTATGGCGATGCGCTCGTGCATCCGCAGAAAGAAGACTACTGGGGCCACGTGAATCCGATCGGACCGCGCTCCTGCTACGACGAAGGCAAGCGCTGCGCTGAAACGCTCTTCATGGACTACCGCCGTCAACATGGGCTTTCCATTCGCATTGCGCGAATCTTCAACACGTATGGACCGCGCATGCATCCCGCCGATGGCCGCGTGGTGTCGAACTTCATGATGCAGGCGCTGCGCGGCGAGCCGATCACGCTCTATGGGGACGGCTCCCAGACGCGTTCGTTCTGCTACGTGGACGATATGATCGACGCGTTCATCCGTTTGATGAACACCGCCGAAGATCCCGGCGGCCCGGTCAATCTCGGCAATCCGCACGAAGTGAGCATGCGCGAAATCGCGCAACGGATTGTGGCGATTACGGGCTCAAGTTCGCCGCTTGAATTGCATCCGCTGCCGACCGACGATCCGTGGCATCGTCAGCCAGACATTTCACGCGCGCGCGAGCTGCTCGGCTGGCAGCCAAAAACCTCGCTCGACGACGGACTTAAAGAGACCGCGCGCTACTTCCGTGCGCGGATCGAGGCGTCGTCGGAAGCGACTGCCGACGTTGCCTCGATTGGAGCGCGTGCGGATCAGCGCCCCGCCCTCACGTAACTCGCCAGAAACGTGCGGGTGCTGCCGTCGGGGAACTGCACGGCCACCTGCTCGCCGCTCGCTAGTGCGACCTCACCGGCGCCATAGCGCGGCACGCGCACGGCATCGCCCGGAGTCCAGACGCGTGGTTTGCGCGCATTCTCGCGCTTGCGCTGTGCGACTTCATTCGCGTGCGTCTCCGGTGCAACGATAGCGTCGGACGCCATGTCGATCTGCGGCGGATTTACGCAGTTATCGCAGACGCCGCAGCGCTCGGCGGCAGGCGAGTCGCCGTAATAGTCGAGAATCGCGCGCCACCGGCATTGGCCCGTTTGCGCGTAGTCGATCATCTGCTGCAGCGTTTCCCTGTCGTGCGCGCTCATCTGCTCGAATTGCGCCGCGGCATTGGCAACCGCGTCGCGCGCGGATTCCTTCGCACCCTCGCGGCTTCGCAGACGATAGCGACGCTGCCGGTCGCGGCCGGCCACGCGGGCGTCGACCAGCATGTTCAACGCGACTTCCAGCTTGCCCGCACCGACATCCGGCAATGCCTGCTTGAGCGCGGCCAGCGTGACGCCCTTCGGATCGTCGGCAATACGCGCGACAAGCGTGTCATAGACACGCTGCGCGAGTTCGACACTCGGATAGCGTCCCGCAAGGAAAAATTGCTGGATGCGCCGGTCGTTCAGATCGAATAGCAGCACGCAATCGGCGGGCTCACCGTCGCGGCCCGCGCGTCCCGTTTCCTGATAGTAAGCGTCGAGGCTGCCGGGAATCTGGTAATGGATCACGAAGCGTATGTCCGCCTTGTCGATGCCCATGCCGAACGCGTTGGTTGCGATCATCAAACGAGTGGCGCCCGACATGAACTGCTCCTGCGCCTCTTCGCGAGCGTCAGCCGCCATTCGCCCGTGATAGCGCGAGACCGACTCGCCTGCCTCCGTGAGCCAGCCGTAAATGCGATCGACGTCGCGCACAGTCGCCGCGTAGACGATGCCGGTCCCGCTGAGCGATGCAATCAGCTTCGACAATTGCTCGCGCTTGGCGGTCACGGCGCGCGCTGCGCCGTCCTTGCCGCCGGCCGTGCTGACCTGGACGACGCGATAGCGCAGATTCTCGCGATACGTGCCCGTGCGAACCACACGCGGTTCGCGCAATGCCAGCGAGTGCACGATGTCGTCGAGCACGCGCGGCGTGGCCGTAGCAGTCAACGCAAGCACCGGCGGCTGCCCGAGCGACTTCACCGCAGCCGCGATCTGCAGGAACGCGGGGCGAAAGTCGTGTCCCCATTGCGATACGCAATGCGCCTCGTCGACCACCACTAGTCCAACGCGGTTTTCGGGGCGCGCGCGCAACGTTTCGATGAAGGCCGGTTGCGCCAGGCGCTCCGGCGTCACGAACACAATGCCGCTCTCGCCTGCCGCAATCCGCTCCAGCGCTTCGCGCTCGGCGCGACTACGCAGCGTGCTGTTCACGAGCGTGCAGTCGATTCCAGCGGCCAGCAGTTTGTCGGCCTGGTCTTTCATGAGCGCGATCAGCGGCGACACGACGAGCGTGGTGCCCTCGAGATGCAGCGCCGGCAACTGATAGCAAAGCGACTTGCCCGCGCCCGTCGGCATCGTGGCAAGCGTGTCCTTGTGTTGCAATACGCTGCGGATAATGTCCTCCTGACCGGCGCGCAAGCGCACGATACCGAACATGTCACGCATGGTCTTGCGCATGCTGCGAAGCCGTTGGTCGACTGTCATAGTTGGAAACAAGCGTCCTTGCGGGCGTTTTCGCCCGCGGTTGTAGTGAGATGAGTGTGAAAGACGATGTGAGAGACGAATTCCCGCGCGTAGCGGCGTGACCTGCCGCTCACGGCTGCAGCTTGACCTTGATCCAGCCCGGCTCGCGATTGTCGAACGCGCGATAGGCCTCGATCGCATCGGTAATCGGCTCGCGCTGCGTCAGCACGGCAAGCGGATCGAACGAGCCGTTACGCACGATCTCAACGAGATGCGGCGTAATCGCGCGGTGATTGCAGTTGCCCATGCGCACGACGAGATTGCGATTCATTGCTTCGCCGATCGGGAAAACGCGGTCGTTCGGCGGATACACGCCTATGATCGACACGGTGCCCGCTTTCGCCACCGCTCTGACCGACCACGTCAATACTTGCGACGGTCCGCTGCCCGGACGCCAGTTATCGCCATCGGGGTTCGTATCGGGCGCAATCTCCTTCACTTCCTTGTCGAAGGCCTGTTGCTGGTCGCGCTCTTTCTGCGCGGCCGGGCCGTGCTCGGCACGCACCGCGTCCACGCCCACTGCATCGATCACGCGATCCACGCCGATGCCGCCGGTCAGTTGCAAGATCATGTCGACCGGATCTTCCTCGTCGAAATTGATCACTTCTGCGCCTTGTGTGCGAGCCATGTCCAGCCGCGACGCTATGCGATCCACCGCAATCACGCGGCCGGCGCCCATCAGCTTCGCGCTCGCAATGGCAAATTGGCCCACCGGACCCGCTCCGAACACCGCGACCGTATCGCCGGTGCGAACGCCCGCCAGCTGGGCGCCGAAATAGCCGGTGGGAAAGATATCGGAGAGCAGGATCGCGCGATCGTCGTCGATTTCGTCAGGTAAGCGGATGAGGCTCGCGTGCGCCAGCGGCGTGCGCGCATATTGCGCCTGCAGACCCTGGAACGGGCCGGTCGCTTTCGGTCCACCAAAGAACGCAGTGCCGGCGCTTGCGCCATTCGGATTTGCGTTGTCGCATTGGGCCGTGTAGCCCGAGCGGCAATACGAGCAATATCCGCACGAGATAGTCGACGGAATCAGCACGCGATCGCCTTGGCGCAGATTGCGCACACTGCGGCCCACTTCCTCGACGATGCCGATTCCCTCATGACCGAGAATCGTGCCCGGCACCATGCCGCCCAACGTGCCGCGCACCATATGCAGATCGGTGCCGCAAATCGCGCTGGACGTGAGACGTACGAGCGCGTCGGTCGGTTGCTCGAGTTTGGGATCGGGAACATTGTCGAGACGGATGTCCCCTATGCCGTGAAATACCACTGCTTTCATCTGCACTCTCCTTCTCTCAGGTCTGGCAGCGTCGCGGCTTATGGCTGCCTGCATCGACAGCCCGCGTCGATTCCGCGGGCCTTGTTACGGCACAGCAATCCGCGTGCAACGCTTCGTGTGAAGCGTCGGCAGCGAAGCGGGTATCGCTTTTGCTCGATTTCGATGTGCGTGAACGAAGCGTCAATCAACCAGAGAGGAGAGAAGCATGAACCAGGAACCGTCCGATCCCGTGGAACGCGCGGACCAGCGGCGCGAGAAGCTGGGTGATGGAGACGTCAAGATCAAATCCGACGGCACAGTGGAAGAGCGGGAGCATGGAAGCATCGACCCGACTCTGGTTCCGAAGGGAAAAGAACACCCGTCTGAAGGGCCGTACACACCTGAGCACGATCACGTGGACCCCGATCTCGAACCGGGTGGCGCCGAAGGCCACCCAACCAGCAAGGGTGATTTGTCAGCGTGACGTTGTGCGCGTGTTGCTCGCATTACCAGATGGTCTGCAAACACACCGTGCAAGACAAGCCGATATAGCGCGCAAACTCAACGCTGAATCAAGCGTGCCCGCCGTCGCGGAGGGCACGCTTTCTACGCCGATGCGAAGGCTTATGCGGCGCTCGTCGCGCTTCCCGCACGCAGGCGCTGACCCGTAGTCGACGACTGATCGCCGCGCGTATAGGGCGCAAGCGCATCCGGCGTGCGCATGTCGCGTGGCGTTTCAAAGTCCGCGAGCGCGGCACCGCGCATCTGCTCGGGAGAGCTGGAAAAACCGGTGCGGTCGCTATAGTCCGCCGACGGCAAACGCGGCGCGCTCTCCGCGCAATTGGCGGCATACACGTCGAGCGCCGTGACGCAGACCACGTTCACGGCTGCGGCTGCCGCCCGTTGCCGGTCGCGTGCGTTCCACTTGTTCGACGACAGCGCGAGCGTGCCAAGGTCGAGCGCATCGCCGCCCACGCGCGCCCACAGGAACGGCCGCGGATCGCGCGACGCCAGTATGCCGACGCCGCACGCAAGCTCGCGCAAACCATAGAAGCGCATGGTGCCGGGTCCTGTCTCGACGCCTGCCACCCGAGCCATCATGCGCGGCGCGGCCAGTTCTGCAAGGCCGAGCGCAATGCTGTACCACCCAAGGCCGCGCGCGATCGAATCCGGTTGCGGCAGTCGTTCCTTCAGAGCGCGAGCGCTCTCCTGCTTCGGTTCAGTACGGGAATCCATTTACATCACCTTCATTCTGGGGAGCCACGTCAGCGCAGCTCACGTGAAATAACAGACAGCGCCTGTGCCGCGACGATTACTGCCCGACGCGTCAAGGTTTGAGCACGACCTTGATGCAGCCGTCTTCCTTGTCGCGGAACGTCTTGTACATGCGCGGGCCTTCATCGAGCGAAACCGTGTGCGTGATAACGAACGACGGGTCGATCTGCCCTTCCTGGATTCGCCGCAACAGATCGTCGGTCCAGCGGTTGACGTGCGTCTGTCCCATGCGCCATGTCAGGCCCTTGTTCATCGACGCACCGAACGGAATCTTGTCCACCAGACCGCCGTAGACGCCCGGCACCGACAACGTTCCCGCAGGACGGCAAACGTAGATCATCTCGCGCAGCACGTGCGGCCGGTCGGTTTCGAGCATTACGGCCTGCTTTGCGCGGTCGTACATGGAGTCGACCGAACGCGTTGCGTGCGATTCCATGCCGACAGCGTCGATACATTTTTCCGGCCCCTTGCCGCCCGTCAGTTCCTTCAACCGTTCGAGGACGCTCTCTTCCTTGAAGTCGATCGTGACAGCGCCGCCCGCGCGCGCCATCGAAAGGCGCTCGGGTACGCAGTCGATCGCAATCACCTGCTTTGCGCCGAGCAGTACGGCGCTGCGAATCGCCATTTGCCCGACCGGGCCGGCGCCCCAGATCGCGACGGTATCGGTAGGCTCGATATCGCATTGCACCGCAGCCTGCCAGCCGGTCGGAAAAATGTCGCCGAGGAAAAGCACCTGCTCGTCGCTCAGACCGTCCGGAATCTTCACATGCGTTTTGTCCGCAAACGGCACGCGTACGAATTCGGCCTGCCCGCCAGGATAACCGCCCGTCAGATGCGTGTAGCCGAACAGGCCCGCCGTGGTATGGCCGAACATCTTGTCGGCAATGTCCTTGTTGCGATTACTCCGTTCGCACACGGAAAAGTTGCCGCGTTTGCATTGATCGCATTCGCCGCAGATGATGGTGAACGGCACGACCACGCGGTCACCCACCTTCAGCGCGCTGTTCTCCTTGCCGACTTCCATCACCTCGCCCATGAATTCGTGGCCCATGATGTCGCCGGACTCCATGCCGGGCATGAAGCCGTCGTAAAGATGCAGGTCGGAGCCGCATATCGCGCAACTCGACACCTTGATGATTGCGTCGCGCGGATGTTCGATCTTCGGATCGGGCACAGTGTCGCAGCGGATGTCTTTCTTGCCATGCCATCTAAGCGCCTTCATATATCCTCCACACTGAACGGTTCAACTACTCGCGGGTGAAACGCGAACACATGCGCATCCCGCGTGCCGCGCGGTCTCGTACCGCGCAATAGTCGCCGCATCGCACGTGGAGCGATGGCGCCGGCATGAAAGCGTCAAATCGCGCTAGCGCTGAAACACACTGCGCGCGGTCCTCGTGAGCCACGCCATTACGCTAGTGCGTGCTAGCGTTCCAATCGCTTTGCGCGGCCCGAGAAGCACGGCCGCAAGACCGGCCGCGAGCACCAGAGCCAGGTAAGGCGTGTCGGCAAGAGAACTCATTGCGTTGACGGCCGGCACACCCGCTGTCGTGGTTCGCCGAGGTGTGTGCAACGCCAGATTTGCAGACAGCAGGCGCGCGCGAGAGGCGGCCATGCGCTGAAGGATCGCCGCGCGGCGTTCCTGATGCCAGGCTGGATCGTGTTTCATTTCAGGGCGTCCTTCAGGGCTTCCAGGTCATGGGACACTTCGTCGCGCAGCACATGCAACGGCTCGACGGGCTTCTGGGCCTTCATCATCGCGAAGGTGGCGATCGATATGACGAGCCATGCGGCCGCAACACCCCACGCAACAGAAATGACGTAAGGCGTGTTCCACGCCGTCACGATGATGGCCACGCACAGAAAAGAGAGGGTGAACATGGCAGCGACCGCCAGCACGACCATCGCGATGACTTCGCGCACCAACCGCCCTTTCGCCTCCTCCAGTTCGAGTGCCAGAAGTTCGGCGTAGTCCACCGCCCGACTGGAACAGAAACGCGCCACGTTGCGCCACTGGCTCACTTTGGTATGTATTGACATCCTGTATCTCCCGCCAGCAATTGCCGTCACGGGCGCTCGCCGCCGGTTGCGTGAACCGGCGACGAGCGCTTGATCCGAACGATGCAATCGACTCTGTGTCAACCGTATCTAACGGTAATCCCTGTCGCCGCGAACGTCGCGGGCGGTTGCCGAGCGCAGCGCGCCGAGAATGAAACCCGCGGCCGCCGCAATCGCGAGCGCAGTGAACGGCCGCTCCGTGGTCGTCTCGCGCACGACGTCCGTGAGATCCGCCCACACCTGTTGAGCCTTGCCGCTTAGTTCGCGGGCGGTGCCGGCCATCTGGGTTCCGGTGTCGCCGAGCATCTCGCCCGCCGCCTCCTGCACCTTGCCGCCTATTTCCTTCACTGCCCCTTCCACTTTTCCTGTTTCCATGTTTGCTCTCCGTGGTTTGCGCGCACTAGGGTGCACAACACTGGCCGCGCAGCCGGAGCCCCGGCATGCGTTGTCGTCACGCCGCAAGAAGCGCGCCGCGTGAAAGCCCGAGGAGAACTCATCGGTAGTAGACGGGAGTGAGCCGATGGAAGCCGGCGCGCAAGAGAGAGGAACAGGGACGAGAACGGCGGATGCGGAGAGAGAAACGGCGGATACAAGCGAAGTACGAATAGCGCATCGCGCGTATCGAGAGCATCGAGGCTGTGCCCGACGTCAAAAACGCGCCGTTACATGGACGTGCGCGTTGGCGCAACCAGGGTAAGTCATGACGCGCGCCTATGCGTTGGAGGCGCGCGTTTCAGTGTCGGACGAGTGGTTTAACTTTGCGGCAATGCGCCGTTGAGCAGACGCTGCAGTGTGTCGATCTTGCGAAGATGTACGCCCCACAGCTGGCCGCCGTCTTTGATGCGACTCAGACGCTCGTGCCAGTAGCTGAGCGGAAAAGCTGAATTGTCGCGGGCACTTGCATGCGAGCGCACGAGAACCTGTTCGATATGGGCGAGATCGCGTTCGATCATCGCCTGTCGCATGGAGCCGAGAGTTCTGGAATTGAAAGTTTGTTGCATGACAGTGAGGGCGGCGGTAAAAACGGCTACTACAGCAAGCCGCTTGCCGCGACTTCACACGGCCTCCGTTCGATACCGCCGAAATCCATGCGCCACGCGCTATTCGACGATTTGGAAAAGCTCATGCACGCGGCACGGGCTCCCGGTTTTTCGCGCCAGGCATGGCCCAAAACGGTGGATATCCCTATTCCCTTTTTACAAGCCTGTCCCTGCCGCTGTGAAGCCAGCCAGCGCACAACGCGAAGACTCACGCCGATTCAAGCTTCCCTTCCCCGCGCCGATAACAAACAGGTGACGATCCACTTTGAAGGAGCGTTCCCGATTTACCGGCTGTCATGG
>Ga0256783_1000027_pt1 | contig 64268 bp, 56 predicted proteins | sample MC6MC0934MT_FD_189995 | JGI IMG/M metagenome (GOLD analysis project Ga0256783, IMG submission 189995) | Metatranscriptome of enriched soil aggregate microbial communities from Iowa State University, Ames, United States - MC6-MC0934-MT... | ecosystem: Environmental > Terrestrial > Soil >... | reverse complement strand
CTGACTCACTGGTTGCCGTTCAGAGTGCGCCCCATCTATAGCGCCGAACTGCATCTGCACTTTGCAGGTAGCGCTATTAAGGACGCACTGCTGACAAGTTGGAGTTCGTTCCCAAGCGATCACGCGATGCTATGGATGGCGGTCGCCACCGGCATCTTCCTTGTGTGGCGGGGGATCGGCGGACTGGCGATTGCCTATACCGTGCTGTTCATTTGCGTTCCGCGCGCCTACCTGGGCTTTCACTACCCAACCGATTTGCTGGTGGGCGCCGCCGTGGGAATCGGAATTACCTATTTCATGACGCGAGATGCGATCCGCGTGCGCTACGCGACTCCGGCACTGCGATGGATCGAACGCTGCCCGGGGCTTTCAGCGATGCTGGCATTTATTCTGTGCCTCGAACTCGTTACGCAGTTCGACGAACTGCGCAAGCTGGCGAGCGGTGTGTACAAACATCTATGAACCAAGTATTGCGGTGCGGCGCCGGGAGCGTGTAGGCGGTGGCGCCCGAGCGAGTGGATTGCCCCCAAACAGGTTCATCGACGCGACCTGCGTCGTTGTGATCGACTGGCCGCTCGGAAAGGCGGAGCAGTCGCACGAATGTCCATTGACGGCTTGGATGAACGTCGCTTCATGGTCGGTCGGAGACAGTCCATTTGATATGTATGACGAATTAAATAAACGCGAATCCGCTCCACCTCGGCACTCGTCCATGATCGTTCGGCCGTTCAGACGTCCGATCCAACCCAACAAGCGGCGAACTCATTCGCGAGGGTGAACGTTGCTTCATCGGGGCCTGTGCCGACGTTCATCGTTTCAAATCAAGTCGCCGAGTCGCCGCAGATACCAGGTGCTAGTGGCTCTCGCCGACACGGTTGATGTCCATCGTGTAGCCTGCATGTCGATGCATGAGCGCGTCACCCAGCATTTGCTCCATCGCCGCATAGTGTCCGCAAATTAGCGCGGCCCGACTGCGGCTGACATGTCCGCCTGCCCGAAACGATGGAATGGTTTTTCTACGAAGCGCCGGTTGTGGACCGCGAAATCGGTCAATAGCGATCGCCTGCTCAGCGCCTGAAACCAAAGCCATGCCGCGCGTGGATAGATAACGGAATACATCAGAATCGGAAACCTTCGGAAGAGGAACTGTGGTCTCGTCGAAAAAACGGCCTTTCGAAGTAGCGCGTACTTGCTTGAAAATGTCATCAAATCGGTCCAACCGCGGGATGGCGCTGCAATGTCAGTGGCAAGTACCCTTGGACGTCTCATTAAGAGCCGGAGTACAAACCGGCGAGCAGAGACACGGCGCGGTGGACGGGCTAACAGACGGCACAGCTTTTGCTCGTTGCAAAAAGAAGGCCTTGCCCGTTCACGTGAGCGCCAACCACATACGTCGGCCGTGCGACGGCGCAAAGGAGCACGAATGGACCCATCGGTGCTTTCGCCCCCTGCGATACCACCCGTTCCCGTTGTGCTGGTCCATCTGGAAGAATGCAGGGCAGCGCGGGCTGGTCACGAGGTGGGCACGCTTCGGGAACTCGCCAGGCAGATTGCTGAACTGAAAGGCACGGGGGTTGCGGGTGAGTTCGACCCAACGCTTACTTGTGCTGCCCATCGTTACCTGATTCCGGACCATACGCTAACGCTTACCGAAGCGCATAGGCTCGGCGTGCGTTCGGTTCGCGATCTGTTCGGCGGGGTCGTGCCGTTCCCGTTCGTCGCGACAAAGCTCATTTCACACCCGTTGACCGAAGACGCCCAAGTCGCTCCGCCTGGTTGGTCGAGGTTGTTCGGCGAGCACACTGCCTCGCTGGTTCTGCCGGGCTACTCAGCCTTTTCGCACGATGACGCTTGCAACGCGGCTCGCCGGCTGTGGCGGGATGGGCCCGTACGGATCAAGCGGCCATCGGGAATTGGTGGAGCGGGCCAGTCGCTGGTCGCGAATATTGATGAACTCGAAACGGAGCTTGCCGCGCTCGGCGAGGCGGCGTTGCGAACTGAAGGCATCGTCGTGGAGCGCAATCTCGATCCGATTGAAACGCTGAGCGTCGGCCAGGTCACGCTTGACGAACTCGTGGTGAGTTACTACGGCGTGCAGCATCTGACCATGAACAACCACGGGCATCGCGTGCATGGCGGCACGGATCTCATCGCCGTGCGGGGCGGTTTCGACATGCTTGCGCGGCTCGACCTTACAACCGACATCAATGAGGCCATCCGCAAAGCGCGTGCGTTCGATGCCGCCGTGCAAAACGATTATGCGGGCTTCTTTGCATCGCGGTGCAACTACGACGTCGCGTGGGGCACCGACGCGCAAGGCGCGCGCCAATGCGGCGTGCTCGAGCAGTCGTGGCGGGTCGGCGGTGCTACGGGCGCCGAAATTGGTGCCCTACGCACGTTCAGGGCAGATCCGTTGGCGTATGCGGTGAGCGCCTCGACACGCGAGATCTATGGAGACGATGTGCAGCTACCGGACGGCGCCTCGATCGTTTATCAGGGCGTCGATCCGCACGCGGGCGCCATCACGAAGTACTACACGGTGGATCGCCATATATTGCAAGGGAGTGCCGACAGATGACAGCAGAACGTTACGGCGTTCAGATAAAGCTGGAGCGCGGATACCTCGACGGTACCGTCCTCGCGCCGAAGACTGCCGTTCCGGGTGTTCTTTTCGTGCATGGCTGGGGGGGCAGCCAGGAGCAGTATCTGGAGCGCGCCAGGCAGGCGGTGGCACTGGGCTGCATTTGCCTGACGTTCGATCTGACGGGACATGGACGAACACAGGACGAACAGCAGAACGTGACCCGGGAGACCAATTTGCAGGACCTGCTCGCTGCATACGATGCGCTCGTTGCGCACCCGTCGATCGACCGTGACGCGGTCGCCGTAGTGGGCAGCAGCTACGGAGGCTATCTCGCGACCATTCTGACCGAGCTGCGACCCGTGCGTTGGCTGGGTCTGCGCGTGCCGGCGCTCTACCTCGACGACGGATGGAATACACCAAAGCGCGCCCTGCATGTCGAGCACGACCTGGTGGCGTATCGCAAACGGATTGTGGCGTCGTCAGACAATCGCGCATTGCGGGCGGCCGCCCGCTTTGGCGGTGATGTGTTGCTGGTTGAATCGGAGCACGACAAGGTTGTGCCGCACCCTGCAATCGCCAGCTATCTGCAGGCGTTTTTGAATGCCCACTCGCTCACCTACCGGATCATCGCTGGAGCAGATCACGGGCTGTCGGACGACGGCAGCCAGCGGGCCTATACGAGCCTGCTGGTGAACTGGCTGACGGAGATGGTTGCCGGCCAGCGCGCAGGCGACCGGGGAGGCGCGCCACATTAGGCACGCGATGGGAAGCGCACGAGTGTCCCGGCGCGCGACTGCGACGAGCCGAAGGCCACCGCTTCGGGCGAAGGCATTCCACTCCCCGCCTTCCGCTCGCTGTACTGAACGGCGTAGTCTATACCCGGATTCGCACATTTTTTTCCGTGTGCTCGAGCGTGGTCGGGGCTCCCGAAGGTGTTAGCTGGATGACTGCGCCGCAGGGAACTGTAGGGTCGTCCAGAATCCGAAGAAGCGCCGTGATCCGTGTGTGGTAGGCCCGGTGATCGTGAGCCCATTCATGAGCTCCGTAGTCACCTTCAGCGTCCGCCTGCTCAGCCATCGTAAGCAGGCGGGTTGTTTCGACATGAGCCTGACGGAGTCGTTTCTCCTTTTCACCCTCGCCCTTTACTGCCATGCTCGAAGCCGCCGAGCTTCTCAAGGTCGTGCTGGACGAGATCGGCCTGCGCTCTTTTCCCGAGACGAGCGGCGGGAAGGGCTTTCACGTCGTTGTGCCGTTGACCCGCCGCCAAGGGTGGGACGAGACCAAATCCTTCGCGCACGCGGTAGCACCGCACATGGCGCGGGTCGCGTTCCGCAAAGGTTTTCTGCTGTGCTCGGGCCTAAGAACCGCGTCGGAAAGATTTTCATCGACTACCTGCGCAATAGGCGCGGCGCGAGTACTGTCGCTGCGTTCTCTGTGCGCGCCCGGTCGGGGATGGGGGTATCGATGCCGGTTTCCTGGGACGAACTGAAAGAGCTAAGTCCCGGTGATGAGTGGACCATGCAAAAAGCCATTCAGCGGCAGCGTTCACTCAAGGTGGACCTTTGGCAGGGGCACTGGCAGATCCGGCACGGCATCACTGCGGCGATGCGACGCGCAGTCGCCATGGACGCGGGGAGTCGATGAGGCCGCAGGAAGGAGCACACTGCCTGGTTGTGTCCTCTAGAAGCGCTGCATCATAGGGAAGCAGGCACTAACCATGCTCGTCTTTCACGGTGTTAGACCATGGGATGCATCGTGAAAAGACATACGATATTCAACCTGTTGTGCCCGTGCGGACATCGGGGCTGCATCGTCGAAAGCGCAGACGAAAATGCGGTGCCTGCGTGGCACTTCAACTTCGTGAGGAGCCTCTCGCACGCTGGCGATTACGAAGGCCTCGACCCGATATTCGCCGATGTAAAGCCCGCTTGCCCCGCTTGCGGAAAATCGCTCGGCCCAGAACATGTCGTCGCGCGCGTTGAGAAAATCAGTGCCGTCGGCGACATGCCTGGCGCCACCGCAGTCAACCTTATGTCCGACAGTTTTCGAGCTGCCGCGAGCCCGACTAGCAGTGACGTCGCAGGCTGAATGGGAAGTTGACGGAAGGAGGGCTTCGCTATGGGCGACCGATACGACCTACAACGGTTCGTGGACGCGCAGCAGCCGGTGTATGGGCGAGTGACCGACGAACTGCGCGCCGGCGACAAGCGCAGCCACTGGATGCGGTTCATCTTTCCGCAGATCAAGGGGATCGGGAGTAGCCCGACAGCGCAGCGCTACGCGATATCCGGGCTTGATGAGGTGCGCGACTATCTCGATCATCCCGTGCTCGGCCCCCGTCTGCGGGAGTGCACGGCGATCGTCAACGGCATTGAAGGCAAGACGCTCGATGAAATTCTTCGGCTATCCGGACAATCTCAAATTTTGCGCATCGATGACGCTGTTTGCCGACGCCGCGCAAGACAGTGCGCTATTCAAAGCGGCGCTTCGAAAGCACTGCGGCGACGAGCCAGATCCGCTCACGCGCGCGAGACTGGTGGACGGCTGATTTCGCAATGCATGCGGCAAGTACGCGTGCGCGCCGGCGAGTGGAAATGCCGCGCAGTTCTACGTACACACCATATCCGGGTGCAGACATTCTTCAAGTCCGTTGTCAACAAAGAAAAGGAGGTTGTATGGCAGATCAGCATAAGCCCGGCGAGACGGTGAAGGCGTCCGGTATCTACAAGGTCGTGAAGGAGGGTGGTGGTGGCCCCGAATTCGAAGTCACGTGCGTGGAAGGCGAGCACTTTCCGCCGACGGGTGGCCGGTAGGGTGATCGACTACATCGTTGGCAAGGTCGGATTGATTGCGCGCCGCAGTCCAGTTCTGTGGACTGCCGGCGCGCTATTGCTTGTGAACAGCGCGATGTCCTTCGCCAAACGTCCCGTCCACATTCCATCCCAAACGCATTATTCGACGTCAGTTCTTTTCTATTCATATCCCGTCGCTGCATCACCGGCCTACACGCTGTTTCGCCACGTACGCCGCTATGTGGTCCAGAATGCGATGCAATGGAGTGCTGTGGCTTACGGGCCGCCCAATATCAACAATATCGTGCAAGGCAAACAGCGCTTCCGGTATGGGAATGCGCCGGGCAACCCTTACCTGGCCCCGCTCGACGGCGCTCAGGCCGCCCATTCACCCTTGCCCCCCTTTGGCTTCGGCCTTCCGTCCGATCCGCAGAGCGTTCCGCCCACTGCCGCAAGCGGTGACGACGACTGGAGCTTCAGGGCCAATCCGCTTCTGAACCTCAATCACGCGCATGAGCGCGGCGCAACCTTCTCGATTCGACACGACTTCTGAAGAGCGGCATCTACCATCGCGTGAATAAAAATGGCGGTGCAGGAACGCGGCGCTCGCCATTTTCCCCGTGCGAACATGACGGCCGGGACGCCGGCACACTCCAACCGCCGGAAACCTCCCCGGTATGCCGGTGATGTCAATGCCGCTCACCCTTCGGCATTGCGTTTCCTGGCATGAAAATGCCGAGTGGCCACATCCTTCATGCCGCGCAACGGAATGGTAGCCACGCCGACTGGCCGGCCGTTAAACTTCGTTGGAGTAAACCTCTCGCGCGGCATGGGCTTCGATCGGCGGTAACAGCAATGGAGAGGAAAGCGACTCTGTTTTCATTTTGAAAGGCGAGGCAATCCGCCCCGTCGTTCAACGGGAGCAGAGTCATCACTCACACCCTCCAACCTGTCAGTGCTCTACGTCAGCGCATGACCGACGACATGCGCATGCGGCAGCTCGCACCGAAGACGCAGGCCAGTTATCTGCGCATCGTGCGCGAGTTCACCCGGTTTCCCGGGCGCTCGCCCGATACCGCCACCGTCGAGGACCTGCGACGCTACCAGTTGCACTTGGTCGACCACGGCGTGTCGCCGATGTCGCTCAATGCGGCGATCACCGGCCTGAAGTTCTTCTTCGAGATTGCGCTCCACGAACCTTGGCGATTCTTTTGCTACTACGTCCGTCTTTGAGCGGCGTGCCGCGAAGGCCAACTCGTCGCAGTTCCGTCGCCTCGCTGTCTTCCTCGAAAGGTGCCATCCCCATTCGTGCGCCGAGGCGCGACGCGCATCAACAGCCCGAGCATCCTGCGCCTGGCGCTAGGGTGAGGGTTTTACCTAGGCTGGGGAGATCGCCCAGCGAGCGCGACCCAGCGTCGTCAGATTGGGCGTTACATGGGCCTGTGCGTACGACGCGGCGAATAACAGATTCGACTCTAAGTCATTGTTTTTTTGGAAAGTCATCGGCTGATTCCGTAGGCCGAGTGCATTGGGAGTTCAAACTTAAGTGAACGAAGTTCAAAGTTGAGTGAATCTCGACATCAACTGTCCCCACATCCCTTCTTGAATTTGTCACCACCCATCCATATAATTAGCACTCGCTGCACGAGAGTGCTAACAACTTCGCCGGTTGGCTCGGCCAGCCGGGTTTTCCAAGCGTTCTTCAGTCTCAATCAAGAGAGGAGTATGTATGAACCTTCGTCCTTTGCATGATCGCGTGATCGTCAAGCGTCTGGATCAAGAAACCAAGACCGCGTCGGGCATCGTGATCCCCGAAGCCGCAGCAGAAAAGCCGGATCAGGGCGAAATCCTGGCAGTCGGCCCGGGCAAGCGTGACGACAAGGGCGCACAGATCGCCCTCGACGTAAAGGTTGGTGACCGCGTCCTGTTCGGCAAGTACGCAGGCCAGACCGTCAAGGTCGACGGCAACGAACTGCTCGTGATGCGCGAAGAAGACATCATGGCCGTGGTGAACAAGTAAGCGCAAGCCGCTACTTCCCCGGTTATATCCCAAGAATTCAAGGAGTTAGAAGATGGCAGCTAAAGACGTCGTATTCGGTGATTCCGCCCGTGCCAAGATGGTCGAAGGCGTGAACATCCTCGCGAACGCTGTGAAGGTCACGCTGGGTCCGAAGGGCCGCAACGTTGTCCTGGAACGCAGCTTCGGCGGCCCGACGGTCACCAAGGACGGTGTGTCGGTCGCAAAAGAGATCGAACTGAAAGACAAGCTCCAGAACATGGGCGCGCAAATGGTCAAGGAAGTGGCTTCCAAGACCAGCGACAACGCAGGTGACGGCACCACGACCGCAACGGTTCTGGCTCAGTCGATCGTCCGCGAAGGCATGAAGTACGTTGCATCGGGCATGAACCCGATGGACCTGAAGCGCGGTATCGACAAGGCCGTGGGTGCTGCGATCGAAGAACTGCGCAAGATCAGCAAGCCGTGCACGACGAACAAGGAAATCGCACAAGTCGGCGCGATTTCGGCAAACAGCGACTCGTCGATCGGCGATCGTATTGCTGAAGCAATGGACAAGGTCGGCAAGGAAGGTGTCATCACCGTCGAAGACGGCAAGTCGCTGCAAGACGAGTTGGACGTCGTCGAAGGTATGCAATTCGACCGCGGCTACCTGTCGCCGTACTTCATCAACAACCCGGACAAGCAAGTTGCCGTGCTCGAGAACCCGTTCGTGCTGCTGCACGACAAGAAGGTCTCGAACATCCGCGATCTGCTGCCGGTTCTGGAACAAGTCGCCAAGGCTGGCCGTCCGCTGCTGATCATCGCAGAAGACGTCGAAGGCGAAGCACTGGCAACGCTGGTGGTGAACAACATCCGCGGCATTCTGAAGACGGTTGCCGTGAAGGCTCCGGGCTTCGGCGATCGCCGCAAGGCCATGCTGGAAGACATCGCGATCCTGACCGGCGGCCAGGTCATCGCTGAAGAAACCGGCCTGACGCTCGAAAAGGCAACGCTGGCAGAACTGGGCCAGGCGAAGCGCATCGAAGTGGGCAAGGAAAACACGACGATCATCGACGGCGCTGGCGAAGCTGCAAACATCGAAGCGCGTGTCAAGCAAGTCCGCACGCAAATCGAAGAAGCTACGTCGGACTACGACCGTGAAAAGCTGCAAGAGCGCGTTGCCAAGCTGGCAGGCGGCGTCGCAGTGATCAAGGTCGGCGCTGCGACCGAAGTCGAAATGAAGGAAAAGAAGGCACGTGTCGAAGACGCACTGCACGCGACACGCGCAGCTGTGGAAGAAGGCATCGTTGCTGGCGGTGGCGTTGCGCTGATCCGCGCACGTACGGCGATCGCCGGCCTGAAGGGCGCTAACGCCGATCAGGACGCAGGTATCAAGATCGTCCTGCGCGCAATGGAAGAGCCGCTGCGCCAGATCGTCACGAACGGCGGCGAAGAAGCCAGCGTCGTGGTGGCGGCAGTTGCTGCTGGCCAAGGCAACTACGGCTACAACGCAGCAACCGGCGAGTACGTCGACCTGGTTGACGCTGGTGTCGTGGACCCGACGAAGGTCACGCGCACTGCGCTGCAAAACGCAGCATCGGTGGCAGGTCTCCTGCTGACGACCGACGCAGCTGTTTGCGAACTGCCGAAGGAAGACGCACCGATGCCTGGCGGCATGCCCGGCGGCATGGGCGGCATGGGCATGGACATGTAATTCATGTCCGCTCCCTGGTTGCGCCTCGTACAGAGGTTCAACCGGGAGCCCATGGAAAAGCGCGCCGCAAGGTGCGCTTGCCAAAGAAAAAACCCGCAATCAAATGCGGGTTTTTTTTCTGCGCTCATTCGTTTTTGCGTTTCTGCGCGACGACAAGCGGTCAACGGCTTACGACTAAGCCGGTTGCGCGAGGCAATGCTCGTGCAAGTACCGGAAGATGCCCGCTACGCTTTCGGCCGGCGTCAACGTTGCGGTGTCGATTGTGATATCCGGATCGACCGGGGATTCGTAGGGCGCTGATACGCCTGTGAACGATGCAATCTCGCCGGCCAGCGCCTTTGCATACAGACCTTTCGGGTCGCGGCGCGCACATACCGCGAATGGCGCTGACAAATATATCTCCACAAATTTGTCAGCGCCCACGATATCGCGCGCCATCGTCCGGTCGGCCTGCGTCGGCGAGATGAGTGCGGTAATAACGATAAGTCCTGCGTCGTTCATCAACTGGGCGACATGCGCGACACGGCGGATGTTTTCGTGGCGGTCGTGCTGATCGAAGTCAAGATCGCTGCCGAGGCCGTGGCGAACGTTGTCGCCGTCGAGTACATAGCAGGCCCGGCCTTGGGAGACGAGTTGCCGTTCCAGTTCGAACGCGATGGTCGACTTGCCTGCTCCCGAGAGGCCGGTCAGCCAGATCGTGACCGGCTTCTGGTGGAGAAGACGCATCCTGTCCGCGAGCGTAATGGCACCGTGAAACCGTTGCACCGGGCCGCCGAGCTGCTGTTTCATTGTGTGTTCCTGAAGGCTTAAACGCAGTGCCAACCCCGGCGCCATACGCCGGCGTTATGAAGCCGTTCTGCCGAATCGGCCACGGCGACATGGAATCCGTCCGGCGCGTCCGGCCGCAAAGCGATCGAAAAGCCGGCGTAGGCGCTCGGGTAGCCGGCGCTTGCAACATCCGGCCGATGCGCGCCGGTTGAGCCGCTCGCAATGACCTCGCTGCCGACGCGCACTTCGAGCCGCACGCTTCGTTCCGGACGACTGAGGTTCACGGCCCAGCCGGACACGACACCGTCGCGCACCGAGTCGACAAATCCGTCGTACATACCAGCAAACGTTCGCGCTTCGCCCTGCGCGAACCGCAGGTATTCGTTGATCGGCGCGAGGTCGAATCGGTCGATCACGCCGTGTAGCTTGACAAGGAACGCTTCGTCGAAGCCGAATACCACCGAGCTGTGAAGGTACGGATTCTCGAGCTGATTAATTTCTGCCTGGATCACGTGAACCAGATTGAGGGCATTCGCAAACACGCTGCCCGACCTATGCGCGTCGCTTTGAATTTCGCGCTTCGCGTATTCGAAGATCTCGTAATCCAGGCGATTGTCCTGAACGAATTTCTGTTTCGCGCTTTCGCTCAACTGACCAATGTTTTTCGCCGAACCGCTCGTAATGTTCGTCTCAAAGTAGAACGGCAATTTCATTCCGGTTTTGGCACAAAGCCGGAGGAGAAATTCGCTCATGTTTTCGCAGATGCTTACTGCGCTGAAGTGATGCTGCAGGTTGGCTTTCGCAATACCGAGACTGAGTTCATCTGGTGCCGGATGACCGCTCAACATTTGCACGAATACGTTCCTGCCGCCGAGCGACTCGCTGACCCACTCGTCAAGCGAAAGGGCGCCGCGCAGCACGAGCGCTTCGGTTGCCGACACGCTCGCACCGCGTGCGACATCACCGTTCTTTCCGTTCAGTGCATAGCGGTCATGCGATATTTGCCGGGCGAGCGGATCGCGCAGAATGGTGCAATAGGCGAGCGGCGTCTTGAGACTTCTATGAATACCGTACGGTTGATGACCGCCGCCAATGCGCGTTTGAAGTAGCTTGGCACGGCACCGGTCCCAACCGCCGCCGTCCCATTCGAAGACGGTGAATTGATCTTTGCCTTTATGCAGGTCAAAAAATGAAATCACCTTGGATCCCCCGCTTTTGGGCGGGTGAATGAAAAACGTGGGCGATGACATATGAAATATGACGATATTTCGATTCCTCAGTGTATCGCGCGCGTTTGTCTCTCGTTGTAACGTTTAATTACGCTGGGGTCAGACAGCGGCATTCCTCAAGTCGTGAATGGTGTGCTGTAGCGCTGCCTAGATCAAGGGCTCAGCGCCGATCGCGTCGCCGATCGACTCACAGAATAGCTTCACGTCCGGTCGAAAGCTTAGCTCGATCAGCGAGCAGCACCGAGCCAAGCCGACCGTCGCATCCTGGTCTGATGCAGATCGCGCAGGACTATTCGCCGCTCCGTTGGATGGCGCCTCACTTCGACCATCGTGTGCTCACTTCGAGGGAAGCGAAGCTGGCTGAACTCGGTGCAATGGCGATGCTTGATCGGCGCGCCCGATCGAAACAGCGAACCATCGAAACCTTGACGGATGAAAAGCTGCATGAGCAGGTCATGGCTCGCATTCAGGCGAAATCACGCGATGAGCATCACGATGAAACCGCATTACAACGCGTCAGGGCTTGAGGCGATGCGACTGCGTAGCTTCCCCAATTCTCGGGTCGCAATCCGCGCCCGCGCGGAAAAGAATTGTGGCCTCGCCTCGAGGTGAAGGAACTCCGCGGTGTCAAGCGCCTTTACGAGCGTCGCGCACAGGTTCGCGCGCTAATCTCGCACGTACTTACAACTGATGCACTTCGTCAATCCGGCGCATCGACGGCAATGGACCTGCACAGCTTGGCGTCGCCCCTGAACGATCGGCAGAAGTTGGCCGCGTCGTCCCGCAAAGGCGTCCTGACCGCACTCGATCGCATCATGCAAGTAGGCGGCATTTCGCGCGAAGCCCGAATGACGGCGCTCCTGACGCAAGCCAAGCTCGGCCAACTCGACGCTCAGCTGGAAACCGTGTTGCGCTCGGCAGGTGACAAGCGCGGCCGCAAAGGCCACGGCTTTCCGAGCGTGCGCACGCTCAAGCGTTGGCTCGCGCAAGAAAAGGTAAGTGATCTCGCGCCCAAAGTCGTGCACGCCGATTATGAAGTGCCGGCGTGGGCAAAGACGTTCCCTAGCTTCTATCAGCAGCCGCAGAAACCGTCTGTCGAGCTGGCATATCGCGAGTTCACGAAAGCCTACCGTGCCTGCGATACCGACTGGTCGTTCCCGACCATCCGTCAGGTGCGCAGGTCCGCTTACTGCGCCTAATTTGTCACGAGCTTCGAAAGCGCTATGTCAAGCAGCCGCATCATGCGCCGTTCCGCGATGGACAGGAGGTAGCCACAGACGACTGTGGCTACGACGCCTGCAAACGCTATCGAAAGACAGACCGCAGCGCTGTCAATGCGAGAAGCGAATCTGGTGACGAGATACGACGAAAAGGTGCACAAGATGAGCAACTGCACGAGGTATATCGGAAACGACAAGGTTCCAAGAAATCTCGACAGCCCATTTCTAAAGAATCCGCATATGTCGATACTCAGGTATGACCCTGTGACAAAAAGTGTCGCAAGGATAAATTTGTCATTATGCTGCACATACAGCCGCACGGCTTCCTGAGTGTTCGAGGCGGTGTCCAATGGCATATGGCTGCGAAGATAGTATTCAATCGCGTACGCGGACAGCACGATCTGAGGGCCAATAATCCTTGCCCACAACGTGAGCCTGAACTTGTCTAACGTCCCGGTCGATCGAAGGTAGCTCAGGAAAACGCCGATGAAAAATAGCGCGTACCAATTGATGCTGACGATGGAGATCGCTATCAGCGCTGTCAGCACGACCTTGGGATATTTCAATTTTTCGTGCACATAGAGATACAGGAAAACGAAAACCGACCCGCATAACTCAATCGGCATAGTCCAGAGAAACGCGTTGAACCCTTTGGTGTTCCACCCGAAACCGAATACCGTAAAGAAGGGATACATTAAAGCGTCAAGCGCGCTGAACTCTGCCGGAACGAATCGTCCGAGCCAATCTTCACGGTGAACAATCTTTGCGGCCGCCACGTTGCTGGTCAGCCCTAACCAGATCGCGATCACCGTCACCAAGGTAACCACAAAAATGGGGGCGACTAGCCGGAAATACCGCTTAATCACCATCTTGTCCAAAACAGCTTTTCTCTGCGTGGAGAAGAATGGAGTGGACAGTGCATCGCCGGAGAGGATGAAGAAAATGTAGACGGCCAGCGGACCATCGGCGAAGAACCAATATGACGGCCGGATAAACTCCGTATGCACCTTCCCAAATGTTTCCAGCCATAGGTGAAATATTACGACGGCGAGCGCGGCCCATCCGCGTATTCCGTCGATCTCGTCAATACGGGTCAGGCTGCTAACACAGGTCCTGTTGCCGACAACCAGCGCTGCTCCTGCCATGTGATCTCGTACTCCAGCTTCGGACATTGTGTAGCCCTTGACTCTGTACGCGCAGTGTAACAAATGGTAAGGGTTTGGACTTTGCGGGGGAACGGTCGCGTGCTCGCTGCCTTCACGGGCGGTGGGGCGATGACATAGGGGTTCGCTGTCTGAGGCCAGCCGTACTGTATGGGGGAGCGGAAAACCGAAAAGCGTTTTATTTATTTCAATCGAGTGTCAAATCAGGCGCAAATGCCTTCGAGAAGTCGTGTCAATTATGCGCCATGCGATGTCGAAGCACGCGCCGCTACAACGGCTATCACCGACGCCGTGCGAGGGGCGGCGCGCGAACCGTCATAACAGGTAACGCGCGGTAAGGTGAAAAGAGAGGAACGGCTCAGTGCCGCGCTTCGCCCGGCGCCGCATCCTTGCCGCTCGCCGGCGGCGTTTCGTCGTCGCTGCTGCGAGCCCAGAAGAAGCGATCCGGCATATAGGCGCCCATGCCCGGCCGGAACGCGCTGCGCACCGCCTGGTACAGATATTCCTGAGCCTCGCGAACCGCCTCCGCCGGCTCCTGGCCATTGGCAAGGAGTGCCGCGATGGCCGAACCGAGCGTATCCGTCAGGCCCATGATGCGGTGACTGCCGCGATCCCACATGTCCTGGCGTAACTGGCCGTCTTCGCTGAAAAGCGTATTGACAAGCCGGTGCGTGCCGGTTTCCGTCGACAGAATGTATTCGCAACCCTGCGACAGCAGATGCGAGATCGCGGCGTCGAGGCTCGGTGCTTCGGCGTCGCCGTCTGGCTGGGCGAGCGCGAGCAGGGTGGCCGAGTCGGCGACCAGCAAGGTGGTTTGCGGCGCGAGCAGGTCGGCAATGGCTTCACGCAGTTCATCGGCGGCGAGGACGTGCTCGTCGTCGAGAGTGAAGTCGGGGGCAAGAATTAGTGGAATGTCGTCGTAATCGGCCACTACTTCGGCGATCGCGCTCACTACCTCGGCGCGCGTGCAGGCGCCGACCTTGAACGCTGCAATCGGCATGTCCTCGAGCAGCATGCGCGCCTGGGTCGCGACAACCTCCGGGTCGAGCCCGTTGACTTCGTCGCAACTCGCCGAGTCGCGCACGGTATAGCCGGTGAGCACGGAGACGCCATGACAGCCCATGCTGGCAAGGGTCAGCAGGTCGGCTTGCAGGCCAGAGCCGCCGGTGGGATCGGAGAGGCCGAAGGTGAGGACGATCGGAGGCGTGTCGCTGGGCATGAAGATTTACAAAGGAGCAGTATTTTTGGCGCGGTGAGTGCGCAAGCGGCTCAATTATGCGTCCTAAAACGGCCCGGGGGCGTTTTTTCGCATCCCCGTCGGCTTCGTCCCGTTCTTCCTGGCTAACCTGTGGCGCGACGCCGCACGCAGCGGCACTTTTCCCATCCGGCATTGCCGAAGGTCGGCGGGCACAGGGACTGCGCGTTTGCGATTGCTAGGCATTGGGGCGGCAACACGGTACCATCATGGCTCCCGTTTCCACGGACTTCACGACGCGATACAAGAATGGAATATCAAAGCTGGATGTGCCTGATTTGCGGCTGGATTTACGACGAAGAAGCCGGTTTGCCGGACGAGGGTATTGCGCCGGGCACGCGCTGGGAAGACGTTCCCATCAACTGGACGTGCCCCGAGTGCGGCGCGCGCAAGGAAGACTTCGAGATGGTCCAGATCTGAAGACAAACGGCGGCCGGCTTAGCCCGGCCGAGGTGTGGCACGCGCCGGAACGTCCTCGTGCTGGCCGTGTCTCCAACCGCAGGTTGACGTTGCGTAGTCTGTCATGGCGCATTGGTCGTTCTGCATTTGTCCCTGTGCAGCTGTCATCGCGCATTTGTCATTGTTCAGTCGCCGGTTCGCGCGTTAGGCGCTCAGTCTGCGCGCGGCGCCCAACGGCGGCCCGCCGACTTTCCGTCGCCAACTCATGACTCTTCGATTCGCAGCACCCGTTCCCTTCGACGCATTGCCCAATCCGCGCGGCGGCGCTGTTCGCCCTGCGGAACTTGCGCTAGCCGAAGCGCTGCTGGCGTTCGAGCAACACACCGGCTGCACCACCGCGCTGGTGCGCGCCTCGCACGCACTGCGCAGCGCGGGCTGGCTGAGTGCCACGCGCTTCGCCGACGTGCTCGTGCGCCTCTCGCCGCTGGCCGCGGGCGATCCGTCTGAGGCCGAACACGTGCGCCCGGCGTTCGGTGCCGCGCTGCGCGACTTCCGTGCCGCGCTCGAACGTCACAACCTGCGCGAACTGGCCTGCTCGCCCACGCTTTTCAGTCATTACCGCGAGTTGTGTGCCGATCTCGGCGAACACACCGCTGCTTCTCCGGTGACCTTCGAAGACCTCGCACTGACCGCGCGGCCCGTGCCGCCGGTTTCGTTTCATGCGCAGTCGGCCGAGCAACTGGCTCACCTGCGTGCGCGCTACGAACGCGCGCTGCTCCCGGTGCTGCGCTCGCAGCCGGATACGGGCAGCGTGGCGGCGCGCGCTGCCACTAACGCCGCGCTCGACGAACTCGACGCTGTATTCACCGAACTCGCCGGTCCCGATCCCTACGACTTCTGGCGTCTTGCCAAGGCCTGCGCCCGTGCATTGCGAGTCAGCGGGCGCGCGGCGGGTGAGCCCGACTCACGGCGTTTCTACGCGCGTTGCAATCTGGCGCTTGCCGATCATGCACGCGGCATCGAACGCGCGCAACGCTCGCTGGTGCGAGCCACCCTTGCGCTGCTGTGGCGCGATTACGCGCTGTTCGGCGCCGCTGCTGAAGATGCCGACCAGGTCGAGGTGCTGCACGATTACGGCTTGACGGTCGATTGGCACGTGGCAGGCACGCAGGCATCGGAAATGCTTTGGGAAGCCGGAGCGGTGGAGGCGCAGTCATTCAGCGCACGCACTTCCATGACACGCGAACTGGGCGTGCTGAGCGTGAACACGCATGCGTACGAAGACTTTCTGCAGACGGCCGACGCGGCCATCTCCGCGCTCGCCGAACATGCGCGCGCCGCGGATCAGCCTGAGAGGGCCGATCCGAGCGAAGCGCTCCAGGCGGGCGACGCCGCGTACCGGCTCGGGTCCGCAGCTTGCGCGCTCGGTCTCGGCCATGTCGCGCTGCTGGCCGATGCGCTGGGGCTCGCCTGGCGCCGTCGCGCTCATGCCGGCGTGTCGACGCCTGCGGTGCGTGCGCATGTGATCGTCGACGCGCCCGCGGCCATTGCGCTGGAAGGCGCGGCCGAGGCATTGCGCGCCACACTGCACAAGGTGGCGGCGGGCGTGGCGCCGCCGGCCAGCGGCGCGGCGCTGAGCGCGCTTACGCGGGCGATCGAGCAGGGCGGCGCGTAAGCGGCGTCACGAGCGCCAGGGCCGCGCAGCGAGCGCATGAGGTACGCAACTACGCAGGCAAGGAAGTAGCCAACCAGGCGGGCAAGCGCGCAGGCCCAAGCTGCACCGTGGCAAGGCCCGCGTGCGTGATAGAGTGCAACATGAATCGCCATCGATGGCTTGCGGCACGCTCCATGACTCGCGTCGCCAATCCACGCTCAAAGCCCGCCATCCTGCACCGTCTTTGCTAAAATCCGAACTATGTCCAAGAGTACCGATCGCATCAATCTGACCAACCAGTTCCTGATCGCCATGCCCAACATGGCCGATCCGACGTTTTCAGGAACGGTGGTCTACCTTTGCGATCACAGTGAGCGCGGCGCGCTCGGCCTCGTGATCAACCGGCCGACCGATATCGACCTGGAAGCGCTCTTCAGTCGCATCGACCTCAAGCTCGAAATCGAGCCTCTCCTTCATGTTCCCGTGTATTTCGGCGGCCCGGTGCAAACCGAGCGCGGCTTCGTGCTGCACGACCCGAAAGACGGCAACACTTATACGTCGTCCATGTCGGTGCCAGGCGGTCTTGAGATGACCACGTCGAAAGACGTGCTCGAGGCGGTTGCCAGCGGCACCGGTCCCGAGCGTTTCCTGCTCACGCTCGGTCACGCCGGCTGGGGCGCGGGTCAGCTCGAAGAAGAGATTTCGAAAAACGGCTGGCTGACGGTCGAGGCCGATCCGAAAATCGTGTTCGACGTGCCGGCCGAAGAGCGTCTCGAAGCGGCGCTGGCGCTGCTCGGCATTTCGCTGTCCATGCTGTCGGGCGAGGCCGGGCACGCATGAGGGGCGCCGCATGAGTCTGCCGGCCGGACGTGAGGCGACGCTGCTTGCGTTCGACTACGGTGAAAAGCGCATCGGCGTGGCGGTCGGCAATTCGCTGACGAAGAGCGCGCGGCCGCTCGTCATCGTGCAGAATCGCAGCCGCGAATTTCGCTTCGCTGAGGTCGGCAAACTGATCGCCGAATGGAAGCCGGACGCGCTCGTCGTCGGCTTGCCAATGCATCCGGACGGCACGCCGCACGAAATGACGCAACTCGCCAAGCGCTTTGGAAACCAGTTGAACGGCCGCTTCAATTTACCCGTCACGTGGATCGACGAGCGTTATTCGTCGGTAGAGGCAAAGTCGGGTATCCGCGAGGGCAAGGGCCGTGCCGACATGCTCGACGCCGAAGCCGCCAGCATCATCCTTCAGCAATATCTAGACGGACTTTCCGACAATCATGAGTTCCATTGACGCCGAAGCGCTTTATCGCGCGCTGCTCGACCAGATTCGCGCCGCCTATGGCGACGAATTCGGTGCGGCGCAAAACGGTGCCGAGGGCGCCGTGCTCGCCGGCATTTACAGCGGCGGCGCGTGGCTCGCCGAACGGCTCGCGCATGATCTGAAGCTCCCGAGTTTCGGCGTCGTGAATGTCGCACTGCATCGGGACGACTACGCGAAGAAAGGTCTGCACTCGCAGGCAAGTCCGACATCGCTGCCGTTTTCCGTCGACGGCCGCCGCATCGTGCTGGTCGACGACGTGCTGTACACCGGCCGCACGATCCGCGCAGCGCTCAATGAACTTTACGACTACGGCCGCCCGGCGGCAGTCGAACTGGCGGTGCTCGCCGATCGCGGCGGGCGCGAGTTGCCGGTAGCGGCACGCTTCGTCGGCGGCGTGGTGGATGTGCCTGCGGACGCGACGCTGGTGCTCGCGCGCGAGGAGAGCAGCGCAGGCCAGCCGCGTTTCACCTTTCACACCGAAGCCCGCGCCGATTGAGCACGGCATCGGGCGCGAATGCGCATGCACCGCGATTCGCCGCCCGCCGCACACACGTTGAAGTCCGTATCTCCAGCAGGTAACTCATGAACACCGCGAACCAGGCCTCTCACGACCAAGCTGACAGCGCCACCGAGCGCTTCCGCTACGGCTTCCTGAAGGGCAACCCGCAGCTCACGAAAAACGGCGAGCTGAAGCATCTGTTGTCGATTGAAGGTTTGCCGAAGGCGATCGTCAACCACATTCTCGACACGGCAAGTCAGTTCGTCAGCGTGACGGATCGCGAGGTCAAGAAGGTCCCGCTGCTGCGCGGCAAGTCGGTCTTCAATCTGTTCTTCGAGAATTCGACGCGCACACGCACCACGTTTGAAATTGCCGCGACACGGTTGTCGGCCGACGTGCTGAATCTGAACATCAACGCTTCGTCCACGAGCAAGGGCGAATCGCTGCTCGACACGATCAACAACCTGTCGGCCATGCACGCCGACATGTTCGTCGTGCGTCATGCGTCGAGCGGCGCGCCGTATCTGATCGCCCAGCACTGCGCACCGCACGTGCACGTGATCAATGCCGGCGACGGCCGTCATGCGCACCCCACCCAGGGTCTGCTCGACATGTACACGATCCGCCACTACAAGAAAGACTTCACGAATCTGCGTGTGGCGATTGTCGGCGACATTCTGCATTCGCGCGTCGCGCGCTCGGACATCCACGCGCTGACCACGCTCGGCGTGCCTGAAGTGCGCGCGATCGGCCCGCGCACGCTGTTGCCGGGCGGCCTCGAACAAATGGGTGTTCGAGTGTTCCACAACCTTGATGAAGGGCTGAAGGACGTCGACGTGATCATCATGCTGCGTCTGCAGAATGAGCGGATGAGCGGTGCGCTGTTGCCGTCGGCGCAGGAGTATTTCAAGAGCTGGGGCCTGACGCCCGAGCGGCTCGCGCTCGCGAAGCCCGACGCAATCGTGATGCATCCGGGCCCGATGAATCGCGGCGTCGAAATCGATTCGCAGGTGGCCGACGGTCCGCAATCGGTGATTCTGAATCAGGTGACCTTCGGCATTGCAGTGCGCATGGCGGTGATGGGGATCGTCGCAGGCAATAACGATTGATCCCTCAAACGCATGCGTGCTGAGTAACCCCGGCGTACACGCGGCAAACAACGCAGAAACTGGCCGAATCCGGCTGAAACATTAAGGCAGCGCATGAAGATTGATATTCAAGGCGGCACGCTGATCGATCCGGCAGCGGGTACCGAACAGCAGCAGGACGTTTTCATCGAGGCGGGCAAGATCGTCGCGCTCGGCAACGCGCCCGCCGGTTTCGAGGCGACGCAAACCATCGACGCGCGCGGTCTGCATATCGCGCCCGGTCTCGTCGACCTGTCTGCGCGTCTGCGCGAGCCGGGATTTGAACACAAGGCCACGCTCGAATCGGAAATGGCCGCGGCGCTCGCGGGCGGCGTAACGAGCCTCGTCTGTCCGCCGGACACCGATCCGACGCTCGACGAACCCGGTCTCGTCGAAATGCTGAAGTTCCGCGCCCGTAATCTCGATCAGGCGCATGTGTATCCGCTCGGCGCGTTGACGGTCGGCCTGAAGGGCCAGGTCATCACGGAAATGGTCGAACTGACCGAAGCGGGTTGCATCGGTTTTTCGCAGGCCGACGCGCCGGTGGTGGATACGCAGGTGTTGATGCGCGCGCTTCAATACGCGAAAACGTATGGCTACACGGTGTGGCTGCGTCCTGTGGATGCCTATCTCGGCAAGGGCGGCGTGGCGGCGAGCGGCGCGCTGGCGTCGCGGCTCGGCCTCTCCGGCGTGCCCGTTGCGGCGGAAACCATCGCGCTGCATACCATCTTCGAACTCGTGCGGGTGACGGGCGCTCGGGTGCATCTGTCGCATGTGTCGTCGGCGGCGGGCATCGCGCTCATGCGCGAGGCAAAGGCCGAGGGCTTGCCGGTTTCGTGCGACGTCACCGTGAACCATGTGCATCTGATCGACCTCGACATCGGCTACTTCGACGCGCAGTTCCGGCTCGACCCGCCGCTGCGTCAGCAGCGCGATCGCGAAGCGATCCGCGCGGGTCTCGTCGACGGCACCATCGACGCGATCTGCTCCGACCACACACCGGTCGACGACGACGAAAAACTGCTGCCCTTTGGCGAAGCGACACCGGGTGCTACCGGCCTCGAACTGTTTCTGTCGCTAACGGTGAAATGGGCCGACGAAGCCGGTGTGCCGCTTGCAAAGGCGCTCAACCGCATCACCGCAGCGCCGGCCGCCGTGCTCGATCTGCCAGCGGCGGGCAGCGTTGCGGTAGGCAGCGTAGCCGACCTCTGCGTATTCGACCGTCACGCGCATTGGCGCGTCGAGCCGCGCGTGCTGAAGAGTCAAGGGCATAACACGCCGTTCCTCGGCTACGAATTGCCGGCTCTCGTTCGCGCGACCATCGTGGCCGGTCGCGTCGCATTCGAGCAGCGCTAACGTGCCCGGCATGGCTCACGCATTGGCCAGGCTGGATTTCGCATCGACCCGCAACGGAAAGCTCCGAACATGAAGCTCGCGTTACGCAAGGCCCGTCTCATCGCGCATCTGCTGCACGGCATGTGGATCGTGGCGACGCGCTTTCCGAAGGTTGACGCGGACCGGCGTCACGCGCTCAATCGCGAATGGTCGCTCAAGATGCTGCGCCTGTGCGGCATGCGGCTCGTCGTGCATAACGACGGCGCGCGGCTCGACCGCGGTGCGCTCGTGGTGGCCAATCACATCTCGTGGATCGACATCTATGTGATCAATGCGTGGCGGCCCACGCCGTTCGTGTCGAAGGCGGAGATCCGCCAATGGCCGTTGGTCGGCTGGCTCGCGCAGCAACTGGATACGGTGTTTATCCAGCGTGAGAAGCGCAGCGACGCAAAGCGGATCATGCATGAGCTGTCCGACCGTTTGAGCGCGGGCGAGCTGATGTGCGTGTTTCCGGAAGGCACGACGTCCAATGGACTCGCGGTGCTGCCGTTTCACGCGAATATGTTTCAGGCGGCGGTGTCGGCGTGCGCGCCGGTGCAGCCGCTATGCATCATGTATGAAGACGCGCACGGCCGGCAGTCCACGGCGCCTGCCTATATCGACGATCTGTCGCTCGCGGACTCGCTTAACCTGCTGCTGCGCGGCGGGCCGTTGACCGCACATGTGTACGTATGTGCGCCGCTTGCGGCGGGCGCGGACCGTCGTACATTGGCGGCCCAAGCGCAAGGCGTAATCGAAGCGGCGTTGCGCGAGATGCAGGGCGGCGCGGCAACAAGCGGCGCGCTCGTCGCCGAGCAGGCGCAAACGTCCGCATCCGCCGAAACAATGATTGAACCCGCCGACAACCCAGTCCGCTCGCCAGGCGTCTAAATCCCTTACCGCTTAATTGCCGCCGCTCGAGCGGCAGTTGTCGCATTGGACCTGCGTGAGTTTGCGCTCCGCGGGATTCTGCGCGAGCCGCACCGCTGACAGCTTTTCGCCCCACACGCAGCCAGAGTCGAGGCCGATCAGGTTGTCGCGCAGCATCAGCCCTAGCGCGGCCCAATGACCGAACACCACGGTCACGTCGGCGGTCTTGCGCCAAGGCACGTCGAACCAGGGCATGCAGCCGGGCGGCGCGGCGTTCAGGCCGCCGCTGCTGCTGAAGTCCATTGCGCCTTCCGCATTGCAGAAGCGCACCCGCGTCAACGCGCTGCACGTGACGCGCAGGCGTTCGATGCCTTTCAGATTCGGCGTCCATAAGCTCGGCTCGTTGCCATACAGGCCTGCCAGTGTCTCCTTCCAGTTCGGCGCGCGCAGCGCCCGCTGCAATTCATCGGCGAGTTCGAGCGTGAGGCTCACGTCCCATTGCGGCACCACGCCCGCGTGCACCATCAGCATGCCGTTTTCGTAGTGCGCGATAGGACGGTGACGGACCCATTCGAGCAGGTCTGCAGCATCGGGCGCGGCAAGAATCTCGTCGATCGTGTCGCCCTTTTTCGACTTGCGAATTCCCGCTGACACCGACAGCAGATGCAGATCGTGATTGCCGAGCACCGGCACCGCGCGATCGCCGAGCGCGATGATGTCGCGCAGCGTGGCAAGCGATTCGGCGCCGCGGTTGATCAGATCGCCCGCGAACCATAGCGGCGTGCCGGCCGGCGGCGCGGCCTTCGCGAGCAGCCGCTGGAACGGCGTGCGGCATCCTTGCAGATCGCCGAAGGCCAGAGGCACGGGGTGCTGCTGCGAAATTGACGAAGGGGTTGAAGGCGCGGTGAAGGGAGTCATCGAGGAAATGTTTGCGGTTCGATACACGCGGCGGCGAACGGGGCGTGCCGCGTTGGGCAGTGCAGCAAGCGAGCGTGACATAATAGCCCGTTTGAAGCGCGCCATGCCGCGGCTACCGCTGTCGTCGCCGCATGCAATGAACGACCGGCGCGATATTGCATCACAACAGGATGACCCTCGTGAACGGAGAAAGCATGTCGTCTTCCCATGCGAAGCAACCCGTCCGCACGCTCGTCACCGGGGCGAGCGGCTTTACTGGCCGCTATCTGGTCGATAACCTGCTCGGCCGCGGTCATACCGTGATCGAAACCTTCGCCGGCCGCGACGAGCCGGAAACGCCCACGCGTTTGAGGCTCGATATCACCTCGCCGGAGAACTGCCGGCGCGTGATCGAAACGGCGCGGCCCGACTATATCGTTCATCTTGCTGCGATCAGCTTTGTCGGCCACGACGATCCGCTCGACTTCTACCGCGTCAACGTGATCGGCACGCTGAATCTGCTGGAGGCGTGTGCCGCGACCGGTCATACGCCGCGCAAGGTGCTGATTGCGAGCAGCGCGAACGTGTACGGCAACGTGACGAGCGACGCGATCGACGAAAGCTTTCCGCTCACGCCGGTCAATCACTACGCGGCCAGCAAGGCCGCCATGGAAACGATGGTGCACACCTGGTTCGACCGGTTGCCCATCCTGATCGCGCGTCCGTTTAACTACACGGGGCGCGGGCAGGCGCCGAACTTCCTCGTACCGAAAATCGTCGAGCACTTCGCGCGGCGTGAGCCCTCTATCGAACTCGGCAATATCGATGTTGCACGCGATTTTTCCGACGTGCGCTATGTGGCGAGCGCTTACGAGGCGCTGCTCGATTCCGAGGCCGCTTCCGAGACCGTGAACGTGTGCACCGGCACGCCCTATACGTTGCGCGAGATTCTGTCGGCCGCAAGCGACCTGACCGGCCATGAGTTGCAAGTGCACATCAATCCCGCTTTCGTCCGGCAAACCGATGTCAAGGTGCTCGCCGGATCGCCCGCGAAGTTGCGCTCGCTGGTACCCGAAGTGCACGCTATCCCGTTCATGGATACGCTGCGCTGGATGCTCGCCGCCTGAAACGCACGGAGCGGGCGCTCGCCCGTCCTTCATGACGGCCCGCTCCGCAAGGGGCGCGGCCTTCCATCACCTTCGCGTCGCTGACAAAAAATTACGCTCGTGCCGCGATATATCTCATATAAATAAAGCGCCGAACCGGTAAGCATGGGCCACCACGCAGTGGGCATCGGAAATTCCGCCCGAATGCGAACTTGTCAAGCTGTTTCAAGTTGTTAGGGTTCTAGTTTTTGTTCAGGGCCGCTTTATAATCGAGGCTTTTATAAGATTGGTGTCTGAGCGTCCGCTTTGTTTCGGAGGCGCAGCCGCCAAGAAAATCAGACTCCACAACGCGTGACGCGCGGGCCGGCCGACCAATGCCGGGGCTGTCGCAAACATCTGGAAGGGAATTTCATGATCCTGGTTACGGGCGGTGCCGGCTTTATCGGCGCCAATTTCGTGCTCGACTGGCTGAATACGTCGGACGAAGCGGTGCTGAATGTAGACAAGCTGACCTATGCCGGCAATCTCGGCACGCTCAAGTCGCAGCAGGGCAATGCGAAGCACGTATTCGTGCGCGCAGACATTTGTGACCGCGCCGCCATGGACGCGCTATTCGCCGAGCACAAGCCGCGCGCTGTGCTGCACTTCGCGGCCGAAAGCCACGTGGACCGCTCGATTCACGGCCCGGCCGATTTCGTGCAGACCAACGTGGTCGGCACGTTCACGCTGCTAGAAGCCGCGCGAAGCTACTGGAACACGCTTGGCGACGCAGACAAGGCTGCATTCCGCTTCCTGCATGTTTCGACCGACGAAGTCTTCGGCTCGCTTTCCGCTACCGATCCGCAATTCTCCGAGACCACGCCGTACGCGCCGAACAGCCCTTACTCCGCGACCAAGGCTGGCTCCGACCATCTGGTGCGCGCCTACCATCACACGTACGGCTTGCCCACGCTCACTACGAACTGCTCGAACAACTACGGTCCGTACCAGTTCCCCGAAAAGCTGATTCCACTGATGATCGCCAACGCGCTCGGCGGCAAACCGTTGCCCGTTTATGGCGACGGTCAGAACGTGCGCGACTGGCTGTATGTCGGCGACCACTGCAGCGCGATCCGCGAAGTGCTCGCGCGCGGCGTGCCGGGCGAAACGTATAACGTCGGCGGCTGGAACGAGAAGAAGAACCTCGAAGTCGTGCACACGCTGTGCGATCTGCTCGACCAGAAACGTCCGAAAGCGCCGGGCTCGTATCGCGATCAGATCACCTATGTGACGGACCGTCCGGGCCACGACCGCCGTTATGCGATCGATGCGCGCAAGCTCGAGCGTGAACTGGGCTGGAAGCCGGCCGAGACTTTCGAAACGGGTCTCGCGAAGACGGTGCAGTGGTATCTCGACAACCAGGAGTGGGCCGACGAGGTCGCTTCGGGCGAGTACCGCAAGTGGGTCGAAACGAACTACGCGCAGCGCGCGTAAGGGCGGAACGATGGCGCGCAAGGGCATTATTCTCGCGGGCGGATCGGGCACGCGGCTCTATCCGATCACGCACGTCGTATCGAAGCAACTGCTTCCCGTGTACGACAAGCCGATGATCTACTACCCGCTGTCGACGCTGATGATCGCGGGTATCCGCGATGTGCTCATCATCTCGACGCCGCAGGACACACCGCGCTTCGAAGCGATGCTCGGCGATGGTAGCCAATGGGGCATGAATATTCAGTACGCGGTGCAGCCGTCGCCGGACGGGCTTGCGCAGGCGTTCATCATCGGCCGCGAGTTCGTCGGTAACGATCCGTCGGCGCTGATTCTCGGCGACAACATTTTTTACGGTCACGACCTGGCGAAGCAGCTTGAGCGTGCGAATGCACGGACGGACGGCGCGACGGTGTTTGCGTATCACGTGCATGATCCTGAGCGTTATGGCGTGGTCGAATTCGACAAGGAATTCCGCGCGCTGTCGATCGAAGAAAAGCCGGCGAAGCCGCGGTCGAATTATGCGGTGACGGGCCTTTATTTCTACGACAAGGACGTTTGCGATATCGCCGCGGATATCAAGCCTTCGGCGCGCGGCGAACTCGAGATCACGGATGTGAACTCGCGCTACCTCACGCAGAAGAAGCTGGACGTCGAGATCATGGGGCGTGGCTACGCGTGGCTCGACACGGGTACGCACGATTCTCTGATCGAAGCGGCGACGTTTATTGCTACGTTGCAGAAGCGGCAAGGGCTGGTCGTTGCATGCCCGGAAGAGATTGCGTTCCGGCGTAAATGGATTGGCGCCGAGCAATTGCTTGCGCTCGCCAAGCCGCTGTCGAAGAACGCATACGGGCAATATCTTCAAAACCTTCTTACGGACCAAGTCGCATGGCCATCAGCGTGACTGCAACTGCGCTTCCTGAAGTCAAGATCATCGAGCCGAAGGTGTTCGGTGATGCGCGAGGATTCTTCTACGAAAGCTTCAACGCGCGGGAGTTTGCTGAGAAGGTCCAGCCGGATGTCGAATTCGTGCAGGACAACCATTCGCGTTCGGCGAAGGGCGTGCTGCGCGGGCTGCATTATCAGATCCAGCATGCGCAGGGCAAGCTCGTGCGCGTGACGGAAGGTGACGTGTTCGACGTCGCGGTCGATATCCGCAAAAGCTCGCCGAATTTCGGCAAGTGGGAAGGCGTCGTGCTGTCGGGTGACAACCACCGGCAGCTGTGGATTCCGCCCGGGTTTGCGCATGGTTTTGTCGTGTTGTCGGAAACCGCGCAATTCCTCTACAAGACAACGGACTACTGGTATCCGGAGCACGAGCGGAGCATTGTCTGGAACGATCCCGCAATCGGCGTCGAGTGGCCGATCGATTTCGAGCCGGTGCTGGCTGCCAAAGACGCAGCCGGAAAGCGTTTGAGCGAAGCCGAGTGCTTTGCGTGAGGGGTGTTATGAAGGCGTCTGCGCAACGGACCATCCTGCTCACGGGCGTCAACGGCCAGGTCGGATTCGAACTGGCTCGCAGCCTCCAGGGGCTTGGCACAGTCATCGCGCCCGGCAGCAACGAACTCGACCTCTCCGACCTTGAGCAGGTGCGCCGCGTCGTGCGCGAGATGAAGCCCTCGCTGATCGTGAACCCGGCGGCCTACACGGCCGTCGACAAGGCGGAAACCGATGTCGACGCCGCCATGCGGCTCAACGCGGAAGCGCCCGCCGTGCTCGCCGAGGAGGCGAAGCGGCTTGGCGCGGCACTCGTTCACTATTCGACCGACTACGTCTTCGACGGCGCGAAGGACGGCGCGTATGTCGAAGGCGACCGGGTCAATCCCATCAACGTCTATGGGCGCAGCAAGTTGGCGGGCGAGCAGGCCATTGGCGCTGTCGGCGGTGCGCATCTGATTTTTCGCACGAGCTGGGTGTACGGTATGCGCGGCAAGAACTTCCTGCTGACGATGCTGCGCCTGGGTGCCGAGCGCGAGGAGCTGAGCGTGGTTGCGGATCAGCTTGGCGCGCCGACATGGTCGAACACGATCGCAACGTCGACGGCACACGTGCTGTCACAGGCGATCGCGTCGGACGGCGAGTCATGGTGGCGCGAGCACTCGGGCGTCTATCATTTGACGTCCGGCGGTGGCACGTCGTGGCACGGCTTTGCCGAAGCGATCTTCGAGGTCTCGAACCTTGCGCGCAAGCCGGTCGTGAAGCCCGTTCCCGCATCCGCGTACCCTACGCCGGCAAGCCGTCCCGCCAATTCGTCGATGTCGAATGACAAGCTCGCTGCAGCGTTCGGCGTGCGTGCTCCTGACTGGCGTGAAGCATTGCAGTTATGCATGGCGGCACCTTGACGCAGACGCTGGCTACGCCCCGTACCGGTGCGGTGGTCGTTTTCTTCAATCCGGACGCAGCGTGCGTTGAACGGGCCAACCGTCTCGCATCGACGATGCGCTGCGTGGTGGTTGACAACACCCCGTCGATTCGTTCGGCCGCCAGTCTGGGGCTGTCGGAAGTGGTCGACTATCTGCCGAACGGCGAGAACGTTGGCATTGCGACGGCGCTCAATCAGGGGGTTGAAGCGCTCAGGCGCGCAGGCGCCGAGACGGCGCTGCTGTTCGACCAGGACAGCGATCCGCCCGCCGCGCTGCTTTCCGATCTTCCCGCCGCCATCGCACGGTCGAACGAAGTGGGGGAACGGGTGGCACTCGTCGGGCCTGCTTACGACGACCCGCGTCTTGGAGGCGTTGCGCCGTTCGTCAGGTTCCGGCACTGGAAGCTCGAACGGCTGACGCCCGAAGGCAACGAGCCGATCGACGTCGATTTTCTGATTACGTCGGGCTCCTGTATCAATTTGCGCTGCTGGTCCGAAGTGGGGCCGATGGACGACGCGCTTTTTATCGATTTCGTGGATCTGGAGTGGTGTGTACGGGCGAAGTACAAGGGCTACCGCATTCTGGGGCTGCCGTGGATACGCATGAGCCACGAACTCGGAGCGGAACCTGTGCACATTTTCGGACGCCCGTATCCGATGCACGGACCGTTGCGGCATTACTACCAGTTTCGCAACGTCATCGCTCTGCTCAAGCGCTCTTACATGCCGTGGAGCTGGAAGACCACCGAGCTGGTCAAGCTTCCCGTGCGGCTAGTGGTCTATTCTTTCTTTCCGGACCAGCGCTCGCAGCACATTATGATGGCCTTGCGCGGCCTACGTGACGGCTGGGTTGGCCGGCTGGGGCGCCACTGAGGTTGCGCCCGGCCATTCGATGGCGACGCGGCTCGTGATCGGCGGGCTGCGCGCCGTGATGACAAACGCAAACGTGATAGACGGTGCAGGCGAGACGCTCGCGCTGCCCACGATCACGAATTGAAGGAGCTTACCTTGGAGTGTTACGTATGAACGTGCCGACGACTCGCGCGTTCGATCCGCACGCGGCGACGCCTTGCGGCCCCGTTTCCCTCGTGGCGGGGCTGTGGCGCAACCGTCAACTCATTGCGCAGATGACGCGGCGCGAGGTGCTTGGCCGCTATAAAGGGTCCGCAATGGGGCTGGCCTGGTCATTTGTCCAGCCGTTGTTCATGCTGACGGTCTACACCTTCGTGTTTTCCGAAGTGTTCAAGGCACGCTGGGGCGGCACGGGCGCCGTGCAAAGCAAGACCGAGTTCGCCGTGCTGCTGTTCGTCGGACTGATCGTGCTGAATCTGTTTTCGGAAGTGATCAACCGCTCTCCCACGCTGGTGATCGCAAACGTGAACTTCGTGAAGAAGGTCGTGTTTCCGATCGAAGTGCTGCCGGTTTCCACGATGGGTGCGGCACTATTCCACGGCTGCGTCAGCGTGGCTGTGCTGCTGTGCGCGATCCTCGTGTTCAACGGCCGACTCCCTTGGACGGTGGTGTTCTTTCCGCTGGTGCTGCTCCCCCTCGTCATCGTCACCCTGGGTTTGGCATGGATTCTCGCGTCGCTCGGCGTTTTCCTGCGCGACGTCGGGCAAACCATTTCGCTGCTGACCACGGTGCTGATGTTTCTTTCGCCCGTGTTCTATCCCGTTGACGCCGTGCCGGCGCGCTTCCGGCCGTTCATCATGGCCAATCCGCTCACCTTCATCATCGAGCAGGCGCGCGACGTGCTGGTCTGGGGCAAGCTGCCGAACTGGTCGGGCCTCGCTGTCTATCTGATCGGCGCGTGTGTGGTCGCGTGGGCGGGCTATGCGTGGTTCCAGAAAACCAGAAAGGGGTTCGCCGATGTCCTCTGACGATATCGCTATCGGCGTCCATCAGCTCGCCAAACGCTATCAGATCTACGACACGCCTCGCGACCGGCTCAAGCAGTTCGTGCTGCCGCGCGCGCAGAGGCTGTTCGGTGCGCAACCGAAGCACTACTTCAGCGAGTTCTGGGCGCTCAACGATGTGTCCTTCGAAGTGAAGAAGGGCGAGACGGTTGGCATCATCGGACGCAACGGCAGTGGTAAGTCCACGCTGTTGCAGATGATTTGCGGCACCTTGAGCCCGACGCTGGGCCATGTCGAAGTGAACGGCCGCGTCGCCGCGCTGCTCGAACTGGGCGCGGGTTTTAACCCGGAGTTCACCGGGCGCGAGAACATTTTCATGAACGGGACGCTGCTTGGACTCAGCAAGCAGGAAATCGAAGCACGCTACGACGATATCGTAGCGTTCGCCGACGTCGGCATGTTCATCGATCAGCCCGTCAAGATGTATTCATCGGGTATGTACGTGCGCGTCGCGTTTGCGATTGCCGCGAGTATGGACCCGAGTATCCTGATCGTCGACGAAGCGTTGGCCGTCGGCGACCTTGCATTCCAGGCCAAGTGCATGGTCCGGCTGCGCGAGCTGATGGATCGCGGCACGACGGTGCTGTTCGTGAGCCACGATATGAGCAGTGTGCGCAATATTTGCAGCAAGGTGTTGTGGCTGAAGCAGGGGCGGGCGGTTGCGTATGGCGATCCCAAGCAGGTTGTCGGTGCGTACGTAAGCGAGATGAACCTCGACATCAACCGCATTACGACGGGAAAAGCGGCTGAGCCCGAGGCCTCCGGCACCGATTCCCAACCCGCGGCAGAACCGGCGCAGGATGTCATTCCGCATGAGCCGGCCGCGTTTCTCGACGGTCACAGCCGCTACGGCGATGGCCGGGCGATCATCCTGGACGTCACGCTGATGAATCAGCAAGGGCACACGACGGAACTGCTCGAATTGCACGAGCCGTACAAGCTCAGAGTGATCGTCAGAGCGAACGTGGATATCGAGAATCCGGCGATCGGCTATTCGCTGCGCGACTTCAAGGGCAATCAGATCGTCGGCGCGATGAATTCCAACTTCCCCCAGGTCAACATGCCGTCGTTCGAAGCCGGCAAGACCTATTGTGTCGAGATCGCGGGCGTCAACATGCTGGCCCAGGGTGGCTACACCGTGAATGTCGGTGTCGAGAACATCGTCCAGCAGAACAAGGTGCATCAGTATCTCGACGTGCTCGAAAACGCGCGCGTATTCCAGAGCACATTTGGCTCGCAAGCCGAGAACATCTTCCCCGCGATGGTCTGGCAGGACGTGGAATTCGACATCCGGGAAATCGGCGCGGGCGTTGCGGCGTGACGTGTATGACAGGGTATTTATGTTGTCGGTGAAGGAGTGAGCATGGCGTCACCCAATCGGTTTGAACATCTCGGCTTCGACGACTTCCGGCGCTTCGCTCAGGACGAGTCGATGTCGAAGTACGAGCGCATCGGCTTTCCTGACTCGTATCGTCAAGGATTCGAAGGCGCCATCTTCGAAGACATCTGCGCCAAGCTGTCGAACCTGAAGAAGACGGGCCGCACGGTCGTCGATATCGGCCCGGGCTGCAGCGATCTGCCCAAAATGCTGATCGACCTGTGCGCGTCTAACGAACATGCGTTGACGCTGATCGACAGCCAGGAAATGCTGGACCTGCTCGATAATGCGCCGTTCATCGACAAGCTACCGGCGATGTATCCGCAATGTTCTGAGTGGGTCGCGGCGCAGGCGGGAAAGGTCGATGTGATCCTGTGCTACAGCGTGCTGCACTACGTGTTCGTCGATGTGAGCTTCTTTCGCTTTCTCGACGTGTCGTTGTCCTTGCTGGCGCCCGGCGGGCAGATGCTGATCGGCGATATACCGAACATCTCGAAGCGCAAGCGCTTCTTTGCCAGCGAAACCGGCACACAGTTCCACAAGGACTACATGAACACGGATGAGGCGCCCAACGTCGAGTTCAACAGGATCGAACACGACCAGATCGACGATGCCGTCGTGATGTCGCTCATCCAGAGGGCGCGCGCCCAAGGCTTCGATGCTTATGTGTTGCCGCAAAACGAAGCACTGCCGATGGCCAACCGGCGCGAAGACATCCTGATCGTCAGACCTTGAGAGAGCGAACATGACAAAGACGAAGAAGCTGGTCATTCTCGGCGACAGCGCGTTCGCGGAGGTCGCATACGAGTGCTTTACGCACGACTCGGAATACGAAGTGGTCGGCTTTTCCGTCGATTCGGCGTTTCTGAACCGTGATCAGTTGTTCGGATTGCCCGTCGTTCCATTCGAGGAGATCAACAAGTTCTTCGATCCCTCTGAAGTCGAGTTTTACGCAGCACTGGTCTATTCGCAACTGAACCGGCTGCGCACCCGCTTTTACGAGGCGGCGAAAGCGAACGGATACCGGCCGGCCAGCTACATCAGCAGTCGCGCGTTCGTCTGGCACAACGCGGTGCTGGGCGAGCACTGCTTCGTGTTCGAGGACAACACGGTCCAGCCGTTCGTGAAGATCGGCAACAACGTCGTGCTGTGGAGCGGCAATCACATCGGTCATCACTCGGTGATTGAGGACAACTGCTTTGTCTCCTCGCATGCCGTGATCTCGGGGTTCTGCACGGTCGGGAAAAATACGTTTATCGGCGTGAATGCTGCACTGGCGAACAATGTCGTGATCGGCGCGGACAACTGGCTTGGCGTCGGGGTCAATATCATCAAGGACACGGAAGCCGATTGCATTTTCAAAGGCGAGCAGCCGGAACCAGCGAAGGTATCCGCCCGGCGGTTTTTCAAGGTTCCGCGGAGTTGATCTCGTGAGCATCGACGTGATCCGCTATCAACCATCACTGGACGCAGCGTGGGATGCGTTCTGCGCGAGCGCGGTGAATGGCACGTTCCTGCATACGCGCCGGTTCCTCGGTTATCACGGCCACCGGTTTGCGGACGTCTCCGCCGTGCTCATGCAGGGTGACGCGATGGTCGGCGTGTTTCCTGCGGCGCAGGCCCGCGGCGATCATTCGATGGTCGTCAGCCATCCGGGCATCACCTACGGCGGTATCGTGCACGACGGTGCGTTGTCGGGCGGCAAGATGATCGAAGCCCTGGAGAAACTGCGCGAGCACTATTGTGCGGCGGGATACGAACGTCTGCGGTACAAGGCGCTTCCGCATGTGTACCAGCTGCGGCCGTCGCAGGACGATCTCTACGCGCTGTTCCGGCTTGGCGCGCGTCGATCGCGTTGTGACCTGTCATGCACGATTGCGCTGGACGATCGCGCGAGGCCCTCCGAACGGCGCCGCCGCGGCCTCAAGAAGGCGCTCAAGTCGGTGGTGGTGAAAGCCGGCGCGCAACAGTTGCGGCCGCTGTGGCGGGTGCTGATGGATAACCTGGCTCGCAAGCACGACGCGGCCCCCGTGCACAGCGTCGAAGAGATGGAACAACTGGTTGGGCTTTTCCCCGACTGTATCGAGTTCTTCTGCGCGACGATAAGCGACCAGGTCGAGGCAGGCGTTGTGGTGTTCAAGACCCGTACCGCATGGCACGCGCAGTACATTGCCGCGAGCGAGACGGCCTATTCGGTGTCCGCGCTCGATGCAGTATTCGATCACGCCATCACCGAAGCCAAAGCGGCCGGAGTCCGGTATTTCGACTTCGGCACGAGCAACGAAAGTGAGGGCACGGTTCTGAACGAAAGCCTCTACCAGTACAAACATGAATACGGAGGCGGAGGCGCCGTGCATGAGTATTACGACGTCGATTTATTAGGTGCCCAGAATGCCGGTGTCTGACTGCAAGTTTATCGAGTTTCCGAAGATCGCCGATCCGCGGGGAAACCTGACCTTTCTCGAAGGCGGCCGTCATGTGCCCTTCGATATCAAGCGGATCTTCTACCTGTACGATATTCCGACCGGGGCGGCGCGCGGCGCGCATGCGCACAAGCAATTGCACCAGTTGCTGATCTGCCTGTCGGGTAGCTTCGACGTGGCGCTCGACGACGGCACGGAGAAGAGGATCGTGCGCCTGAATCGTCCGTGGCAAGGCTTGCATATCCCGCCAATGATCTGGGCGGCCGAGCTGAATTTCGATCCGGGTTCGGTGTGCCTCGTGCTGGCGTCGATGGAATTTAACGAGTCCGACTACTATCGGGATTACGACGACTATCTGGCCGCGGTTCGTTCTCGTTGAGTTGTCTTGCAGCGCGGGGCGGCGGAAGCATCGGTCCCTACGTCTGTCTGGTGCTGAGCCCGTTGCTGAAGTTGTGACCGACGCGATCCTATTCGTGATTAAGGAACACCATTGTGAAAGTGCCATTTCTTGATGTCCGCAGCGCCTATGTCGAGCTTAAACCGGAGCTGGATCAGGCCGTTGCCCGCGCGCTGGACTCTGGCTGGTACATCTTCGGCGAAGAAGTCGCGCGCTTCGAAAAGGCGTTTGCGGAGTACAGCGGGACGCGCTTTGCGATCGGTCTCGGCAATGGCCTCGACGCGCTGCGTATTGCGCTGATGGCAATGGGCGTATCGGAAGGCGATGAAGTCATCGTTCCTTCCAACACCTATATTGCGACATGGCTCGCGGTGACGCAGTGCGGTGCGCGTCCCGTTCCTGTCGAGCCGGATGCCGGCACGCTCAATATCGATCCGCAACGTATCGAGCAGGCGATGACCAGCAGGACCAAGGTCATTCTGCCCGTGCATCTATACGGCTTGCCCGCGCAGATGGCGCCGATTCTCGAGCTGGCGCGTCGCAGGGGCGTTCGCGTGCTCGAAGACGGCGCCCAGGCGCACGGTGCGCGCTACCGTGGCGAACGCATCGGCGGCCATGGTGATGCCGTCACGTGGAGCTTCTATCCCGGCAAGAATCTTGGCGCCTTCGGCGATGCGGGCGGTGTAACGACGAACGACGCGGAGCTTGCGGACCGCATCCGAACCATTGCGAACTATGGTTCGAGGGTGAAGTACGTCAACGAGGTGTGCGGCGTCAATAGCCGGCTCGATCCGATCCACGCTGCAGCGCTGGCCGTCAAGCTACCGCTGCTGGACGCCTGGAATGCGCGTCGCGCGGAAATCGCCGGCTATTACCGGCGGCATCTGCAAGGTACGAGTGTGCGATTGCCCGTCGCGCATCCGGATTGCGAGTCGTCGTGGCACCTGTTCCCGGTCTTCTCGCAGCGGCGCGATGCGCTGCAGGCGAGGCTGAAAGGAGCGGGCATCGAAACGCTGATCCACTACCCGATTCCCCCTCATTCGCAGCAGGCGTATCGTTCGCTCGGGTACGAAAAAGGCGCGTTCCCTATTGCCGAAGCAATGGCCGAAACAGAACTCTCTCTGCCGATCGGCCCTCATATGACGCTCGAGCAAGCAGCGTACGTGTGTGAAATTATCGCCGGTTTCGAGTAATGCAAGATCTTGATCTCGATTGCTTGCAACAATCGGTCGTGAAATGTGTTTCCGAATCGCGCTATGACGATGCGATGGTGCGCATCAAGTCGTTTGCCGAGCAGGTCATCAATGACCCGGAGTCCATCGCAGTCGTTTTCGCCAGCCGTGAGCTGGACGATCTCTGCCGCCTGCTCGCCGACGCCTACTATCGCGATCGCGGCGTGCAGGGCAAGCATGATGGAAAAGGGCAAGGTACGGTCATTCTCGCTTCCGAACTGGTCCGAGCGGGCGGCCATGTCGAACTGATCAAAGACTATCTCGCGCTAGGACTGTTCGAAAGTCCGGTGCGGGTCGCGTTGACGGATCTGTTCAATCGCATTGATCGCGCGACGATCGATGAATGGGAGTCGCTGCTTGGCTGTGAAGTGTTCATCGCCACTGAAACAGCGCTCGAAAGAAAGCTGGACGACCTGAGCGCGAAGCTCGGCGAATGGCGTCCTTCGACCATTCTGACGCTGGGTCACAATCAGGACGTCGTCGCCATTGTCGCGGCGCACTTCCCCGGCGCAACAGGCCGGTACTACATCCACCACGGCGATCATCATCTGTCGCTGGGCGTGACCTGCGAAGCCTTTCAGCATGTCGATCTGCACAATATGTCGTATGAACTGTGCGGGCATCGGATCGGCGTGAGCGGGCAGCGTTACTGGCCGCTTAGCGCTGTCAGGCCGTCGCAGCGCAAGACGGGCTTTCTGGGCCGGGGCGCGTTGACGAGCTGTTCTTGCGGGCGTGAGTCCAAATTCAAATCGGGTTCGTACGCGATGGCTTACGAGCGGGGCGTGGCGAACATACTGAAGGCTTCGCACGGTTATCATGTGCATATCGGCGACTTGTCCGAAGCGTTTTTGCAGAAGATCTTCGCTGAACTCGACGCCGCAAATGTGAGCCGTGAGCGCTTCATTCACATCGAATGGGTTCCGTCACTGGCGAAGGCACTGATCGAACACTCCGTCGATGTGTTTGTCGGATCGTTTCCGCTGGGCGGCGGCAAGGCGCTCATCGAGGCGATGTCGGTCGGCGTGCCTGTTGTCACGCACGAGTCGTACCGCTCCCGCTATCATGGCGGCGGTGAACTCACCTACCCTGAGAGCTTCATGTGGAGCAGGTACGAAGAACTTGCCCGCATTTTCGAGCAATGGAACGAGCCATTGCTCAAACAGCACGGCGAGGCGGCGTTGCGCCATTTCGAGCAGTACTATTCGAAGGAAGCGTTTCTGAACGCTTTTTCGACGAAACCGGGTACCGCACCCGAAGTACCGCCGTTGCGTATCTATCGTGGTAACCCGCTGCGTAACTACCTTGATTCCCGCAGGCAGCGGGAGCAGGTGATAGCGCTTCTGGAATCTGAGAAAAATAGAATATTCGGCGAGTGGAAGAATCTTCGTTTGCAGTATGAAGAGCACATCGAGACGATCGGGAAGCAACAAGCAGTCATTGATCAGCTGATGCGGGAAAATGAGACGCTAGAAGCGTCTCTTCTGGAGCAGGAAATGGTCTCGCGCGAACTTCGTGATGAAATCGTTCGACGGTCATGGAAATGGAAAACCAGAAATCTGATTGCAGTGGTGCTCAAGAAGTAGCATCACATCAGAGCGCATTATTCTAAAACCCGTTACATATTGTTTTGGTGTGATCCAGGTGAAGATATTTAAGAAGATGTTTGAAAAGGGCGGTCGAAAGATCAGTGCGCTGGGTACGGAATTGCCCGACGATTTCGACCCGCAAGCCTATTTGAAACTGCACGTCGACATCCGCGAAGCAGGTGTCGATCCCGCGCAGCACTATATTGATCACGGCCGGGCAGAAAAAAGAAGCTACCGGTTTCCGCCGTTCGAATACGTCGACAACAAGGCGTTCGATCTCGCACGTGAAACGGTCGTGGTGGTAACGCACGAGTGCTCGCTGACGGGGGCGCCCGTTCTTGTATACAACATCGCCGAGGTGTTGTCGCATTCGATGAACGTGGTCGTGCTTTCGCTTGGACCGGGCATGCTCGAGGCCTTGTTCAAGGAACTGCCTGTCGTCTATGTGCCGGCACACTACGCGCGCTTCAACAGCGTGAATGCGGATTACGCTGTCGAGAGCCTCGTGCGCCGCTTCAAGCCCGATTTCGCCATCGTGAACAGCATCGAGTCCGAAATGATCGTCGAACCGCTGGAGCGCGCAGGCGTGCCCACGGTGAGCCTGATCCACGAATTCGCTTCGTGCTATTCCGATCCGTCGTCGCGCTTCACGACCATGATGACGATCTCGCAGCAGGTCGTGTTTTCGTCGGAAATCACCTACAAGGACGCGGCTCGCTTCGTCGACGACTACTCGCCGGAGAAGATCCACGTCATGCCGCAGGGGCGCTCCAGTATCCCGGGCAAACGCGTGAAGGATGAAGCGGCGCTGAAAGAACAGCAAAGGCTGCGTTCGATCCTGCGGCCTGACGACGCGCGTGCGCGGAAATACGTCGTACTCGGCGCCGGGTCGGTCAACTATCGCAAGGGCATCGATCTGTTCTTGCAATGCGCGCGCCAGATCTTGCGGAAGGTCGGCGAAGATCAATGCCGCTTCGTCTGGATCGGACAAGGCTATGAGCCGAGAAAGGACGCCGCGTACTCGGTGTATCTGGAAGACCAGATCATGCGCGCCGGATTGACGGAAGCGGTCGAGATCATCGATGAGACGACCGAAATCGAAACGGCATACGAACTGTCGGATCTTTTCCTGCTGAGTTCGAGGCTCGATCCTCTGCCGAACGTCGCGATCGACGCGATGTTCTTCAACAAGCCGCTGCTTTGTTTCGACAAGACCTCGGGAATCGTGTCGTTCCTGGAGAGTGCCGGCCTGAAAGACATCTGTATCGCGAACTATCTCGACGTCGAGGATCTCGCTGAGAAAGCGAGCCGCTTGCTGCTTTCCGCCGACCTCAGATCGCAAGTCGCTTCGCAGCTGTCGTCGCACGTCGCCGACAGCTTCGACATGAAGCGGTACGTCAACGAGGTCGTCGCACTGGTCAAGCCCGTGCTGCACGCCAGGTGATGCCGGTGGCACCCCGCATATCGGAAAAAGCGCGGCATCGCCTGTTCAGACATTGCAAACACTGATTATTCGAGAGACCACGCCATGAGCCACGATGCGGATGCGTACGCAGCCCTACAACATTACGTATCGCCCGACGATCACGCGCGCCTGGTTATCCAGGCCGACGGGCTCGCCGGAGCGGGGCGGCTGTATTCATTCCTCGCTGGGCTGGACACGAACGTGCCCATTCCCGATTTTCGTGAACCCGGCGCACTAGAAGAAGCAGGGCAGACCTCTCTAGCGATGTACGACTTCGAGGGCGCGCGTCAGGTGTACCGCAATTTCCTGTCGTGGATGTTTCGCACCTTCCGGGTCGACGAGACGGAATTCCGGCGCGACCTGATTCGCCGTTTGCGTGTTTCGGATGGCGCGCGCGTGCTGATCACGGGTTGCGGAAACGGCGACGACGTACTGGCCGCGCTCGAGGCAGTCGGCCCTGCCGGTCGCGTGTACGCATCGGATCTTGCGCCCGAAATGGTGGTCGCCACGTATGCGGCGCTCGTTGAGAAAGGGGGCGACGCGCTGGCTCGCACGAGTCTTTCTGTTTGCAACGCGGGCAGCTTGCCGTTCGAAAACGACTTCTTCGACGCGGCCTTCCACTTCGGCGGCATCAATCTGTTCGATGACGTGAAGGGCGCCATTCATGAAATGACGCGCGTGACCAAAGAAGGTGGGCGCGTGGTGTTCGGCGACGAAGGGGTCGCGCCGTGGCTGGCCAATACCGACTACGGCCGTATGGTGATCGCCAACAACTACCTGTGGGCGCATCGGGCACCGATCGACATGCTGCCTCATGCAGCCGTCGATCCCAGTCTCAGTTGGGTGCTCGGGAACTGCTTTTATCTCATCGACTTCGAAAAGCGCTCGTCGGGACCGTTCATCGACCCTGACGTGCCGCACGTCGGCCGCCGCGGCGGCACGATGCGCTCGCGCTATTACGGTCAGCTGGAGGGCGTGTCGCCCGAGCTTAAGGAGGCCGTCCTCAAGGCGGCAGCCGAGCAGAAGACAAGTGTGACCGAGTGGCTCGAGCGTGCCATTCGCGAGTCGATCGGCCGCAATCCCCGCTAATTCCGACGCACGGCGGGAAGACAGAACGGTGGGGACGGCGAGCGCTGCAATCTATTGCGAGGGCATGCGCCGTTTCCGCCAGTCTTTCGCACTCGTCGCGGGAGACCATCGGAAGCCCAGATATTTGCGCACATTCGGATCGGCGGGCGCAGCGGCGCCCACGCTTTCAAGCGCACTTTCAAAATTCACCTGCTGCGCCAGAAACGGCAGGCCGATGAGGTGATTGACGGCACGGCGAACGCCGTTCGACACGTTGATGCCACCACGGTGATACAGCATTGCGTCCAGCACGATGAACGAACCCGCCGGTGCGGCGATCTGCTTTTCGTGGCGGGTCGCGAATTGATCGGTGGGGAATGCTTCGATGTGATGCGTCGCAGGCAGGACGAAGGATGCGCCGTTTTCGTGCGTGAATTCATCGACGCAAAGCAGCGCATTGAACGCGATCGTTTTCGAACTCGTCCAGTGCTGATAGCTCAGATCGCGGTGCCACTTCACCTGATAGTTCTGGCGATCAGGTCGATTGATAATGCCGTTTTGCTGCATCAGCACGAATTCATTGCCCAGTAGTCTGGCCGCGAGGTTCATCAGATTGGGCGCCGTCGCGACGCTCAGGAAGTCCGGGTCATAAGCCAGCGTACAGCGCGCGATGTCGGTGTCGCTGATGCTCGCGAGTGCCTGTTCGTCACCGAACTCGTCGATCTGGGTCTGATAAATGCGGTCAATGCCGGATTTGAGCCGGTCGATCAGTCCGGCGGGAAGGCCGCTCTCGATGATCGTGTAGCCGTTGACCCGCAGTTCAGCTACTGCTTCATCGATCGCGTCTTCGGACGCGAGCCTTTGCGCTACTCCGTGAGTCAACACTGCCATATCGGGGCCTTTCATGTTAAGGAGCGATGAGTTCTGCAACCGCGAATCCCTCACGACCGAAACCGTTGCCGTTGTAAAAGCAGTAAGTCTTGTTGTGCGCGGTAATCAATGCGGTATAGGACATGCCGTCGGAATCGAATGAACCGGCGGGCGACACGTCAAGTCCGAGCTGGTCGTCCATACGGTTCCAGTGAAGTCCGTCGTCCGACTCGGCGTAACCGAGGCGATAAGCCGCGAGCGAGATTCGCCGGATCGAGTAGTAAAGCTGGTACCTGTGTCCTGGCGTTCTGGTGACCCAAGGCCGCCCGATGCCGTGCTCGTCCGGACCAAAGCGCATACACGCCACACCTTCGCTACCCCAAGTCACGCCGTCCGTTGATTCGAGATACTTCAGCGAGTAGCGGGGCACCTCTTTGCCGTTGACCGTTTCCCACTCCGAACCGGCCGTGTACCACATCTGATAGCCGTGCTCTGTCGGCATCACGAACGGTGCGCAGCGAAACATCGATTCCGCCGGGGTCGGTCCGAGAATGGGCGGCTCTTGTACCCGCACGAAGCTCTCGCCGTTGTCGGTACTTTGCGCCAGGCCCATGAAGATCTGATATCGAACCGAATCGGACCGTTGAAAGCCCGAGTAGTACATCAGCAAGGTTCCGTCCGGATTGCGCAGTACTTGCGCGGCCACGATACCCCTCTCGTCGAATGCGCCCGGCGCGCCAATCTGCATCAACGGACCCGCCGACTTCGCGACGATCCTGGTGGGGTCCAATGCGTCGACATCGACGTAATACGGGCGCCCGACATTATCCGCATCGCAAACCGTGAGGAAGACGCGAATGGTGCGATCGTCGATGAGCAAAGGGGTCGGAACCATGGCTCGCACCGTGTAGGCCGGTGCGTCCCGATCGGTGCGATAGACGAGCCCGCGTTTAAGCCATTGCATATTCAGGAAAATCCCCGAACTGAAACGGCCATTATAGCGGCCCGGTTCCGCCTTTTATACGGCTGTACGGGACGCAGGAGATCCTGCTTACCTGAGCTTACCTCCGCATCCGATCGAATTTGCCGCGGCTATACAAGTGAGTGCAGACGGAGTCTAATACTGGCTTGCCAGCAAAGCTGCCGGCAGCGATGCATGCCGTGGACCACGGCGTGTGCTGTCATTCGAGGGCGGCTGCCTGATTCGCCGTGACGTACCCGACGGTGAACGCATTCCCTGTCACGGAAGTCGTGGTTAATCACGGTTGAGGTCCAGCGTATCTGGACAATGGCAAAACACGCTGGCGTGGGACATGGCGCCGGTGATTCAATGAATAATCAGGAAAAGCGAAATGATTAGCGATTTGTTCGACCTTGGGGCCAAGGCGTTTATTCTTCGTAGCCTCGATGACAGGAAAGAGCAGGCCAAGCCGATCATTTTCCTTCATGTCGCCAAAACGGCGGGATCATCGTTTCGGGAAGAACTCGCTGAAAGATTCCAGCCCTCCGAGAATGTGTTTGTCGATTTTTCGAAAATTGAATTACCCATGGATGGAGAGAAGTACGCGTCGATTTTGAACGATAATTTGCAGGAATTGAATGACCGCCGCATGGCGCGATGCCGGATGGTCTCCGGGCATTTCACCTATAGCCAGATTGTCGCAAAGCAGAATCTGGCTCAGGGAAGATTGGTGACGTTTATTCGGCATCCCATTTCCAGGCTGGTCTCTTTCTATAAATATCATTGTTCGAGCGCGCATCCGGATAACGCTGCCTTCGAGAAGAATTATCCGACGTTTCGTCATTTTGTTCAGGATCCTGACAATACCAATGGAATCTGCCGTCAGTTGACCCCGGGCATTGTCAGCAATGGCACAGATGCGGCTGAATGGATCAAGCGGAATTATTACTGGGTTGGCATTCAGGAAAATTACGTGGCATCGCTCAAGTTGCTGTTTGCGATGAGTGGCATGCGGTTTTCACCGCGACATAGCATCCGGGTCTCCGATTCCAGTTATACCGATGTCGATGCCGACGATATCCGGCTCGCAGAGCAATTGAATACTGTGGATCTCGAAATGTATAACAGTCTGGCTGGGAGTTTTTCTCCGCGATGGGAAGAGATTTATCGCCAGACAGATTACGATCGGGTTTTCAGGGATTATCTCGAAAATCAGGGCTAGCGCTTTGGTAAGATGGCGTTGGAACTTTGATTGGAATGAAGCCGGGTGGGTGGTGAAAAGCTGATGCCGCCCGGCAAGTGAGAAAAAACCAAGAATCCGGCGGCGTCCGGAGTTGGGCTTTCAACATTGGATGTGGTAATGACCGAGAATAAAATTTCTGGCACTCGACGCAGCGACACTGTAGTATACGTCCTGTTTGGAGCCCTGCTGGCATTCTTTATCTACCAGTCAGTGCAGTGGCTAGTTGCATACCGGTTTGGCCAGTCACTGGATATTGACGAATCTGGCTACCTGGCGGTGTCCGTCGCTTTTGCAAAGGCAAAGGTATACGGAGGTTGGACCGGCTGGATGCGTGCGCTTTCTGCGCCGCTTGGCTTCGCTCCGATGGCGCCCGCTGTTGCATCACTGGCGATGGCGGCTTTCGGAATCAACGAGAACTACGGAATTCTCTGCAACGTCGGGTTTGCGGTAGGTACGCTGGTGTTGTTGTTTGCCGTGCTTCGCCGCGTGTCGTTGCCGCATGCATTGCTTGCTTGTATTCTGCTGGCGTCGTTGCCGAATTTCGTGATGTTCAGTCGCAGCTTCCAGTTTGTCACGGCAACGACATTCTTCTTCTTCGCCAGCTTCGCCACCTTCGTGTTTTCTGATGGGTTCCGGCGGAGTTCTTATTCCGTGCTGGTGGGCGCTTCTCTCGGATGTATGATCCTGTCAAGAACGATGGCATTGGCTTTCTTGCCCGCTTTTGCCGTTTCGTTTCTCGTATACCTTTATCTGATGCGTGGTTTTTCGCGGGAAACGGTTAAGAACATTGTGTTATCGGTCGTTGCGTTTCTTGTCGTTGCCGTGCCTTGGTATCTGAGAAACTTTGAAGGCATATTCGGATACCTGTTCTCATTCGGCTACGGCGCACACGCGGCGGAGTATAGTCAGTCGCAAGGCGTGTTTACGTTGGCGAACCTGATTCTACGCGTTCGATTGGTTTTTGTTCAAATGCGTTTGCCGCACTTTGTTCTTGTCGTTCCATTCTTCATTGTGGGATTTATTACTGTCGTTTTGCGCAAAAGAAGAGAACGCAATGATAGCCGGATCATCGCAGGTTCCGTGCTTTGCATTCTCTGTTTTTGCGTACTAGCGACGAGTCAGAATATGGGGACGGGATTCGATTCCCCTATCTACACGGTGATGATCTTTTGCGTCTTGGCGTGGCTTGCGACGATCGGCTTGCGGTGGTTTCAGGGCTTGTTTTTTGCACTATCAGTCGCGGTCTTCTCGGTAGCAGCTTATGCCCACTATGATATTTACCGCTGCGAAGCGATGCCAAAGCCGTTCGCTCATGGTTGGGGTAACGGCGATTTCGATGGTCCGTGGATCGATTGTGGCACGTTGCTGCAGAGCTGGCTGCAAAGAAACGGCTTTCCTCCCGACAATCAGCCGAACTTTATTTTGAGCCGTAATAACGCTATTGCCTGGCGCGATGTAAGCAAAGCTGTTTCAGCCTATTTGTCAGCGGAGGATTCCAATAAGGGTCCGGTTTTGTTCCTCTCGCGCCATATGATCCTAAATGTCAATACAGTAGGACTGGAGTTGATCAAGACGTTCGGCTACAACTTGGCGATGATTCAAATCGATCCGTCTACGCTCAAACCGGGCTTAGCGTCCTATGCGAGTTGGCTCGCACAACCTCCTCAAGACTCCGCATGTTTCGCGCTGATACTGAATAGGCAAAACGGGGAGTTCTATCCCCGCGCAGATCTGGCGACGATGGAAAGTGCGCTGAAATCTTCAGGCTTCGAACACATCAAGGATTTCCCGACACCTCGTCCGGGCCAGCATCTCGAGGCGTGGAAGAGAAATAGCGCCTCTTGCAGCGCCGGAGTCGCGGCGAAGTAAAGCCACGTAACGCTGACAACAAGAGCAAGGTGGGTACTGTTACCCGAGTACCCACCCGATCGTCATGCAAGTGGCGTCATTGCTGTTGTCACGACGCCCACAATCGAAACACCTCACGACGCCGTTTCTTCAACGACGTCCGCCGCGGCAAACGGCAAATACTGCAAATAAGCCAGCATTCGCATCTCCCTGCGTCCCCGGCTGACCGTGTCCAATATCATGCCCGTCATCAGGCTCAGCGACGCAAGGATCACGAGACTCACGGACAAAATCGCAGTCGGCAGACGCGGCACGAGTCCTGTTTCCACGTAGGTAACGAACACGGGCTCGATCAGCACCAACCCAATCAGCGTCAGCAATACGCTCACGCCGCCAAAAAAGAACATCGGTCGCTCGTGCCGGATCAGTTTCATGATCAGCTTGAGAATCCGCCAGCCGTCACGGTACGTGTTCAGCTTGCTTTCCGAACCTTCGGGGCGGCCACGATACGGACCCTCGACATGCGAAATCGGCATCGATAGTTCGAGCGCGTGGATGGTCAGCTCCGTCTCGATGTCGAAACCGGCCGACAAGGCGGGAAACGACTTCACAAAGCGCCGCGAAAAAATCTTGTAGCCCGACAGCATGTCCTTGACGCGGTTGCCAAAGATCTTGCGCACGACACCCGTGAGCATCAGGTTGCCGAAGCGGTGGCCGCCGCGGTAGGCCGCGTCCTCGGTTTCTCTGCGGATGTAGTTGACCAGGTCGAAGGGCCCCGACATGGCCGTGCGCAACATCTCGGGCGCGAGATCCGCTTCGTACGTGTCGTCACCGTCGACCATGATGTAGTAGTCGGCGTCGATGTCGCGGAACATTCTGCGTACGACGTGACCCTTACCTTGCTGGGTTTCCTGCCGCACGATCGCGCCCGCCTGCGCGGCGACCCTCGCCGTGCGGTCGCGGGAGTTGTTGTCGTAGACATAGATCGTTGCCTCGGGGAGCGCTTCCCTGAAATTACGGACCACCTTGCCAATGGCGACTTCCTCGTTGTAGCAAGGAATCAGTACAGCGATCTTGAGCGGCCTCATTGATGTTTCCTTTCGTGCGACTTCTTGTTCATGACGGGCAATAGCAACATGGCAAAACCGGCGAGCATGGCAATCCACGCCCAGATCATATGCGGCGGCTCGTAGCGGAACACCACGCTGCTTTTACCCGCAGGTAAAGCGATGGACTGGAACAGGTCTTTGTGCTCGGCAATCGGCGCCGGCGAACCGTTGATCCTTGCAGTCCATCCGGGGAAGAACAGTTCACGGCGCAGCAAGGTCGACGGGGCAGAGCAGTCTGCTGCCACGCGCTCGCGGTCTTCCACCGTCAGGCGGCACGTTTGCCCAGACGCCTCGAAATAGGGCTTGGGCTGATTGAGTTCGTAGATGCTCATGACCTGATCGCTATAGACGGGCTTGGCGAGCGGCGCGCTGTCATCCTTGATGGGCAGTTTCAGTTCAAGGCCGCGGCTCGTCACTGCGCCTGCCGGTCCCATGAGTTGCTGGTCGTCGGTGGCCGCGCGCAATGCCGATGTCCACAGCACCAACGGCTTGCTGCCGCCGCTGCGCGTCAAACGGTAGTGGATCACGGAGCGGGCGTCGATGTGCAGATCACGCGTCAACGGAATATAGAAGGTCGAATTGTCGTTGGATTCCTTCAGATCGCGCTGCCCGTCCGCGCATTGCTTGTCGATGCAGACTTCGGCGCTCAGCATGCCGTCCGACGTGTTGCCGTAGTTGCCGATCAGCATGCCGAGCTGAGAGACCGTTACGGGCTTGTCGCTCAAGCCTGCCGGCAACGTGCCCGTCACCGTGTCGCCAGGCATTATCTGTAACGGTGCATGCGATGACGTGTCCGTCCTGCTGGAAAGCACTGCCATGAACGGGTTATCGCCGGCCGGCGCAATCACATACTTCACGCCGATCCATTCGTAGTTCCCAAGATTGCGGACCAGTTCCTGGCTCGGCGTCGGCGCTGACGATCCCACCGCCCGATAGCTGCCGGTGAAGGCAACGGGGTCGGCGTGCGCATCGAGATGCGCCTGAATCCAGTCCACCCATCGCTGGTTGATTGGCAGGTAATTGTGGTTGATCGCAGCAATGCCGAAGTAGGCGCCGTAGTTCGCCTGAATCGGGCCGAGCGAATAGATGCGCTGCAGTCCGATGTTCTTTCGCAAGAAGCCGATTGCCTCCATGTCCACGTCGCCCGCGCGCGGGTTGCTCAACGTTGCCACGGAGAACATCAGAACGCCGTCGATCACGAGGATCGCCGCAACTGCTCTCGCGGCGCGGACCGGACGGTAGCGCAGCAGGACTATGCAAAAAGCGCCGACCGTTATCAGCCCCCACACAACGGACCCTGCTGCCGCGTTTCGCACCGGCACGATCTCGCGCAGGTGTCGCCAGAGGAGCACCGTGTAGAGCGCGCCGGCGAGCCACAGCAGCATGGAGATGATCCCGATCGGATGACGATGGGTTGCACGCTCGTGGGTCTGCTCGCGCAGATGATCGATGGCCTGCGCCGCGAGGATGATGAAGGCCAGTTCCCATGTCGGCACGATGTAGCGGTAGAACGCTGCTTGCGCCACGCCGGGAATCAGGTTCCACAGCGCGCTCACGACCGGTACGCCGAACGATTTGCCGAGCACGAGGAAGATCCAGCCCAGCAGCAGCCACGTGAGCGGCGTGCGGCGCAGTATCGCGCCGTGTAGCGCGACGACGACCACGATCAGGCTGAGATAGCCGCCTATCGATCCCCAGATCGTCGCCAGACGGTCCCACCCTGTGCCTCCGACCGCGATGGGCCCAAAGACATAAGGGAACAGCAGACTCGACAACACGCCTGCGGGATCAAGCGACGCATCCGCGAACGCGCCGCCATGGCCCCCGAGCCACGCATGCGGCAGGAATTCGAAGAAGGCGAGCACCTGCGGCGCGCACATTGCGAGACCGGCCACGCCGCCCAAGGCGAGGCGCGTGATGAACGCCAGCTTGCATCCGCGCGCTTGCCACAGGCGCAACAAGCTCCACGCCAGCGCAAACAGGCCGTTGAGATACGCCGTCTCGGGAAAGCCGGCGATGACGCTCATCCACAGCGCGAGGGCAAACAGCCGCCATCCGCCTCGCATGCCGGCGGCTGCTTTGGCGGCCGCGCGCTCGACGCCCCCCAGCATCCAGGGCAAGAACGGCACGGGCAGGGCTGGCGCGTGATCGAACCAGGCGAGCGCGCCATTGAAGGCGAACAGCATTCCGCCCGTCACGGCCGCTAACCGGCTCAGTCCCAGTTGCCGCAGCAGGCCGTACGTGCCCCAGCCCGCAATGATCTGCATCAGGACGTGCTGCAGCAGCATGCCGTTCGGCAACAGCAGCATCAACGTCGGCGGAAAAAATACGGCTGGCTGATATTCGGCCGCGAGCGGTAAACCGACGCCCGAGAAATAATTCCACCAGGGCACGATTCCATCGAGCCAGTCCAGCGCTGCGCGATAACCGAGCGCTTGCGCGGTGAAAGCGTTGTTCGGGTCAAGGTATGGGAAACCCGGCGTCAGGCCGGGCCGATAATTCCGCGCCACCGCGCCGAGATACAGCATCGGGTTTGCGTGATAAAGACCGACGAGTCCCGGCAGCGCTGCGACGATAGGCAGCGCGATGAGTAAGAGCAACGGAATCGCATCCGTTCGCTGAATACGCCAAATAGTCGTCGGCAAAAGGTCATCCCCGAGTGGAATTGGAACTCGCCTGGTCGCGCGCGGCAGGTCGCCCGGCGCGCTCGTCCAACCGCGGCGCGGCAAGATATCTTGATATTTCCCTGCGGATGCCTTGCCAGCGCGATACGGCGCGATGCGTAGAACCGGCCATGTTTTACGGCGCAACGTCAATCGCGTTGCGCGCTTTTATTCGTGAATCTGGGCGCGTTGCCACGCGGCCGTCATTTTGATTCCCGCGTCCAGGTCGACCTTGGGACGCCATCCCAGTTCTCTTTGCGCCAGCGAATTGTCGAGCACGCTGGCGGGAACGTCGAACGGGCGTCCCGGACGATAAGTCCGTTCAACCGGCTGTCCGAGGATCGCTTCGATCTTGCCGATGATTTCGTTCAGACTCGTGCCATAGCCCGAGCTGATGTTGAACACGGACTCCGTGCCGTCGTATTGAACCGCACGCGCAAACGCTTCGGCGACATCCGCGATATACAGATAGTCGCGCGTGACCGTGCCGTCGCCCCAGATTTCGATCGGCTGTTTCCTGAGCGCCTTGTTAAGGAACACGGCGATCGCACCTTGTGCCGTCTCTACGCGCTGGCGCTCGCCGTAGGGGTTCGCCACGCGCAGGATGTTGGCCTTGATCCCGTGCTGATACTGATAGAGCAGCAGATACTTCTCGATTGCCAGTTTGGTGATGCCGTAGGAGACCTTCGGGTTGGTCGGATGTTTTTCGTCGACGGGCAGATAGACGGGATCGCCATACACCGTTCCGCCCGACGAGATAAACACGATCTTCTTCACGTTCTTCGCGACCATCGCGTTGAGCAGCTGAAGCGTCGAGACCAGGTTGCTCTGCACGTCGTAGACGGGATCGTCGTTCGAACTCTTCGGCAGTGTGGTCGAGACCAGATGAACGACGATGTCGGTGCCGTCGATGGCTTCCGTAATGTCGTGCACGCTGGTCAGGTCCCCCGTCATCCAGCGCACGCTCTCATGCGTGTCGAAGTGCCGGTAAGGGTCGACGCGAGGGCGCTCGAAAACACAGATCTCGTGGCCGTCGCGCAGCAGGCGATCGACGATCGTCGATCCGATGAACCCGCCGCCGCCGAAGACAGTGATTCTCATGCTAATTCCTTATTCTCGTGGGGCACAGCATGGCGCGCCAGAGGTTCGACCCGAGGGGGCCAGGCGAGGGAAAAATCGGTGTTGTCCAACGCCAGGTTCGGGCTATATGCGGGATCCCGTTGCAACAAGTCGCCCCAGCGCTCGTGCATATAGGCGACCTCGCGGGCGAAGCGCGCCTTTTTTACGGGGTTGTCTTCGGTGCCGCGCGTGGCCGACTCGTGATGGTACAACTCCGCATAAGGCGTGTAGACGTTGCGATAGCCGGCCTCGCGAATGCGCAGGCAGAAGTCGACGTCGTTGAACGCGACGGCGAGGTCGGCTTCGTTCAATCCGCCCACCTGCTGATAGATCGACTTGCGCACGATCAGGCACGCAGCCGTCACGGCCGAGAACGAGCTGATGAGGGCATTGCGCGAGAAATAGCCGAAGCTGTCGCGCGGGAACAACCTGTGCGCATGACCCGCGACGCCGCCCATGCCGATCACGACGCCCGCGTGCTGGATCTTTCCGTCCGGGTACAGCAGCTTCGCGCCGACCGCACCGACGCCGGGCTGAAGCGCCAGCGACACCATTTCGTCGAGCCAGGTGTCGGAGATCACTTCGATATCGTTGTTGATGAGGCCGACGAGTTCTCCGTTCGCGCTGGCGATCGCGCCATTGTTCAACGCCGAATAGTTGAACGGGCGGTCGTCGCGAATCACGCGGATATTGCCTGCGGACGCCTGGCTATGCAGATAGTCGAGCGTCGCCTGCTCATCGGAGCCGTTGTCGACGACGATGATTTCGTAGGGCGCGTATGTAGTCTTGATGCGAATACTATCGACGCACTGCTTTAGCAGATTGACGCCATTGCGAGTCGGGATGATCAGGCTGACAAGCGGCCGATGCTCAGGCAAACGGTAGCGCGCGCGATAGCCGTAGGCAAGACCTTCAACGCTACCGTCGATGCCCCGCCGCCCGAAATGCTCGTTCAGAGCGCGCTCGCCGGCCACCACCGCGTAGGGTTTGGCGTCTCCCGACGCAGCCGTGCTGGATGGATGGACTCGCCAATGATAGAGAACGCGCGGGATGTGCGCGATCGCTTCAGGGCCGATACGCTCCAGGCAACGCAGAGCGAGGTCATAGTCCTGTGACCCTTCAAGGCCCACACGGAAGCCGCCGATTTCGTCGAGCAGGCGTTTCTGGTACACGCCGAAGTGCGAGATCATGTTGTGCGAGTAGAACAGATCGATGTTCATGTCGCACTTGAAATACGGTTCGTGACGCCGTCCGTTGACGTCGATTTTGTCTTCGTCGGAGTAAATCAGCCGCGCATCGGGCTTGCGGGCAATCTCTTTTGCGACGCAATAGAGCGCATGCTGCGCGAGGAGGTCGTCGTGATCCAGCAACCCGACCCAGTCGGACGTCACGAGTTCCAGTGCGCTGTTTGAAGCCGCCGAGATATGCCCATTTTTCCCGCGAAACACGACGCGGATACGTGCGTCTTCCTGCATGTACCGTTCGAGTAGGGGGCGGACCTTCGCGCTCGTGGACGCGTCGTCCGCAATGCAGAGTTCCCAATGCGGGTAGATCTGGTTGCGAACGGAATCAATCGCTTCGGCCAGCCATACGGGATCGGCATTGTAGGTTGGCATGACTACGGAGATGCGCGGCGGCATAGCCATCGCCGCGATTTCTGACTGGATCAGGCTGCGGGCGCCTTCATCGAGGCGGTCATACAACTCTATCCAGTCGGCGTAGTCACGACCGGATATCGCGCTATTGCCAGCGCGCCGTCTCAGCCCGGTCAACCCTTCGCGGCTGTACACGGCCAGGCTCTTTTTCCACAGGGAATAGGCGCCGTCGCGCCTAACGAGGCCGATCACTCTGCGGGCGAGGTTGACATATCTTTTCATGGTGAACTGGGCAGTTTCTAAGGGGTGGTCCTAAGCAGAGTCGATGGCCGCTAGCCTACTTGTGCCATGTCAACGTGGAGGACGCCGCATAGTTGAAGACCGCTCCAAGAATCGCCCCAGCGAGACCGGCAATGATCTGATTGGGCTCGCGTTCAAAGAGCCAGCTGGATGCTCCGACATTGGCGAAGGTACCCAGGCTGCACACCACATAAAATGTTGCCATGCCGAACAGGAATTTTATGCCCTTCAGCCGCCGATCGCGGTAGGTCAGCTGGTTATTCAGAACAAAATTCCACGCGATGGCCACCAGTGTGGCCGTCAGTTGCGCAGTAGGGAAAGCGAAGCCGAAGGCATGAAGCGCGACCTGCAGCATGGCAAGATGCACCGCAATACCCGTGGCACCCACGATCAGAAACATTAGAAAGCGGATCGGGAGATAGCCCCCCGATAATTTGGAGCACAACAGTCCGAGGTACTCGGCCGTCACCAGACTGTCGAGCTTGGACTCGCCTGCGATCCGCTGTCTGAAGTGATACGGAATTTCGACCGTCTTCAAGGGAGTCGGCGTCGATGCGATGATATCGAGCAGGATCTTGAACCCTTCCTCCGAAAGCTTCGCGGTGACGGCGTCCACCCGCGTCCTCGGCAGCATGAAGAAGCCACTCATCGGGTCACTGACGTCGATATGCAGAAATTTGCGCGCGAGATCGGTGGCCAAATTTGACCCCCATTGCCGGATTGGCGACAGCCCTTGGCTAGAGGCGTCTTCCCCCGAATATCGTGTGCCAATGACAAGATCTGCGCCGTCGCGAATCGCCTGGTACATTTTCGGCAGGATCGTTTCGTCGTGCTGGAGGTCCGCGTCCATGACGGCGACCGTCGGCGCCGAGCTGGACATGATGCCCTCGATGCACGCACCCGACAGCCCTCTGCGCCCGACCCGGTGAATACAACGAACGCGCGAATCCTTGTGAGCAATTTGCTTGACAATTTCGTATGTCCGGTCGGGACTATTGTCATCTACGAAGATCACTTCCCACGCGATATCGCGGAGGACCAGATCGAGCCGCCGGACGAGTTCTCCGACATTTGCCTTTTCGTTAAACGTCGGAACAATGATAGAGAGTTCGGGGGCAAGCAGGTTCTGCGCGAGCGCGACCGAAGGTTGTGAGTCCGTAGAATGCATGGATGGCGTTCTCTTGAGCAGTGTCTTTGAATTCGAGGGAAGAGTCATTGGCACGCTGGCGCCGATTTATCAGGGGCCTTCCATCGGTGATTGCTAGCCTTGTCGAGAGGCAGAGCTCGACGATGCCGCTAGCCGCGCGTCCCTGCACGGTAGCCTCCCTTTACTAACAATGACCCGGCCGGATTCTGGGTCAAGCGGCCAGCCGATGTAGTCGACATTGTGTAAGGCCGGAGCCGTCACTCTCGTGCGCAGAAGTGCAGCGGCGATGCAACGGAAAAAGAAGGTGGCGGGATGGTGTTAAGTGTCAACCCACGGTCGTGCGGAACTGTTCATCGGCCTGAGCCGATGGTTTCCGGTGTTTGAACAAGATCATGCGCGACGTCATGAGGTTGACGAACATGCCCGCGATGCTGCCAACGGCAACACCGATGATCGGGTGCGTTGCCGCGACGGGATATTTTGACACTGTGAAAGCATACGCCGAGTAGTTGACCGCCCCGCCGATTAGCATCAGCAACAAATAAACGGCGAACTCATACCTTGCGTCTAGCGACGAGCGCTTATCCTTGAATGTCCACGCGCGGTTGATGAGCCAAGTCGTAACTACGGCGCAGACAAAGGACGTCGCTCGGCCGTAAAACAAGCCGATATGACCTTTCACCAGGTAAAGGACGGCAGTGTCGACAACAAATCCGATTGTACCGACGACTCCGAATGCAAAAATTTCCCTAAGGAACGCGATCGAGAAGAAACGAGTCATAATATGATTGCCCTCGTGGGGTTCTACGGCCCACGCCGTTTGCGCAAGGATATCCTTCTCTCGTCGCAAGAATGCCAGGTGGCGTATGGTACATGATCAGCCACCGGGCGACGAGAGCCTCGCTAAACGCCGTCCGCGTTCACGCCCTTTCATGTCTGCCATAGCGGTCATCGAAACGGATGATGTCATCCTCGCCAAGATAAGCGCCGGATTGCACTTCGATCAATTCGAGCGGAATCTTCCCAGGATTTTCGAGCGCGTGAATATTTCCAACGGGAATGTAAATCGACTCGTTTTCCGTCAGCAGCGTTTCATTCTCTCCGTTCTTGACACGCGCGGTTCCCGAGACGACCACCCAGTGCTCCGCCCGGTGGTGATGCATCTGCACGGAAAGCCGGGCTCCAGGATTGACGGTGATTCGCTTGACCTGATATCGCGATCCGCGGTCGATGCAGTCGTAGCTTCCCCACGGCCGGTACACCAGCCTGTGTTGTACAGCCTCTGAGCGGCCGTCCTGCTTCAGCTTTTCAACGATCTGCTTAACGTGCTGAACGTCATCTTTGTTCGCGATGAGGACGGCGTCATCGGTGTCCACAACGATGAGGTTGTCAAGTCCGACGGCCGCGACTAGCCTCCCGCCCGACGACTGAAGGAAGCAGTTTTCGCACCCCAGTTCAATGACGTCGCCCTTCGTGACGTTTCCGTCATCGTCCTTGTCTGCGACGTCCCACAGCGCCGACCAGGAGCCGACATCGTTCCAGCCGGCATTGAGCGCGACGATAACCGCTTTGTCCGTTTTTTCCATGACGGCATAGTCAATAGAGTTCTCCGGACATTGTGTGAACGCTTCCTTATCGAGTCGCACAAAGTCGAGGTCTTTCGTGGCCCTGTCCAATGACTCAACGCATGCCTTCAGCATGTCAGGGTCGTACCTTTCAAGTTCGTTGAGATAAACCGACGCGCGAAACAGAAACATGCCGCTGTTCCAGAAATATTCACCGGACTCCAGATACGCTTGTGCGGTAGCCAGATCCGGTTTTTCAACAAAGGTAGCGAGCCGCTTCACCTGACCTTGCTCGCCTGGCTGCGCCCGCAAGTAGCCGTATCCCGTTTCCGGCGCTACGGGCTCGATTCCGAAAGTAGTCATTGCGCCTGTCTCGGCGCTGTGTGCTGCCGTGTCTACGGCCCGATGGAAGGCGTCAACATCAGCGATGACGTGGTCGGCAGCAAGAACGAGCAGAAGCGGATCGGGGTGATCTTTCAACGCTTGCAGCGCCGCGATGGCTATGGCAGGCGCCGTATTCCGCCCGACCGGCTCTAGAATGATTGTAGCGTCCCGCGAAGTGTGTTCACGAAGCTGCTCAGCGACGATGAACCGATGGTCATCTTGACAGATCACCATCGGGCTTCCCAGTCCCGAAATACCCGCCAGCCGTGCGAGCGTTTCCTGCAGCATAGTGCGTTCCCCGGTTAGCGCTAGGAACTGCTTGGGGAATAACGCCCTAGATAGAGGCCACAGGCGCGTTCCGGAACCGCCAGCAAGGATGACGGGCACGATAGGTAGGTTCGCCATGGAAGGCCTCGAGCAATAAGTTCTTGATGACGTGCGCAGTCTGACGTGCGCAGTCACATGACATGAAAACGCTAGATGGGCGCAACGGGGCGGTGTCAGAGCGCTGAATGCGGCATTGTGCCAAATCCTGTCAATCCGGTACATCGGGACGCATCGGACTCTGGAAGCAAAGACTTTTTTGTCGCCGGGCCCGCGGTGTAATCGGCGTCGGCCGTCGCGGATTGGAAGGCGCGGCCGTTGCGCCCGTTGCGCCCGTGACGGCTAGCCCGAGAGGCTACGGAGAACAGCGCGGAGATAAGTGCCGTGGCCTCGTGGCTTTCCTAGGGCGGGTCTGTTACCGGAAATTGTCCCGTTTAGGCTGAAGTCGTTGGGAAATGCTACACCTCCCGTGGTGTCTCGCGTAACAAAGCGAAAAACGGCTTGCCGAACGCCGACATTTTGCGCACACTTGCGAGTTCGATATGGCCCCTGTCTTATGAAAGTGTCGCTGAGAAGACACATTGCATCTTCCACATGAACACTACGCGTGAGCCGGGTAACGAGCTTAAGGGTCTCTCTGTGTCACTGGTCGTCTACCGGCCTGACATCCAACAGCTGGTGCAGACGCTGACAAGCCTTGCCCGCGCTTACGAGGCGCTTAAAGAGTCGCATCCTGCGTTCGCATTCGACGTCTGTGTCGTCGACAACGGCGGGCTGCCAGACATGACGGCTGCCTTCGACCTCCTGCGCGCGCGTGGCGCAACCTGCTCGGTCATAGCCGGGCAGGGCAACGTCGGCTATGGCCGCGGACACAATCTGGCGATTGAGCGTGCGGCGAGCCGCTACCACCTCGTGCTGAACCCGGATATCGATCTCGACCGGCAGGCGCTGGCACGCGCGGTGGATTTTTTCGAAAGCAATTCGCAAGTTGGCCTGCTTTCGCCTCGCATCGGAGACGAAGACGGTCGCCTTCAGTATCTCTGTCGCCGCTATCCGACGTTGGTCGACTTGTTCATCCGCGGCTTTTTGCCGGCGCGCGTGCGACATTTGTTTGCGGGGCGCCTCGCGCGCTATGAGATGCACGACCTAATCAACGAGTGTGACGTCGTTTGGGATCCGCCCATCGTAAGCGGCTGCTTCATGCTGTTCCGAACGAGCGTGCTAAAGCAGCTCGCCGGCTTCGATCCACGCTATTTTCTTTACTTCGAGGACTACGACCTAAGCCTACGCACCCACGAAGTCGCCCGGATCGCCTATTTGCCCGCAGTGCGCGTGCTGCACCACGGCGGCGGGGCGGCCCGCAAGGGATTCGCGCACGTTCGCATGTTCGCGGCATCTGCGTTCAAGTTCTTCAACCGATTCGGCTGGAAGTGGCTATGAGTCATGTGGTCGTTAGCGGGGCAAACGGGTTCGTCGGGCGCGCGCTGTGCCGCGCGCTGCTCGGCGCGGGCCATCGCGTGACAGGGCTCGTGCGGCGCTCCGGCGGCTGCGTGGACGGCGTTACGGAATGGGTCGACGCCAGCACCGACTACCACGGCATTGCGCACAACTGGCCCGCCAACATGAAAGCGGACTGCGTCGTGCATCTTGCGGCGCGCGTGCACGTGATACACGACACGGCGGCGGACCCTGAGACGGCGTTTCGCGCGACCAACGTCGACGGCACGCTGCGCCTGGCAGCGACGGCCCGGCGGCACGGCGTGCCGCGCTTCGTGTTCGTAAGCAGCATAAAGGCGGTCGCGGAGCAAAGTCGCGGACAATCGCTATGCGAGAATGATTCTCCGCGCCCCGAGGATGCTTACGGCCGCTCGAAGCGCGCGGCGGAAGATGCGCTGATCCGTATGGGCGACGACACCGGCCTAGAGGTCGTAATCGTGCGGCCACCACTCGTGTACGGACCGCACGTGCGCGCTAACTTCCTGCGTTTGATGGACGCCGTTTGGCGCGGCGTACCGTTGCCGCTCGGCGGCGCCGATGCGCGGCGCAGCATGGTGTACGTTGGGAACCTAGCCGATGCGCTGGTCCATTGCGCGACCGACGCGCGCGCTGCGCGCCAGTGCTTTCACGTTGCGGACAGCGATGCGCCGACCGTCGCGGAACTGGTGCGCTCGCTCGGGCGCCATCTTGGCAAGCCTGTCCGGCTGTTGCCCGTACCAGCCGCGTGGCTGCGCATGGCGGCCCGGCTGACGGGGCAATCGTCGCGGGTTGACCGTCTGCTTGGCAGCCTGCAGGTCGATACGTCGCACATCCGCGACGTGCTCGGCTGGCACCCCCCGTTTTCAACCGACGAAGGTCTGGCGGCAACCGCCGACTGGTATCGTTCGACTCATTGAGCCCGCTCGTGCCGATGCAAGATTCACTGATGATGGCTCTGTGGACACTTCCGCTCGTCGCGGTCGCGGCCGTCTGGGTGTGCGCGGCGATACTGCTTGTTTTGCTGAAGACAGGCCTTGCCTGGCGCCTCGCGACCGACATCCCGAATGACCGCTCGCTCCACGTACGCCCGACACCGCGCGTCGGCGGCTGGGGCGTCGTGCCCGTCGCCGTCGTGGCGATGCTGCTGGTTGCGCCGTCGCTGTGGTTCGCCGCGCTGGCGACGGCCTTCCTTGCCGCCGTGTCGCAGGTCGACGACCGCCGTGGATTGCCCGCGCGCGTCCGCTTCGCCGCGCATCTGATCGCGGTGACCGCTCTCGTCGTGCTGTTTCCTGCAGTCGCGCCATGGTGGGCGCTGTGCGCGCTGGCTTTCTTGATGATCTGGCTGGTCAATCTCTACAATTTCATGGATGGCGCGGATGGCCTCGCGGGTGGCATGGCGCTGTTTGGCTTTGCCGGCTACTCGGCGGCGGCGCTCCTTTCCGACCATCCGATGCCAGAACTCGCCTTGGCATCGGTCGCCGTATCGGCCGCGGCGCTCGGCTTTCTGTTTTTTAATTTTCATCCGGCCCGTGTTTTCCTCGGCGACGCGGGTTCAATCCCGCTCGGCTATCTGGCGGGCGCGCTGGGCTACTGGGGGTGGCGCGGCGGTGCGTGGCCGGTGTGGTTTCCGGCGCTGGTGTTTGCGCCGTTCATCGGCGATGCGTCGGTTACTCTTGCAAGGCGTCTGACGCGCGGCGAGAAGTTTTGGCAAGCTCACCGCGAGCATTACTATCAACGGATGGTTCGCTCAGGCGTCGGCCATGCAGCCACCGCGTGGGCTTGGTACGCCGTCATGTTCATCGGCATAGCGCTTGCATTGTTTGCACTTGGTCGTTCCCCGGCCGTTCAGTGGAGCACCGTGGCGGGGTGGACCGCAGTGCTGGGCGTTACCGGGTTCCTCGTCGACCTGCGCTGGCGTCGGTTCCAGTCAACACCGTCCCAACAATCCGAGGTATGACGCTGATGCTCAGATCCAAGGCCGCCTGGCTATCCTTCAGCGCTTTTCTCTTCGACTTGGCCGCCGTCTCCGGCGCGTGGCTGGTGGCCTACGTGATCCGTTTCAACGGCGAGGTGCCGGTTGATTTTCGCGACGGCGCGCTGCGCGCCCTCTTCTGGGTGCTTCCAGTCTACGGCGTGATGTTCCGCATTTTTGGGCTGTATCGTGGCATGTGGGTGTTTGCGAGTCTACCCGACCTCGTTCGGATCGCGAAAGCAGTGACCGCTGGAGCTCTCGTCGCCATGGTCGTATCCGTCCTGGTGCAGCCTTCGCCAATAGTGCCGCGCTCTGTCCTTGTCGTCTCGCCGCTCTTTCTGTTTCTGGCTATGGGGGGCGCGCGGGCGCTCTACCGCGCGACGAAAGAGTTCTACCTTTACGGCGGACTAGTCGCTCAGGGGAAGCCTGTCGTGGTGCTCGGTGCCGGTAACGCTGGCGCCAGCCTCGCCCGCGAGTTGTCGCGCTCCAGCGAATGGCGCCTCGTTGGACTGCTGGACGATGATATCGCCAAGCACGGCCGCGAAATTTACGGCTACAAGGTTCTCGGTTCAATCGGCGAATTGCCGCGAATGGCCGAGGAGTTGAAAACCGAATACGCGATCATCGCCATCCCTTCCGCGTCGGTGGATGTTCAGCGTCGCGTCGCGACGCTGTGTGTGAGAGCGGGCGTGCGTGCACTCGTGCTCCCAGCATTGACCGATGTCACCCAAGGTCAGGCATTCCTTTCCCGCGTGCGCCAGATCGACCTGGAAGATTTGCTTGGCCGTGACCCGGTTATGATCGACACCGACCACGTCGAATCGCTGCTGAAGAACCGCGTCGTTATGGTGACGGGCGCGGGCGGCTCCATTGGCTCGGAATTGTGCCGGCAGATCTTACGCTTCGGCCCCGTGCAACTGGTGGCGTTCGATATCTCTGAGTTCTCCATCTATCGGCTCAACGAAGAGCTCGCCGACAGGTATCCGGACGTGTCGGTGATCCCGATCATCGGCGACGTCAAGGACTCACTGCTCCTAGATCAGGTGATGGCACGTTACAGCCCGCACATCGTCTTCCACGCCGCGGCATACAAGCATGTGCCGCTGATGGAAGAGGTGAACGCCTGGCAGGCCGTACGCAACAATGTGCTCGGCACCTATCGCGTGGCGCGCGCGGCAATCCGTCACGACGTCGCGCGTTTCGTGCTGATCTCGACCGACAAGGCCGTCAACCCGACCAATGTGATGGGCGCGAGCAAGCGTCTTGCGGAAATGGTGTGCTCGTCCTTGCAACAGCAGGGTGCGCGGTGCACGCAGTTCGAGACCGTGCGATTCGGCAATGTGCTCGGCAGCGCAGGCAGTGTGATCCCGAAGTTCCAGGAACAGATTGCGCGCGGCGGCCCGGTCACAGTCACGCATCCGGAAATCACGCGTTTCTTCATGACGATTCCCGAAGCGTCACAGCTTGTGCTGCAGGCGTCGAGCATGGGGCATGGCGGTGAAATTTTCATCCTCGACATGGGCAAGCCTGTGCGCATCGCCGATCTTGCTCACGATCTGATTCGTCTCTATGGCTTTACCGACGAGCAGATTCGCGTCGTGTTTACAGGCCTGCGTCCGGGCGAAAAGCTCTTTGAGGAACTGCTCGCCGATGACGAAACTACGACGCGTACCCCGCATCCAAAACTGCGTATTGCAAAGGCGCGCGAAGTGCCGGACAGCCTCATCGACAACCTTTTGCCGTGGTTAATGCAGCACCGCATTCCCACCGACGACGAGGTTCGCCGCGACCTGCGCCGTTGGGTTGCCGAATACCAGCCAGCCACGTTGAGCGCACTGCGCAACGTGCCTGTCCCGGTAATGCGTGTCTCATAGCTGTCTCGCGACGAGAATCGTCGTGACTGAACCGCGGGGGCTAAGAAGCCAAGCGGAATGCGCAGAATTGAACGGCTAACTTTGAACCGTAGTCCGTGAACGAGACAATAGTTGTGACAATGTCCAGTCCTATGCAGTAAGCGCGAGTCAAACATGTTGAGCGGTAAGGAATGTCCCGCCAGGACCCCTCCGCATTTGTTGCGCTCAACACCTATGGGCGACACGAATTCGCCCAGTAGTCGAGATACATCACGAAACAATCTTGACGGAGCGCGCCGATAATTGGCGCACTGTCGAAAGTCGTCGATTGGACTTCATCGGGGCGAAGCTTTGGGTATTCAGATAACGCTAACGGGTTGGCAAAGATGGAAACACGGCTAAAACCGAGAACAATGAAGGCATTGCTCGACACGTTTCAGTTACTGGACCTGAATTCGCGAAAGACCACGGTACGCGCATGCGTGACAGTTCCGGTGCTATTTGCCATATGGTCTTTGTATCTCGGGCAGGACCGGAACTGGGACCTGATGAATTATCACTTGTATAACGCGTTCTCATTTCTGAATGGGAAGCTTGACGTTGATTTCGCGCCTGCGGGAATGCAGACGTATTTCAATCCCGTGCTGGACGTCTTTTACGTCGGGCTCAATGAGATCCTACCGGCGCCGATGGTGGGCGTGCTGATGGGCTACCTTCACGGTCTTAACTTCGTTGTTCTGTTGGGCATCGCGCACGAGGCTCTACCGGATCTGTCGGAGGAAGATAAATATAGGACGCCGTTGCTCCTCGCTGTTGCAGGAGCGATCACTGCAAATTTCCTGTCGGGGGAAGGCAACTCGATGGGAGATGACACCACCGCCATCTTTATACTCGGTGCTGCCCTTTTGCTGCTTCGGCAGTGGCAGACGATGGCGGCCTTGACTCCGCGAAGCGCTGGGCAACTGGTCGCGGCTGGTTTTTTTGCTGGCCTTGCGATGGGTTTGAAACTCACCAATGCCACGTATGCCGTCGCGCTGTGTTTCGCGTTGCTGTTTGTTCCGGGATCTCCGACGACGCGGGTTCGCGTTGCTTTCGTTTTTGGCATCGGAGTGCTGGCCGGCGTAGCGCTGACAGGCGGATATTGGATGTGGGTCCTCTGGCAGAAATTCGGAAATCCTTTTTTTCCGCAGTTCAGTTCTATTTTTCCGCACCCTTTGACTCCACCGGTTGGCGTGTCTGACAGGTCGTGGTTACCGCGCAACCTCTTCGAATACGTAGCTTGGCCCTTTGTTTTCGCGCTGGATTCAAAGCGGGTTGGGCAGGCGCGCTTACATCAGATCATCTGGCCAGTTGTATACGTGCTCTTCATCGCATTCGTGTGCTGCCGGCTGTCCCGGGTGTTGTCGCGGCGTCATCAAACCAGGCTTTCGCCAAAAGCACGTTATCTCCTCGTGTTTGTAGCGATAGGGTACATCTTGTGGATGGTGGTTTTCAGCATCTACCGCTATATCGTCCCGATCGAGATGCTAGCGCCTCTTATAGCGTATTTGCTGCTGACGGAAATGTTCCCTTATGCGACTGCACGCCGGGCTGCTACTTTTCTTCTCGCTGCTACGAGTGCAGTAGTGCTGTTCGGCGGCGTTGAGACTTGGGGGCACGAACGCTGGGCGCTGCGTGCATTCCGTGCAGATGTGCCGGTGCTTGGTAAGGGGGCTACGCTCGTGCTTGTAGGAGGCAACCCGGCATGGGCGTGGCTCGCGCAGTTCTATCCAGTCGACGCGGCCTTCACGCAAATTGACGGTAGCTTTCCGCTGACACCGCTTTACGATGAGCAAATAATCCGGATGATCCGCTCTCGAAATGGTCAAGCGTACGCAGTGGTCGAGGGCAAATACAATTGGCGAGCAGAAAGCGTCGCCAACATGAACGGCATCTTTCAGCTGTTAGGACTGGGCCGAGGGGCGCAACAGTGCGATCTATCCGAGCGTGTGGTCAGGACACTTCATTTGCATGCTCGCCTGGTGTGGAATGCCCCGGAGAGCCGAGATCAGGTCTGCCACCTAGACATTCGCAGCGACGACGTGCGCGACATTCGAAAGGAAAATGCCGATCTTATAGATGCCGCTCAGTCAGTTGCGGAAAGACATGGACTCCGCATTGACGCGACGACCTGTACGGATTATCGGGCATACATAGGGCAGGGAATTTTCCCCTACCAATTGTGTCGGATACGACCCGTGCCCTGAAAGTGTGCGCTTCGCGTTCTCCTTGATGGCCGGCGCCGCAGCGATACGATTCGTGGCTTCAATGTTCCACATTACCGACCTTCGCCATCTCGCCGCGAAGCCGCCCAAGTCTAGCACTTGGCCTTGCAAGGCTGAGCACAAGCGCACCCGTAGCGCTCTCAGACACCGATGGACGGCAATGGCCAGGAGCACATTCGAGAAAGGCAGATGACGTCGTCAATCGAAATCGCCCACGGTGCCGAACTGGCGCAAAGTCTACAAGGGTCGCAATGCCAGATGTGAGGAAAATGAGCGCCCACTCTTGCCACCGCCTAGGACCGCGCACTGGATGGTCCAAAAAAAGCTGTTCGGTTTCGGCTTAGGAGTCCCTGCAGTCAGCAGGCATGCTGACTTGCGAAACCCGCGTAAGCGTGAGAATTGCGTCAGAAGTGAACACGGCACGGTCGGATCCATGGCGTGAGGAATGAGCTCGTCCGACGATCGCATGCATGCGAAGGCCCCGCCGTGTAGGTGAGCTACTATGCAAGGCAATAAGTGGTAGGCGAGACGCCCAGAAACGAGAATCGTAAACGCCTCGTGTTGGAAGCAACATCACTTCCCCTTCCTCACCACCATCCACCGCGGCGACTTGAACCGGACTATGCTCACATAGAGCCACACGTAGGTCGCCGCGAACACCACCACGAAGCAGAACAGATGCAGCGTATGCCGCCAGAACAACGTGGCCGGCACGACCGCGATCAGACATAGCAGCCACAAATAAGGCGACGTGAGCGAATTGCGCCGCGTCAGCTCGCGCGCGGTACGCGCGCCGACTGCCCAACGCATCAGCCGCTTATAGACCAGCATATGCAGATGCACGCCATCCGGAATGCCGGGCGACATGCCGCGAATGAACTTCTTTCGATAAATCGAGAAACACGTCTCGAAGATCGGGTACATGAAGAGCAGTACCGGATACCACGCGGACACGTCGCGGTTTCGCATGACCAGCATGATCGACAGTTCGGCAAGCATGAAGCCGATGAAATACGCGCCGCCGTCGCCGAGAAAAATCAGCCCCGCCGGAAAGTTCCAGATGAAGAAGCCGAGCACCGCGCCCATCATCATGAACGACGCCGACAGCACGATTGGATCGTGCACCTGGAAAGCGACATAAGCGAGCGACGCGAACATCATGAACGCCACCATTGACGCAAGGCCGTTGAAGCCGTCGATGATATTGATCGCGTTCGCAAGCGCAGCCACCGCGAGCACCGTGACTGCGCACGAGATCACCGCATATGAGAGCAGGAAGTCGAGCGGCGGCACGCTGATGCGCGTGACCGCGATGTCCAGCAGAAAATACGCAAGCGCCGCTGCCGCCATCGTGCAGACGAGGCGCGCGAGCGGCGACACACGCTTGGTCAGGTCCTCGACGAGACCCGAGCCGAAGGCGGGCATGCCGCACGCAATGAGCCCGAGGATGCCGCCAGATACTGCCGGGTAGGCATAGCGCAGTTGCACGGCCGAAACGATCAGCCCGACGAGAATGCCCGTTCCGCCGATGCGCGGCACCGGGCGCACATGAAACTTCTGTACGCCGGCGAGATCGGTGTCGGTCGAAAATTTTTCATGCAGATGCGCATAGCGCACGATCAACAGCGTGATCAGCAGTGAAACGATAAAGCCGAGCGCAAAACTAAGCATGAAAGTGGGCCTGAGCGAAGACGCCGAATTATACAAACGAAACGCGAGACGCCCGGAAAAGCGCCGGGCTCGCAAGAGCCGCAACGAATCCCAGATAGTGAGGCGCAAATCGCGCGCAAACCCGCGCCAGTCATGGATTTCACCTATGTAGCGAGGGTCGCGCCGCGTCGTTAACCTGGATGCGGCGACGTGTGCGCTATGCGGGCGGATAGAACACTCGCCGCGGATCGACAAGACGGTTCCGGAGACCCAATGCTAAATAACATCACAATTCGTGGCGGCCTGACGCTGGTGATCAGCGTATTCGTTGCCTTCCTGCTGACCGTAATCGGCGTTGGATATGGCGCACTGAAGCTTGCCAACAGTAGCCTCGACGACACGCAGCGCAGCGCAGCGGCGCTCTCGCATCTGAAGGCAAGCTCCGAAAAGCTGCTGCAGGTGCAACTCGCGCTGGGCTCTTATCAAACGCTCTTCAGCGTCGGCAAGCAAACCGACGACCTGCTGCCCGCCGCGCACAAGGTGCTGGTCGAATCGAACAAGGACTTTCGCAATTACATGGCGGGGCCGTTCTCGAGCGACGCGGAGCAGAAGCTCGCGCAAAACGTCGAGCAGGCCCGTAACGCGCTGGTCGAT